>ERZ1034901.181-NODE-181-length-52333-cov-480.632656_pt1 | contig 52333 bp, 82 predicted proteins | sample MGYA00520628_ERZ1034901 | MGnify/ENA primary metagenome ERZ1034901 (study PRJEB33766, sample SAMN09781783) | gut metagenome | biome: gut microbiome | host: Homo sapiens | place: Madagascar | study: EMG produced TPA metagenomics assembly of the PRJNA485056 data...
ACAATAGACATTTTGCAACATTTAGATTCGATAGTGTGTTTGCCTGGGATGATGGTGCTACATCTTGGACAACTTGTAGGGTAACTAAATGGAAATATGCGAGGTTAAAAGAAAATAAAAGGAGGAAGAAAAATGACTAATCAAGAAAAGTATAAAGAAGAGATATTAGATCTTGTAATATCTAATGCGTGTATAGGAGTTGATAATGAAACTGGTGAATTGTCTGCTTGCAGTTCGAGGGGTGGTTGTGCGTGGTGCAAATTTTATGATGATCAAGCACCTTGTGCTAAACTAAGGAAAGAATGGTTTAACGAAGAATATGTAGAACCTAAAGTTGATTGGTCGAAAGTACCTGTTGATACACCGATCTTTGTATCAATAGACGGAGTGAATTGGCACAATAGACATTTTGCAACATTTAGATTCGATAGTGTGTTTGCCTGGGATGATGGGGCTACCTCTTGGTCAGCTCAAGATAATAATATAACACCGTGGGAATATGCAAAACTTGCGGAAAGTGAGGAGTAGGAAATGAGTATTGCAGGAGAAAATAAAGAAGTGGATGAGATATTATATACATTGTGTTGGCACAACGTAAGTATCATGGGTGGGTGGTGTCCATTCCCAGCAACCGCAATAGCAAAGACACTTGATATGAGTGTGCATAAAGTAAGATACCATTTGAGAAAACTAAAGCAGCAAGGGATTGTTGATAGTATTTCTGAGGGTGGAATGACAATTAGTGAGTTTTTCAAAGAGAAATATTCAGTAAGAAAAGATAAAGAAAATATCTATGGTGTTGGAATGAGTGATACAGAGTTTCGCCATTTTATTATTCAATACTTGTTACCCGAAAATTGGTATGTTGTTGACCCAATAGGGCAGTCACAAGTCAATGAAGTGGCTATCAACGAAATTCTAACTAAGTATTCCAAGAAGTTTAGACGGGAAAACAAGAAATTTTTGAAAGAATTGAGAGGTGGAGAAAATGAGTGATAAGCAGAGCAATCTCACAGACAAAGAAATGGAAGATTTACAGAACATAGTAACTGACACATTAGTAAGTGTATGTGCTATGGCAGACAAGAACAACATCGACAGAGATAGTATGCTGAAATACTTTGCTGATATGCTCACAGCTTTTGCAGAAGTGGCAAGCATACAGAATTATGAAGCTAACCACACTTGTGACTGCCAGCACAACAGCAATTCAGGAGATAATGAGCCTTGTTGCAGATGTGATAACAAAGTTTTAGAAAATGATGATACAAAAAACAAAGTTACATCTCTGGAAATTATCGTAAGGATGATAGAAAACAAGCCATATTACGAAATCAAGTACAAAAAAGTTGATGAAGATTATTACCATGTAGGCTACAGTTCGTACAATCTTGATAATGTATTGGAATGGTATAGCGAATGCTTTGAACTTGTTGATGTGAAAATGACTAACGCAGACAGGATAAGGCATTTGCCAGATGAAGAGTTAGCGGAGTTTCTTATAACTTTTAAGAACACATTCGGTGAAGAATACGAGGGAGAAGCTAGTTGTATGGATTGGCTTCAATCAGAAGCAGAATAGGAGAGAATATTATGGGAGAATGGAATCCTTTTAGAATTAGCAAAATGGACAAGGAAATATTAGATATATTTCTCAAGTATGGATTTGGAGACATGAAAATGTATCAGAGTTCATATTTCACTTGCCAGTTGTCAGATGAAACAGCTTGTTTGACATTAGAAGAATTTGATGAAAGATGTATCGTTGAAGAATAGGAGAGAATATGGAAGATAGATATTTATTCAAGGGTAAGAGACTTGATAATGAAGAGTGGATTTTTGGCTTTCTTTCAGTGCATAAAACAGGTAAGTATTTTATCAGACCGTGTGTTGGTATTACAGGATATGAAATGAATTTATTTCTCAAGAAAATGAAGAAGATTGGACTATACACAAATAAGCAAAGAAAGGAATAACGAATCCATGGTAAACCATGGTTATGCAGCGGAGAAAATAAGAATGGCTGTATAGAAAAATAATCATTGTGGCTATAAGGTACGTAACGGAAACAATACGTATCGCATAAAAGCAATCTAAAAATTTATCCACGATTACAAAGTGATTTGTAGCGTGGTGTTATGACAAAAAAATTAAAAGTATGTTGGGTAAGTGCAGGAATATCAAGTTTTATGGCAGGTTATCTTGCAGGAGATGTAGACAAATGGATCTATATTGACATAGCTGACCAGCACCCGGATAGTATTCGATTTATCAAAGATTGTGAGAAAGCAATCGGAAAGGAGATCGAGATACTACGATCAAAAGAGTATAGCAGTGTAGAAGGGTGCGTCAGAGTATTCGGGGGATTTAGAAATCCCGGAAACGGCTTCGCACCATGCACGAACTGGCTGAAAAAGAGAGTGCGGAAAGAGTGGGAAGAGCAGCACAAAGATTACGAACTTACATATGTATGGGGATTCGATCTAAAAGAGAAGAGCCGAGCAGAGAGAACTGTTGAAGCAAACCAACAAGCAAGCCATGAGTTTCCACTGATTGACAAAGGACTGTCCAAAGAGGAGGTACATGGAATGTTTGAGAGAACATTTGATTTTGCAAGACCGAAAATGTATGAACTTGGTTATCCAAACAATAACTGCATAGGTTGTGTTAAGGGCGGCATGGGTTACTGGAATAATATACGCAAGGATTTTCCAGAAGTGTTTGAGAGCCGGGCGAAACTGGAAAGAGATGTTGGATACTCAATGCTCAAGGATAGTTACGGCAAACCTGTGTTTTTAGATGAATTAGACCCAAACAGAGGAAACATGCATACAGAGATTTTCCCGGATTGCGGGATTATGTGCTATCTCAATTTGTAGATTTTGAAAGGAGAGAGAACGATGGATAGATTGATATCAGAATCTGAACTAATAGACCTTATACGAGGTAGTGAAGAACTTTTAGAGCATCAAAAGATAGAATATATTGAATGTATTCATGCTTGCGATACCGCATATGACAAAGATGAGGTTATAAAGCAACTAAAAGAAAGAATGGAAATTATATACCGAGAAGATCCACCCTTTTTCAACGTGTTAAAATCACATGCAAATTTAGTGCTGGATAAGGCAATCGGAATTGTTGAGAGAGGAGGAAGAAATGAAAAGTGACAAGACAACTTATAGTGACAAGGAAATATATGATGCCTTAAAAATGATAAGGGACATATGTAAAAACAGTAGTTCATCATGCAGAGATTGTAAATTGTCTTACAGCGAGAGTGGTATTCCATATTGCGGCGTAAGCAACACACCCGATGTGTGGAGATTTACTGAACCACCGAGCGGATGGAAACCATTTGAAAAGGAGAAAACAGAATGAAAAATAAAATTAGAGTATATATTAGCGGAAAAATTACTGGTACTGATGATTATATAGAAAGATTTCAAGAAGCAGAAAAACGCATAAACAATCTTATGGACGTAGATGTTATAAATCCTGCAAAGATATGTTCTATGATACCAAAGGATGCGTTTACACACAATGAATACATGGAGTTGTGTATGCTCTTGTTGTCTAAATGCGATTACATCTATCTTATGAAAGGATGGGAAGAGTCCGCAGGAGCGAACATGGAATATGGCTATGCAGTTTCCGCTGATAAAATCATACTAAAGGAGTGATGGATTATGCCAGACAAAACTCATGGTAGAAAACATAAGGATGCAGATTCGAAAAAATGTGTTTTCCCAAACTGCTTTGTATGTCCGTTGCCAGACTGCACTTGCAATAAAATGTTCAAGTCCGAAAGACAATATCTTCGCAGGATGGATATGTTTAGAAACTTTCAAAATTCTGCATTGAATGGCACATCAGAATACAATTTACAAAGACAGTACCCGGAATGCACTGATAACGAATTGACGGTAAGTATAAAAAGTATTTTTGAATCAATGGAACGACAAAGGAGATGATGAAATGTTGATTTTAGGCGATTTGCTTGGGCATATACCTAATGAATGCGAGATTGAAGCGTGTAACGGATCAGGAACAACACTTTTTGTATTAACATTAAAGGCGTTGGAAAAATCAGGTCTATATATGTCGGATCAACTATTAAACAGTGAAGTTTTAACTATAAACTGTAGTAATGTAAATCGTTTGCGTGTAAACGTGAGCATACATGAGGGGGTGAAAGAATGAACCAACAGGGAGATGAAATAAATAATTCCATCTTAAAAATATCTAGTCAAGTGGAAGAAACAGAAAGCGAATTTATATTTCGGTTTCTTAGTAACTTCGCACATTCAACGTATCAAGTTGTGGTTGAGAAAGAAGAACTTATTAAGGCTATTCAACTGATTAGAATGTCTGAATTGTTTGGGCCTAGTATTGATAGGCGATTGGAGACAGCCACGCAACAGTCAGAATGGTACAGACACGCCTATGATCGTGGATTTCAGGACGGAGTTGAGAGAGAACATGAAATAATAAGAAACATTATGGGATTTGAAGATAAGGAGGAAATGAAATGATTAGAATTATAGAATATGGAGCCATTAAAAAGAAGCGATGTGATAATTGTGGTTGCTTATTTTCTTATGAGAAGGAAGATATTAAGCGTGGCACAATTTTCTATTTTGGAGTTTTTGCAGATTGTGAACATGTGATCTGTCCTCAATGTAAAGAGAAAATACGGTTAGGAGGTACTAGATAATGATTAAATTAGAAAATTGGAAAGAGGTAACTAGAGGTTTATATAGATATGTTTTTGCTTCTTCCGCATGTTATGAGATTCATATTATGCATCACGATAGAGGCACTGATATTTTAACAGCTAATGCTTCGTTATATCTTGTTGGGAATTGGGAAAATGCCAAGGATCATTCTAGTTACTTTGAAAGAGAATTATTATTGAATGGCCCTTTAGCAGCGTGTTTAGAAAAAGCAGTAGAAGATAATGAGGAGAATAAAAATGATTAAATTAGAGCATGTAGTTCTAGCGAGTCCAGAGCAGATGGAGTTTATCATCGAAGGAATGAGAAATCCAATGAATAGCTGGGAGAAGAGTGATAGCTTGGCTGGGCATGAATATATGGGGGCTGGAAATGAGTATTTTAAACTTGGAAACAACGACCATTCTCTCATGCAACAATTATCCAATGCAGGTGCGGACCATAGAAAGTACATGAGAATGATGCCAGTGTATGTTAGAATTACCGCACCTTTGTATTGGTGGTCTGAATTTGACACGTACAAGGTTGGAACTGTTGCTAACTCTTGCTCAAAAATGCATAAACTTTTGTCGAAACCATTTGAGATGTCAGACCTTAGCTTTGATAAATTGCCGGGCTATAAATTTGAACCTAAACAATACATACCAGAAGCAGATGAAGATTTGGAGAAATGGCTTGAAATAGCGGATGCTCAAGATGGATGGCTAATAAGCAATTATGGAAGAGTTAAGCATAATGGAGTAATTCTTTCATGTAGTGTTCATTCTGATGGTTACATATTTTCCGTATTTAGAAGTAGAAAAACGGGAGAATATATGCAAAGACCAGTTCATCGATTAGTGGCTGATGCTTTTCTCCCTGTGGTTGTTGGTAAAGATGTGATTAATCATATAGACGGAAATAAGATGAATAATTCTGTAATGAATCTTGAATGGTGTACTCAAAGTGAAAACGTACAGCATGCCATTAATAATCGCTTTGCTCCAACAGGATTAAGCACGTATCAAGGCAAGTTTTCATCAAAAGAAAGACAACATATAAAAGATTTATGTGATTCTGGTGAATATTCAAGAAGAAAAATAGCCAAAATGTATGGAGTCTCCCATACTTGTATTAACGATATTGTAAATGATCGTTATAAGTACACCACACAAGAAAATATTTTCGAAAACTTTGCTAGGCCAACGATTGATACTTTAAATGATCTTCGAGATTCATATTTTAACTCTATGGATCAAAATGAGAGAAAACAAATTTGGTACTCGATCATTCAGCTTCTTCCAAGCAGCTATAATCAAACTCGTAACGTAATGATGAATTACGAGGTGCTGGCAAATATTTATAAGTCTCGTAAGAATCATAAGTTAGACGAATGGAGAGAATTCTGTAAATGGATTGAGACTCTGCCGTATAGCGAGCTGATTGTTGGAAAGGAGAGTTAAATATGTTTTGCGATTTTAATAGGGTATTTCATCCAACGCTAGAACAAAAGCATAAAGATGAAGAACATTTTAATAGTATAATAAAACAAGCATATGCAAAAAAGCAATGCGGTACTTGTAAATTTTTTATTCCATTTCCAGACATTTTACCAGGATTCATTGCCGGATTTCCATGCTGTAAATTAAGCGGAGGCCCAGCAATTAAAACTTGCGAGAAGTATGAATGTGATGGAATGATGGAACAGCGTCTTATTAATAAATGTAAGGAGGAGTAGTTATGACTCAGGATGATATAGTGGAACTTACGAGGTTATTATATGAATCTGATATAACAACATGGCCGATGGAAGATCAGCTTGCGATTAGTGCAGCATATTTAGCTATGATCAAAACCATTTCGCCTATAGTTTTAAGAAATTCTTCTAAAGAAGAAAGTGCAACGTTTTTGTTTAAGATAAGAAAGGATTGACTAATTTGAAAGAACTTGTTGGTATGCTAATCATATTTACTGATGTAAATTTTTTCTGTTGGTGGGCAATTGGGTTTGGCCTTACTACTAAAGGAAAAATTAAAAACTCATTAAAATTCGAAGCATTTATATTAGCTATTTGTATTGGCGTATATTTATTGGACAGTTGAAAGGGGTGATATTTATGGTAGCGATTGAAAAAAACAGCAAAATGGAAATTTGGTGTGCTGACTATATAAACGATCCGGTAAAAAAATTACACGGTGACTGTAATATTAAAATTGTGCAGATAGAACATGCTACAGGCGATGACTATATTGTCGAATTTGTGAGAGAAGAGAGGTAATGTTAAAAATGACTGATGAAGAAAGAAATGTGCTTGTAGGACAATCTATGGAGAAGAATAAAAAAGGTTGTGCTACGAAAAGAGCCTTAGAAGCACAAAGAAAACTATATGAAGAAGCATATCCATTTCACGATGTTGGTGGTTATGAGGATATGGATGAGATTGCATTTGGAACTAACGATACAAGTGATAACAGATAACGGAGAGAAAACAATATGGAATGTTGTAGATATTGCACTTCTGAAACTGGAAGAAAGGTAGGTTGTCATGGCACTTGTGAAAAATACATTAAAGAGCGATCAGAGTATAACCAAGAAAAGAATCGCATTTTTAATGAAAAAGTAAGGAATAACGTGATGGTTAGTTACATTACCGATCCAGTCAGAAGCGTAAAAAGAAAGAAACTTAGGAGGAAACAATAATGGCACACAATAAAAGAGCAGCTATGCGAAGAGAAGCGAGAGAACAGAAAAAAACGAAGTTAAACAGTTTGGAACATGAATGGCTTGCTAGAGCAACGGTTCATCCTGTAGGCAGCAAGGCGTTGGACAAAATGGCTATGAAATATTATAAATTTGGGTTGGCAAACGGAATGTCAACATCAAGTTGCATTATATTTCTAGCACTTCATGAATATTTTGGATTTGGAGAGAAGAGAATCAATACTTTGATGAAGTGCGTAGCGAAAGAATCCATGAAAATGGATGAAGCACCAACAGAATTTAATGTTGACTTCTATCAGAAGAAATTAGAAGAGGTTATGGACATTTCTTTGGAATCTTATAGCGAAGATAAGATTCTAAATACGGATTATAAATAAGGGGGCTGATATTATGGCTAGAAAAAGGTCATTTAGTCGTGATGTAATCACATCTACGTCATTTTTGGACATGCCATTGTCTGCACAGGGGTTGTATTTCCACCTGTGCATGAACGCTGACGATGATGGTTTTATCGACAATTCCACAAGCGTTGCTAGATACTGCCAAGCAACAGCAGATGATATGCAATGCTTGTTCGATCGGGAGTTTATACTTCCATTTCCAAGTTCTGATGTGATAGCAGTTAAGCATTGGAAACGGCACAACACGATACAGTCAGACAGATATACGCCTACGGTATACAAGTTTGAGATTTCTCTTTTGGGCCTTACAAAGCAAGGGGAATATACTTTTAATGAGAGAGAGGCCAACTGTTTAGCAACAGAAGCAGGTGCGTCATGGAAAAAAGTTATTAAAGATTTGGAAAGACCGGGTACTGGTCTGCGTAGACCAAAAAGAAAAATCATTAAAGACGATAAAGGAAATATGGTTCGCCAAAAAATAGAAAGAACAAAAGGTGGATATGTTGCAAAGACGAATCATCTCGATCGCGGAAGAGGTACTCCAGTAACGATAGTTGTACCAAGATCATTTGTAAAACCAACAATTGCAGAATTAAAAGAATACTGCGAACACAGAAAAAATAATGTGGATGTAGAAAAGTTTTACAAATACTATGAATCAAGAGATTGGTTCATAGGGAACAAAAAGATGATTGACTGGAAAAAGGCTATAAGGGACTGGGAACTGATGGAGAAGAAATCCTTGCCCTTAAAACAAACAAATGACAGCGAGGTAAAAGCTAATGACTAAAGATGATGCAGAAAAAATTGTAATGATGATGGAAGCGGCTTATCCAAACTATCATCCGAACAAACGATACACTGTAAACGCATGGGGTGTACTTTTGAAAGACTATGATTATGATGTGGTTGAAATGGCATTAAAATCCTATATTATGAGCGAAAATAAGGGGTTTGCCCCATCAATCGGTCAAATTGTAGACATCATACATCGTATTCAACGCCCTGATCGGCTAAACTGTGCGCAGGCGTGGGCATTGGTGTCAAAAGCAATGCAGAACAGTATATATCATTCGGTGGAAGAATTTGAGAAATTGCCTAAAACAGTGCAAAATGCCGTTGGTTCTCCGGGAGAACTTAGGTCTTGGGCAACTTCTGAAAATTTTAACGAGAATGTAACAAGAAGCACATTCTATAAGATTTATAACCAAGAACTGGAGAAAGAAATACAATCAGAAAAATCAACCAATGAATTTAGGAACGCTATTGATAGTAAAAATTCCAAGTCAGAAAGAATGCTTATTGACAGCGAAAACGAAAAATCTTATCAAGCTGTCAGAAGTAACACAATCAATGAAGTTGACTTGGACGCAGTAAACAGTGTCCCAATGCCCGAAAGATACAGAGAGGAATTTTGCAAATGAATAAAGAAGAGCCAACATCTTCGGTATCAAGACAAAAGAAAATGACAGACAAAAGAATAAGACTGGGATTGTGTCCGAAATGCGGAGAAAAGCAGGACAGGGACGGATGGTATTGTTCGAAATGTTTGAAAAAAAGAAACAACTACCTAAAAGAATCCAGAGAGTTTTACAAAAAAATAGGCATTTGCCCTATATGCTGTAAGAATAAATTGTTTGGCGATGAGAAATCCTGCATTGAGTGCAGAGAGAAGAAGCGCAAAACAAGAAAAACAACCATAAAAGAAGAAGATAGGCAAAAAATAAGAGAACAAAAGAGAAATACTTACAGGGCCAGAAAAGAAAATGGCATTTGCACGAGATGCGGAAAGAAAAAAGCAGCATATGGTCGCACAAAATGCGCTCTTTGCTTGAAGAAAGATGCAAAGAATCACATGAAAATGGATATTAAGCCAAAAGAGCATTATATCAAAAGAATGACTGCTGCGCATCTGTGCCTAGACTGCAAAAAGCCTGTTGACAGGAAAAACAGTAAACTTTGTCAGTCGTGTTGGCAAAAGCATCATGATATAGGCGTAAAAAATGCCAGCGAAAATAAATATTGGAGAGGATACGACAAATTGATTTTTAAGAATTTTTAAGAATTAGGAGATGTGCTTATGAGGTTTTCAAAACTGACTAAGCCGGAACTTGATTATTTTTTAGAAAACGCCAATTTTACCGAAGAAGAGGAAAAAATATTTAGGATGCTTTCCAAAGGAAAATCAAGAAGTCAAGTAGGGTTAGAAATTTCGGTTTCTGACTCTACCATTGACAGGAGAATACGTGACATAAAATCCAAGATAGCAAGGGTAGGTGATGGGATATGCAATTGAGCGATTCCGATCTGTTGAAATTTGCGGTTGAAAATGGTATTATCGACATGAAAGCCGTGCAGGAACAGATCAACATGAATGAGCGAAAAAAATATCTTGACGGACACAAGTTTAGAAAATGGAGAGGAAGTGGTGGCAAGTATTACACATATCTTCCAGACAAGACATCCGACAGTGGGAGAAAACTGCTGAAAAGGAGTACGCTTGAATCTTTGGAAGATGGAATAGTTGATTATTACAAAGAACACGAGAATCAGCCTACATTTCATGAGGTTTTTGATGCGTGGGTAGAGCAGAAGCTAAAATACGGAGAAGTGAAATTGCAGACTGCGCAGAGGTATAAGAGCGACTATTTGAGATTTTTTGCAAATTCAAGAATCTCAAATATGGAGATAAGATTTATCAATGATGATATATTGGAAGATTTTGTCAAATCGACTATACACAATGAAAATCTCACATCGAAAGGATGGGCGAAGGTTAGGTTGATTTTGAATGGCGTGTTTAAGTATGCGGCAAAAAGAAAATATACAGAAATCAGCATTACACGCTTTATGGGCGATTTAGACCTGTCAAGGAATATATTCAGACGCAGGGTGAAAGATCCTAAAAAATCTGTATTTACCAAGGCAGAAGAATATATGATACAAGACTTAGCATATAAAGCAAATGACGTAATATCTCTTGGAGTTGTTCTTGCATTTAAGACGGGTCTTAGGGCCGGGGAACTTGCCGCCCTGTCTTGGGATTGTGTAACAGCTGATTATTTGCGGATCAGAAAAATGGAAATAAAATACTTTGGTGACGATGGCAAAGAAGTATATGAAGTAGTTGATTCCACAAAAACAGAAGCAGGGGAACGAGATGTTATAATCACGGACGAAGCAAGGCAGGTTCTTATGAGGTTAAAAAGTCTTAATCCATTTTCAAAATATGTTTTCGTGAAAGATGGAAAAAGAGTTAAGGCAAACCATTTTTCAAGGCGGTTGTATCGTATGTGTGAAACACTTCACATAGAACCGAGGTCGTTGCACAAGGCAAGGAAAACCTACGCCACAAAGTTGCTGGACGCAGGAATACCCGAATCTATCATAATGCAACAAATGGGACATACGAGCATAACAACGACAAAGGAGTTTTATTATTTCAACAATCGAGCCGTAAAAGACGTATCGTCCATGCTGGAGACGGCACTTTGCCCAAAAGGTAACCAAGGTAATCAAAACAAAAGGTACAGTTAGAACGGTTAAAATGCTGTTAAACCGTTGAAAATGCTTGCTTTTTCGTAGTCCGAAAAGTGAAGATGGAATCTCAAGTCGGGGTTCAAATCCCTTTTCCGCTACTAACAAAAAAATACTTTGAGAACCTTGAAACCCTTGAAAACACTGGAAGAAAGGAGATACTGCACGGCTTCATCTTTTAGAGTTTTCAAGAGAGGTAATCAAAAAAGTAGTCAAAAGTAATCAAAAATCGAACGAATGTTCGATATTTTTTTGTTTTAAAATAATTTACCTCGGTTTTGTTATATAAAACGGCAAAAGTTCTAGGATTTGTGATAGTTTTTTGACAGGAATGTGACAGTTGCCTGTCTTTTTTTTATGTAAAAATTTATTCATAGCATAGGAGGTATATAAATGTTTTCAGAAGAAATTTTAGAAAAAATAAGAAACAAAGAAGAGGTTTTGCGTGTTCCACTGGTATTTCAGTGTGCAATGATTCATGCGATACAGGAAGTTTTGGATGAGGAAAGAGAGGTGGATGAGGATGAACAACCAATATCAACAACCACAGAATAATTTCCAGTACAATCCCGGCTACAACGCATATCCCTACAATCCTTGGGCGAATATGCAAAGAATGCCGCAACAGGAACAATTTCAAAGCATTTCACAACCTGTTCAAGCTGGAATCAACGGCAAAATTGTATCTGATATGAATGCAATTGCCGCAAATGATGTACCAATGGATGGATCAGTTGCTATATTCCCAAAGAATGATTTATCGGAAATATACGCCAAGCAATGGGCGTCTGACGGCAAAATCTCTACGGTCGTTTTTAAGCCTGTTCAATCTGAAAACCCTAGCAATTCATCGTCAAATGAGCAAAAAACGAAATTTGGGCTATCTGATGATGTTACAGAGGCATTCATGCAGAAGTTCGATGAATTATTCGAGAAAATAGAACAGATTGAAAAAAGCATCGGAAAAAATTCCGTTCCAAAAACAAGAGCGGCAAAAAAGGATGGTGAGTCATAATGAATCCTATGATGAATATTATCAAGAACAAAATTATGAATGATCCGCAGATAAAAAACAATCCTATGGCACAGAATGCTATGCAGATGATTCAGAGCGGAAATACACAGGGACTAAAATCTATGGCAGAAAATATGTGCAAAGAACGTGGGATTACCGTAGAACAGGCAAAAGAAGAAGTTATGAAACTATTTAATTGATACATTTTGGGTCGTGCGCACATTAAAGACAGTCTACCCGATGTAAATAAATTTTACGGAGGTAAACAAAATGTTCAATGGAAATTCACCAAGTCTTGCTGATATTGCAGCAGTGACAGGTAACAATCGTGATGATGGTTTTCTCGGTGGTGATGGAATCTGGGCAATTATCGTATTTGCTATGATCTTTGGCTGGGGCGGTTTTGGCAACGGCTGGGGTAATGGTGGAAACGGTGGTGCTACACCTTTTGCAACCGGGGCATTAACACAGACAGATTTACAGAGGGGCTTTGACACGCAGGCTATCGTTGGAAAGCTGGATGGAATCTCCAATGGAATCTGTGATGGTTTTTATGCCGTAAACAACAGTATGCTTACTGGATTCAACGGCATTAACACCAATATCATGCAGACAGGCTATGGTATTCAGCAGGCTATCAATGCGGACACAATCGCAAATATGCAGAACACAAATGCTTTGCAGTCTCAACTTGCTAACTGCTGCTGTGAAACACGTGAAGCCATTCAGGGTGTAAACTACAATATGTCACAGAACACCTGTGCTTTGCAGAACACCATGAATACAAACACGAGAGACATTATCGACAGTCAGAATGCAGGCACTAGAGCCATCCTTGATTATCTCTGCCAAGAAAAGATTTCTTCCTTACAGGCAGAAAATAATGACTTGCGCATAGCGGCTTCGCAGGATCGCCAGTCCGCACTTCTTACTACGGCAATGTCCGCACAGACACAGCAGATTATCAATTCTGTGAATCCACAGGCAGTTCCTGCATATGTTGTCCCTAATCCGAATGCTTATGCGTATGGATGCGGATGCAGCACAGGATGTGGCTGCTAAAAGTAGCTGCTAAAAGTAGCTGCTAAAAGTAGCTGCTAAACAACTAAATATCAAAATATCTTAATCAATTAGTCTAAGATTAGCTTAAAGCTAGTCGAAGATTAGTCCAAGATTATGTCTGCTTATGCAGTATTAAAATTTATGGCAAGGGGCAGGCTTTAAGGTTTTCCCCTTGCTTTTTTCGTACATTGACAATCGAATATTGGCTGATGATTTTTGGATTTGAAAAAAAATAAAACAGTTGCGCCCCCACAAAAGAAAGTACGCAACTGTTCGGATAACAATCAATCCACAAGGATCGATAAGTGTATTTTATCATATCCCTGCGGAGAAAATCAATCAATTTTTGAAAACATTGTCAAGAAATACGCAATGCGGTATTGCGTATAATATAATTGTTTCGAATCTAAAAACCATCAGCCAATATTTGGTTGGTGGTTTTTTTGATGGAAGGAGATGTTATATATTATGGCAGAATATGTATCAGTTGCAACACAGGAAGTTGCATCAAATGGAAATGTTGTATTTACAAACACAGCAGTTAAAGGGTCTAGCTGTATCCAGCACAGAGAGGGTAGCGGAATTATCACCCTGCGTGGACTGACAAATCAGTGCAGAGCAAGATTCTTTATTGATTTTTCAGCAAACATTGCAGTGCCTACTGGTGGAACGGCCGGGGCTATTTCTTTAGCAATTGCAATTAGTGGTGAACCTGTATTATCTTCACAGATGATCAGCACACCTGCCGCAGTCGAACAGTTTAACAACGTATCCGCAGGCATTTATGTAGATGTCCCGAAAGGATGCTGCGTAAATATCGCTGTAGAGAATACAAGCGGCGTTGCTGTAGATGTGGCAAATGCAAACATTGTTGTCACAAGAGAAGCGTAGGAGGTGTATGACTATGGACGTTAAGAGAATGCATGACATGATTGAAAAGATTTCAGAATGTGCAAAATGTGAATTTGACAAAGGAATTGAGTGCATTGATACCCAAGAGATGGGTGAAGTTGTCGATATGATGAAAGATTTGTCAGAAGCTATGTATTACAGAACTTTGACAAATGCAATGAATGAATTTGATCCGTATGAAACAATGGAAATGTTTGAGAGATACGGAGACGGCCGCAGACATTATAACAACTACAGATACAAAACCACTGGTGAGTATGCTCCAAAGGGTAAAGGCACTTATGTAGGCAGAAGAGGTTATGAAGAGCCGCCTTATTGGCATATGACTAAAGATGATTATGACAGATGGTCCGATATGCCTAGATCGGAGCGGATGCGTGACCTTGACCGTGCAAGTGGAAGAATGCACTTTGCTGAACCTGTATTTCATGGTATGGACTCTATGAGCGAAAGCCATTATGATCGTGCAAAGAGAAACTATACAGAAAGCAAAGAAATGCACAGAGACAATACTATGCACGACAAAGAGGCAAAAATGAAAAGTCTTGATGATTATTTGAAGGTATTTTCAAATGATGTAAAAGACTTGATTAAAGATGCTACAAACGAAGAGAAAGCACTCTTTAAGAACAATATGACAGGATTAATGAACGCAATGTAACTTGTTTTCTTGAATTAAGCGGCTGGGGATTATTTCCCCGGCTGATTGCGTACAGGGGGGGCGATATCATGGTTTTTTATATTAACGGTACAAATTGGCGTGTTGTGTTTGTAAAGCCCAATAGCGAGGCAATTAGACGCACTGACGGAAGTTATAGTGTCGGCACAACAGATGCAAATACACATGAGATATATCTAAATGAAAATCTGCATGGCGATTTTTTGAAAAAAGTGTTTATTCATGAAGTATGCCATGCGATATGTATATCTTATGAAATTTATTTGCCGATAGAGCAGGAAGAGTTGTTATGTGATTTTGTTGCAACATACGGAAAAGAAGTGCTGGACATTGTAGAGATGATGTTTGGTGCGGTTAGGATGGTATCATGAGTATGATAGATGAGATTTTAAGATTTGTGCAGAGAACAAACCCAAATATGACAAAAGCTGATCTTCTGTATCAAATGGGCATAACCGAATATTCAGCAAGAGCATTATATATTTCTTGTATGAGCAAACCGTATATGTTAGAATCTAAAGAAAAAGGCAGGAGGATTTGTTCTAATGGGAAAGATTGACATGGGTTTCATCAAATTATCTTATGAGTGCAGTGATTTGATCGAAGAAATCAAGGGAGACATAAGCGAATTTGGCGAAGAACTGGAAGTATGCGTTTTGGTAAAGGATTTTCATGGCTGCAAGATTTATAAAGAGTATGATTTTGTGGATACAGTGTTTGAACCTTTACACGATGATGAATTTGTCGAGAAGATGACAATAGGAAAATTGCTAGAATTATGCGAACAACAGAACAGTATATTCTAACGAAAAAAGAGCCAATGGAAAGGTCTAAAATCCGTTGGCTCTTTTCTACTTATCTGTTTTGTGCATTATTATATTATCATGTTTTATTTTATGTGTCAATACACAAATTAAAATTATATTGAAATTTATTTTATGATATGTTATGATATATTTAATGATACAAATTAAAATATATCATTGTTTATTTTTCACAATATATGTATTGTAGCATATGCGCACATATGTGCGTTTTGACGAAAGCGAGGTGCGCCGCCGATGGATATGGAAATATCTGTAAACACAAAAAACGATGTTATGAGAGAGCGTTTTCTTCTCGGTGCGAAACTTACAGGCAAATACGGCTTTCCACAACTTCCCGCGGTGATTGTTCATGCAGACGGCTTGAGATCCGTGCCATTTAATCTAGCATTAAAAGAACGCAATCCGAAAAAGTGTATTTGTCATTTTTTTATTGACGATATGCAATTTGAGAGAGTGTGGAACAATCCGGACAAATACATTTCTGCGTTGCAAAATTTCAAATATGTCTGCGCTCCAGACTTTTCTTTTTACGAAGATATGCCGCTTGCAATGCAAATATGGCAGGTGTATAGATCACGTGCGCTTGCTTGGTATATGCTGATAAATGGCGTAAATGTCGTTCCTGTTGCTGGCTGGAGCGATGCGGCATCTTTCGGATGGTGTTTTGATGGATTGCCGCAGCAATCATCTATTGCTCTCTCTTCCGTTGGTTGCGCTCGTGATGATCTGTCAAAAAGATGTTTTTCTGCCGGATATAGTGAACTGATCGAACGCGTGAACGGTGCAAGGGTTGTTGTGTTTGGTGAAAAAATAGTATCCGGAAACGTGGATCAGTTCCCGACTTTTTCAAATGAGATCCAAAAAAGAATAAAAGGGGGGCGATAGAATGGGCAGCAGATCTGGAAGAAAGAAAAGAACAGCGGATATATACGGCGTTAGAGCTGTGCGACAGACGAAAAAAGACGAAATAAACGGGGTTACTGTTATTAGATCACGTTTCAAATTTGAAAAATACAAGAAGAAAAATATAAACAGAAAAAAATAAGCCCCCATTTCTGGGGGCTTTGTTGATTTAGTTATTTTGTTCAAATTTCTTTGAACATTTCCCACGGCGCTATTATTGTGCCGCCATCACAGGCGGCGGATATTATAATATTGCCGTTTTTTTCTATTTCGTACGTTTCCAAAATACATTCTATTTCATTTCCGTAAATTATTTTATCGCCTATTTTCATTTTTTGCGCCCCCTTTTCAAAATATCTATTACTTCCGATCTTTTCCAATTTATCATAGCTCTAGCCGTTGCGATGTCGACACCGATATAGTCAGAAAGCATTGTTGCCGCTTTCATAAATGAATTATATTCATTTTCATATGCGAGATCATAGGCTCGCTCATAATCTTCATCCTCAAGATCTCTATCATAATTTGCCTCTGCCTGGTTGGCGATTTCTTCCAATCTTGCTAAATTTTTCAATTCTTCAAATATTTTTTCTGCCATAACGCATAACCTCTTTTCTTATTATTCAACAAACTATTTTACTTGGTTAAAAATTTGTGCATATATAGACGGCTTGCTATAATCAGCTTCTTTATAAATACAGCCGCTATATACCTTATTTTTCGATCCTTTACATGAATTTTTGAATTTTTTACAATCGTAGCACATCGGATTATATTCTAATTCATCAATTGCCTTTTTCCTTGCGTCGCTTCTGGCTATTTGCTCGTCAGTCAAAGAGATTTCAAATTTTTTCATTGCTTTTTACCTTTGATCCATGTTATAATAGATCTACCTTTCTTATTGATTGGTGGCGATCGTGTTAGTTTGTTGGGCTGTAGCGATCGCCTTTTCTTATTTACAAGTAAATTATAGCATAGAAATTATAAAAAGTCAACATTTACTTTACAAAATAAAAAAATATTTTCAAAATGTGAAATAACACTTGACAGTTTGACGGCTGCATGATATTATATGGACAGTGAAAAGGAGGCGGTTAAAATGTTCGCAAAATTGGTAAAAAAAAGAATGATTGATTTAGAGATCAATCAGGCAGCATTAGCAAATATGATCGGTCGATCGCGTCAAGCGCTTTGTATTTCTCTAAAAAATGATAATTTGAGAGAAAACGACATGCGAAAGATAGCGGATACAATGAATTGTGATCTTATTATTGAATTAAGACCAAGAGACGGAGAATAGCAGCGACCCCCAGCCGATCGGCTGGGGGCTTTTTTACGCATAAAAATACCCCAGTAAATTTTACTGGGGCTTTTATTTAGCTAAAATATCCGAAATCACCACCTACATTTCTACAGGAACTACAACAATTCCCGTATCATTATTTAGTTCTGCAATCTCTTCTGGGGCGAACTCTTCGCATCCGATCAACATGCCATCAACATACAATTTACACATTTTCATTTTACAATACCTTTGATCCATGTTATAATAGATCTACCTTTCTTCTAGTGAGGTTCGGCAGTCGTTAGCTTTGGTCGGTGAGCGGCTGCCGCTTTTCTTTGTTTCTGTAATTATAATATCATATTATATGCTTTATGTCAAGCGATAATTTACAAAAAAGCAAAAAAACTTGACAAAAATAAAAAAATACTTGACAAAAATAAAAAAATACTTGACAAAATGGAAGCGTTATGTTATTATGTTTATAGATTAAAAGAAAGGGCGTCCAAAGGGCGTAGTGTGAAAAGATATGTATAAAATTTACAGAAATGAAGTTGAGAGATTAAACCCATCATTCAAAGAAAAAGAAGAAATGATTTCTTCTTTGATCGACAAAAGACTTGTCTATCTGGACGAAGAGCCGGAAATGTGGAGAGAGTACGAAGCTCTCGAAGATGCAAGAAAAGAATTAATCTATTTAGAAACGTATGTTTCTAAAATATCCGGTCCGGTACACGGATACAAAATTGAACAATATTATATTGCGAAAGAAAATAAGGATACAGTGGATGTTATTGATATATCAAAATGGCAGCAATACGATATTATCGAAATCGGAGCGAAATATATTTTATCTGCTATAGAATTAGGTGACCTGGCAGAATATATGAACGATGAAATTCGTGAAGATATGCACACGAATTTTGAAGCATATGATAATGATGGGGAATGGTTGGAAGAATACATTAACAGAGATCCAGATTTTGAGGATCTGCTTCGCCAGGAATTTAATATTTTAGATATGTAAAAAAATGGCAAATAAAGAAGAATAAAATATTTTTACTGTCCAAGTCAACGAATGACTTGGGTTTTTTTAGTTATAAAATTTTTATAAACAAAATATAAAATAAAAATAAAAACGCCTGTTTTCCGACGAAGTGATGTTTACTGTATTTATAGTTGCATATGTATATATAAAATAGATATAGATGTATAAGTGTTCGTTAGATACTGCTTATATAGATGCAATTATTAATATCTACATAGCACTTATAATTACAATAGATATACCGCTTACAGATAGCCAGCACTTGAACTATGACAAAGTTGTAAAGATAAAATATTACAATAGTTATGCAATGTTTTAATGCTTTTGGATCACATTAAAACGATCAGCCCCAGCCATTGCATTTCGTTACATTTTAGATATTTGTAAACATTTTGTATACATTTTTGTATAAAACCCCTGTATATTATATATATAATTTAAATAATAATATTATATAATTAATATACATATAGGCTGTCAGCCTATATATTATATTTAGCCACTACTATATTTAGCCGTTATATAGTGGCTGTCAGCCTATAATTTAAATAAATAATTTAATACCAGCCCCAAATATGGGGGGCTGGTTATATAATATACATAGTGGGTAAACCCACTATATAATATAAAATATTTATTTACAATAGTGGGTTATCCCACTAAGTAAATTAAACTATATACTCTGTATGGTGGGGCATTAGATATATAGTTACATACCTAAATAATTTATATTTTTTTCAAAATACCCCTTGACAGATAAAAAAATCTGTGATACATTTTAGCCACAATCAAATTAAGCGTTGATAGATTGCCCCGGCTAACCGTTGAGGATATAGGCGATCGTTTGAGGCAACGCTTGACAGTATATGAGCAAGGACGGTTATTTTATTACATGAGTTACACGCTCGCAAGAAAGAACAGATCGGGAATGGATCCGGTTACAGGTTTCTTTTTTGCGAGCGTTTTTTATTTGTCAAACAGCCGGAAAGGGGGGCAGACATGAGCAATGAATTTTACGAAGTAAAACAGACCATTACATGCGTTGAAGATATGCCCCCAGTAGTTCGTGACATCATCAAGAACTACTGCGATGTATGGGGCTTTGATGAGTTTAATCTAACACCGAACGTTTGGCGGGATGTACTGACTGAGTTAAGAATAAAACTATTTGAACCATGTAAATATACGTATGTAGAGAAAACTACTTCTGGTGGTTATGATATACCAAGTGTAGAGTGGATATATAATAATATATATAAGCGTATATGCGATATGCACAATAAAGAGTGTAGCATACATGGTTTTGTTACAATGGTGGGTATTGGTAAGGATCAGCTATATAGATGGCAAAATGGAGAATATCTAAGTAATCGCCACAGCGATTTATTAAATACTATAAGGGATGACAACGAGGATAGTCTCTTCGGTTTGATGCAACAGATTAGAAATCCTGTCGGGGTTCTTGCAAAGCTGAATAAGAATCACGGTTGGAATCTACCCGGAGCAGGCAGGACCAGTGAAACAAAACCTGTTATTTCTGCATCAAATTTACCAACGGTGGAAGAACTCCAAAGAATAGATCGGCCCGGAATAGAGCAAAACACAACATATAGTGTTAACAATGACAGCACGCACAATATATAGTGGTTCATCTCTTGGCTAAACCGGAGTTTATCACAGAGAGTTTTTCGAACACCTGTTCGAGTGTTCCGGATGAGCTATTAACTGCTGACCCTACCCACCCCTTATGATGGGGGCGGCCACACCCCCCCACTAAGTCCCAAAAATATTCTCCAAAACAAAAGTGGGTTTACTGAAAGGAAATTATAACATGAAACGAATCAGAGTGCAAGATTTAATGCTGCTAAAGCTACATGGAGTAAAGGTTGTTCACATCGTATTTGGTTTGTGGGCTGTGCCGGAAGTTGTGAGGATACGAGGCGGCAAAGTAAAGCATTCAAAATATAGGCTGTATAGGCTTGAGTGAGGAGATATGAGATGACAGGAAACGAGTACCAAGAGTTGGCAATGAGGACAAATGATGGCTGCGGAACTGATAGGCTTGCGGGCATGGTGGTAAACGCTAAGAAGGGAGCCTGTGATGCCGGGGGACTGATAAATGGATGTCTGGGGCTTGCAGGGGAATCCGGAGAGACGTTGGACATGGTAAAGAAATGGATTTTTCATGACAGCGAACTAGACAAAGACCATTTGAAGAAAGAATTAGGTGACGTCATGTGGTATGTAGCCATGATATGTTACGCTATGGGATTTGATCTTGATGATGTGATGCAGACAAACATTGACAAGTTAAAGGCAAGATACCCGGGTGGATTCGACACATATCGAGCCAATCATCGTGAGAGAGGTGATGTGTAATGGCAGAAGTGCAAAGCTTTCTGCTTGATGACGATACAGCGAGCATTCAGCAGTTTGTTGTGGATAAATCGAGTATGCGTGTAGATGATCCGGTGAATCATCCATCACATTATGAGACAGGAAAATTTGAGTGCATAGATGTGATGGTAGAAACGATGGGGATTGACGCAACAATGGACTTTTGCGTGTGCAATGCCTTTAAGTATCTGTATCGTCACAAGAGAAAGAACGGCATCCAAGATTTGGAAAAAGCAAAATGGTATATTGAAAAATATATTGATTTGCAATCGGTGAAAAATGAAAATAGGTCATAAAGATATTGACGATGAATGCACAAAATGTGGACAAATGCTTGAATGCAAATTGTTCCGTCAAGGGCATGGAATTGGATTAGAAAGAGAAAACGTAACTGAAATGTTAAGGTGCCAATTTAGGCACGAAAGGGAGAAGCATAATGATACAGATGTTAAATCAAGTAGTTAGGCTGCTTTTGTTGATCCATGAAGAGAATCTAAGTATTATGGCTGCGGTGTTTCAGAAAGATGTTGCGGACAATATCGCAAAAGAAGCAAACGGTAGTGTAAGAGAGATTTTATTTGGAGAAGAAGCAGATACTACGGCACGTCAGCCCCCGGAAGATGAAGAGACTTCCGAGGAAAAATAAACGTGTCACAAGCGTTCAGATAATAGCAGACTACTATTATCTGTTGCCCGGGTTGGCTTTGGCAGGTTCGAATCCTGTGCCGGGTAATTGCCATTTTTTGGCGTATCTTATACGGGTTTCATGTTGACTGTGTAGGATAATAGTCCTTTCTCCACCTAGCGGAAAGCTGTTAAGGACCGTCACAAGGTCCGGGTGGTGTTTGTGAAATTCAAACTGGGATTTTTCGTTTCTTTTTTCCTCCCAGCAGTTATAGTCTGCACTCCATAAAAAGACAAACTTGAGTGTTTGTTGGTGGTCTGAACAGGGAAACCGCATACCCTCCCATTGACTTTGATTCCTGTTGGTTGTCATTTTCCCATGTGCGGTAGTGGGTTCGAGTCCCACACAGACCAATCTGCAAGGTATAACCCAAAATACTTTGTAGTTGTCAACGGATAACCTCCAATTATCTGATTGTAAGGGACATTGGATTGCTTGAAGTTGCTACTGCCTTTGCAACGGATGGTATTGCGGATCGTTTCCGCAAGTCCCTTTAAGTAACTGTAAACAGTGCATATACAATGTGTATGTGCAATTTTTTTATAAGTGGGTGACATATGAAAAGTAAAATTTCACAATTTATTTACAACAAACTTACGAAAAATAAAACAAAAATTTTGATGTTTGCAATCTCCTTTGATTATGAAAAATATAAGAAAAACGGAGAAAAGGGATCATGTGATTTGTGCGCACATCCTGCACTTTTTGAAGATGAGAATTTCAAGAAAATGGCAGAAGATTTGGTTGATTATGTACGTGCCAACCATGATATGGAGAAATTTACACATTTGTAGAAAGAATTTTTATGAGAGAAAAAGCTATAAACGGTAAATACATAGGCAATGCAATTGGATATTGTCATTGTGATGCTCATAAAGGGGCATTGAACAGGGAACTGGCATATAAGCATAAATGCCTTGCAAAACGCTGTAAATGGCTTGAGAAATACAATGAAGATGTGTGGAGACCAAAAGAAAAGTGTTTTAGAAGATAACCGACCGGGAAGAGTGTTCCGGCCGCTAACCTGTAAAAGTTTTAAGGCAGAGGTGTAATACCTTTGCTTTTTTGAAAGTGAGGTATTTTATGCCAAGCGAAGAATTAAAAAAAGCAGTAAGCAGTTATGAACAGTTTATAAAAACAAATGGAATAAGTGAGGGGATCATAAAGGCTTATTTGCAGGCCGTTAAAGTTGCTGTCGAGACTGAAAAAGAATCTAAGTATGGTCTATATATTTCTGCACGTGTAAAGCAATTGATTGAACAATATGTGTTTTCGCAATCAAGGTGCAGCGTGTGGGAATTGGAAAAGTATGCTTTTGCAAAGAGAGAAAAATATGCGATCATAGATACATACTATGAGATCCTTCTAATCGAAGCACGACTGAATATTGTAGATAGTGCCTTGCAGTATTTGGAGAAAAACAGAGAGCCAAGAGAACGTTTTTATATGCCTAAGCGAAAGTGCTTTATGCGTATAGGGCTTGTAGAAGCGTTGCAAGGTATAATAGATGATAAATATGACATATTATGTATCAGTATGCCGCCAGGAACAGGAAAAACAACAATAGAGAAGTTTTTTCATGCATTGGTTGCAGGGTGGTATCCAAACGACTTTAGCTTGTTTTACTCGCATAGTGGCGATATTACACGAATGTACTACGATGGAGTGTACGATATTGTCACCAACTCGCAAGAATATACATGGGGTGAGATATTTCCAGATCTACAAGTTAGTGGAACGAATGCAAAGTTGGAGCAATTTAATGTTGGTAAATATAAACCGTTTCCGTCTATACAATGTACTTCTGTAGGCAGTAAAAATGCAGGAAAAGTACGTGCGTCCAAACTCTTGCTAATTGACGATATGATCGGTGGCATAGAAGAAGCTATGAATCCAAATACGTTGGATAAGCTGTGGGGAAAGTATAGCGTAGATGCACGTCAGAGAAAAATAAATGATTCGAATGATAGACCATGTAAGGAGATCCATATTGCTACAAGATGGAGCGTACATGATGTAATTGGCCGAGTGCAGAGAGCATACGAGGGAAATCCTAGAGTGAAGATAATCGCTGTGCCGGATATTGATCCGAAAACGAAAAAAAGTAATTTCGATTTTGAGTTTGGCGGTTTTACGGTAGAATTTTTCGCAGATCAACAGTTGCTTATGGATGATATATCCTACAGATGCCTATACAAGCAGCAGCCAATTGAACGAGAGGGATTATTATTCCCAAGTGAAAAACTTAGAAGATACATGAATTTGCCGCATGGTGAAGCAGAGATCATAACAGCACAGTGCGATACAAAGGGAAAAGGTACTGATTACTTTGTAATGCCTGTATTTGCACGATATGGGGATGATTATTATTGCATAGACTGCGTATGTGATAATGGAGCAGATTATGAAATGCAATATGAAAATTCTGCAAACTTGCTTGTTAGAAATAATGTGCAAGACTGCGAATTTGAATCAAACTCTGGTGGTGATCGAGTTGCACGAGAAGTAAATAAAAGAGTTGAAGAAAAGGGTTGGATCTGCAACATAACGGATGCTCCAACGGAGACAAACAAAGAAGCAAGAATATTTCAGTGTTCGTCTTGGATTTTACAGCACATTATTTTTAAGGACCCGGACAATTATAAACCAAACGATCCGTATGGAATTATGATGTCGCTGTTGACAAGATATTCTGTATCTGGGAAAAAGCAGTTAGACGATGTTCCAGATGTTTTGTCAAACTTTGCCTTAAGAGTAACAGAAGTAAAGAAAAAAAGAACTGCAAATATTCTATCGAGTATGATTTAGAAGAAAGTGAGGGAGTTACAATGAGTACAATTGAGTATCTGATGCAAATATCAAAGATCAACTGTATTATCAACAACAAATTATCGGAAATTGCAGAAATGCGTCAAATGTCGCAAAGCATTACTGGATCTTCTGGAGGTGAGAGAGTACAAACAAGCCCAGAACCAGACAGAATAGGTGCTATATGCGCTAAAATTGATGAAATGGAACGAAAAGTCGATGCTTTGATTGATGAATACTACGATAAAAAGCAATATATATTAAGGCAGTTGGAAAGCTTAACGCTTATGCACTATAAAATCCTTTATATGGCATTTGTGAAAGATAAGACTCTATTTGAAATAGCAGATGAAATCGGATATACAGAAAGACACACAACAAGAATTTACAGCGAAGCACTAAGAGAGTTTGAGGAAAGATACGGAAACTGCTATAGGTCTTGAAATGTCCGTAAATGTCTGTAAATGTCCGTAAATGTCATTGAATGTCATAAAATACTGTTATATAGTGTAAATGTGAAAGAGTTTAAGAACTCACTTTCTCATACATACTCCTGTGTATGCTCCCGCAATTTTGTGGGAGCATTTTTTGAAAGGAAAAACAATGAGCAAAACAATATATTGTCCTGCTTGCGGTCGAAAAGTCGCAACATGGGACGGAAAATCAAAAATAAACAAGATTGCACGATGCAGAAAGTGCAACAAAAAAGTAATTTATGACATAGAAAATCAGGAAACACGGTTAGATAAGTTGCCAGAACGGCAATCATCTAGCGGTGTTGTTTTTATTTAGAGAGGTGTAAACAGTGGCAAGACATATGCGTGGTCGAACAATGATAACAACAGATGAAGTTGTTATTGACGAATCAAATATTTTGGATGTGCTAAGAAGATCACACGCTTTGCATGTAAAAAATGCAAATGACATAGAATATTTGATTAACTACGAAAAGGGAGATCAACCACTCCAACGAAAAAAAACCTATAGACCGGATATAGATTGCCAATGCAGCGACAATGTGGCAAATGAAGTCACAGAGTTTAACACAGGATTTAAGTGGGGAAACGCAATAACGCTTGTGCAGACCGGAGACGGTTCGGATGAAAAAATATCGGAAGCAGTATCAGAATTAAACAAACAGTATGCAATGGCTAGGATCAAGGCGAAAACTCAAGAGTTGGGTAGATATGTGGAAATCTGCGGTATTTGCAACGTCTATGTTGATATTAACATGGAATGGAGAAAAGGAAAGCCACTTTTTGAATTAGATGTGTTAGATCCTAGAAGTTCATTTGTTGTGAGATCGAGTTATTATCCGGACAAAAGAATCATGCTTGGTGTCACATACAGGCATGACAGCATTTCCGGAAACACATATTACACTTGTTACACAAAAGACCAAAGATTTGAGGTTGTAAATCTACAGTCGGAAGTAACATCACCTAGCAAGTGGGCACACATGGAAAGAAGCGGTGAAGAAAATCCGCTACATATTGTTCCAATAACAGAATATATCAGATCTTATGACCGAATGGGAGCATGGGAGAGATATATTGATGAGATGGACAATTTGAACTTGCTAATATCTGACTTTACAAACGATGTAGAGCAGAATACGCAAGCAATGTGGCATACGAACGATGTAGATTTTCCTGTTATAGAAACAGAGACGGAAAGCGGTGAAAAGGTTGAAGAAGTAAGAAAGCCAAAGTCGGGAGAATGGTTGCAGACATATACCAATCCAGACGGAAAGACGCCTTTTGTAAAGCCACTTGCCATTGATTACGATTATCCTGGTATGTTGGAAAACATACAGTATAGAAGAGCAATTATTTTGCAGAAATGTAATGTTCCTGCAAGAAATGACAATACGTCTGGAGCAACTGGAGTAGCCATGAGTGATGCAACAGGATGGTCACATGCAGAATCAGCGGCGGCAAAACAACAGTTGATAACTGATTCTAACAAATTGGATGAGGTGGAAATTGTATTATCTGCGATCAGAGAAAATCCAAACACTCCGCAGGACAGTCCGTTAAGGGACTTAACAACAGCGGATGTAGAGCCAAGTATTAAACGTCAAAAGACCTATGAGTTATCAACAAAATGCAATTCCATCGCAACATTGATAAATACTGGCGTAAACGGAAAAGATGTTTTCAACACAATACCTTTGTTTGACGATCCTAACGAAGTTTGGGAAAACAGCAAAGAAACGATAGAAAAGAATCAAAATCAAAATACAGAAAACAAAGAACAGTATGATCCCAAGAAAGATAGGATTATGAGCGATTTGTCCGATCAAGTGGAAAACAGTCCGTTGATTGACAAGAGCAGAACGGAAAAGTGATGCCTATGACAAGTAGATTTGATAAGCTGAATAATTTGTCGATGGACTATTCAAAATATTTTGGAGAGATGGCATTGACAGATGAGCAAAAGAAACAACGGATTGCATTTTCGAAACAAATGGAAGATGTGATGTTGTTTCTTTTTGAGTTATTAGACGTAATGGCAGACTTTGGGAACAAAGACGAAGAATATGTCAAGAAAGAAATCGCAACACGTTATTTGAGCGTTCTGATGGCTTACACAGCTATTGATGATTTCTTCAAAATGTATGCTGATTATTTTGCGGAAGAAACATTGAGAACGACATTAGAAAACATAGATGCCGAATGGATCACATCTAACGACAGAGCAAAGCTAATCGCAGAAAATGAAGCAAATACATCATTAAACAGAGTTGACTATATAAACGCTGTTGCAAGCGGAAAAACAAGAAAACAATGGATTACCATGAAAGATTATCGTGTAAGAAAAACACATCAAGAAATTGACAATAAGGTTTTGCCAATTGACGGAGTGTTTATTGTTGGTGATAGCATGATGTACTTTCCGAAAGATACATCTTTAGGAGCAGACATGGAAGAAATAGCAGGTTGCAGATGCTCCATTAAATATTTATGAAATTAAGCCTAAGCGAAAGCAAGGGCTTTTTGTTTGGTGCAGAGAAGCACCTAAAAAAACACAAAATACAGAGAAGTAAAAACACAAAGAAAGTAAGAGGTAACAAAAATGAGTGAAGCAATTGATGTAACGACAACAGAAAAAAATGATCCAGATGTAGAAGAGCAGGAAAAAAATGAGAATGAAGAGACTCCAACAGTGGAAGAACTTATGGCGCAGTTAGCAGAGGCTAAAGCGACAGGAGCAAAGCAAAAACAGGCATTAGACAAAGCTCTTAGAGAAAAAGGAGAAATCACTAAGGCTTTAAGAGCAAAGCAGACAGCGGAAGAACGTGCTACAGAAGAGAAAGAAGAAGCAGAAAGACTGCAACGTGAGAAGTATGAACAGGTTGAAAAAGAACTGAATCATATGAAAGCAGTATCGGCTTATAAGAGTTTGTCTACTGAAAAAGCGGTTGAGAACCTGATTGATGCAATCTCTGATGGAGATCACAATGCAGTCGCTGCATTGATTGAAAACGAAGTGAAATCGGCAGTTGCTAAAGCAGAAGCAGAGTGGAAGAAATCACGTCCAAGAGTAAATGTTGGCGGATCATACACTGGCATGACTAAAGACCAGATTATGCAGATTGAAGATCGTGCGGAGCGAAGAAAAGCAATTGCTATGAATCAAGAATTATTTTGCTAGGAGGTAGAATATGGCAGCAGAAGAGAATTTGATTAAGAAAGAAGATCTCAAGAGAGCAAGAGAGATCGAGTTTGTGGAAAGATTTGGATATTCCGTCAAGAAGCTGATGGAAGCACTTGGAGTAACAAGAAAAATTCCAAAAACATCCGGAACAATGTTAAAGACGTATAAAGCGTCCGGAACTCTGGTAGATGGAAAAGTAGCAGAGGGAGATTTGATTCCCTTGTCTCATTACAAAGTAGATCCGGTTTCCTACAAGGAGATTGTATTGCAGAAGTGGAGAAAAGCCACATCGGCAGAAGCGATCATCGAAAAAGGTTACGATCAGGCAGTTGAAATGACAACGGATGAAATGCTTAGAGACGTACAGAGAGGAATTAAGAAAGAATTTTTCGATTTCCTTAAAACGGGTACAGGAACAGCAACAGGAGTTGGTTTCCAGCAGGCATTAGCACAAGCATGGGGACAGTTGCAGGTTCTTTTTGAGGATGACGAGATTGAGCCTGTATTTTTCATGAATCCGCTTGACGTTGCTGATTATCTTGGCAAGGCAAACATTACCATTCAGAACGCATTTGGTATGCGCTATGTGGAAGATTTCCTGGGATTAGGAACGGTTGTTTTTGCCAAGTCCATCGACAAGGGGAAGGTCTATGCAACTGCTAAGGACAATATTGTGCTGTATTACATTCCTGTAAACGGTGCTGGATTGGACGAGGGATTTGTATTTAGATCCGACAGCACAGGACTTATTGGCATTCACGAAGAGGCAGATTACGATCACATGACAGTGAAAGATGTTGTTGCATCTGGAATCGCCATTTTTGCAGAAAGAATTGATGGAGTGGTTATATCAACCATTACACAGGCAGAGGGTACTTCTGTAACTGGCGAAGATACTAAAAGTACAGGAGCATAATAATAAGGAGTGGTCAAATGTATAAAGTAATACATTTTTTCACAGACTTACAAGATAATTCACACCCTTATAACGTGGGAGAAACATTCCCACGTGAGGGTGTTTCAGTAACAGCAGAAAGACTGGAAGAGTTATCGGGCAAGCATAATTTGCAGGGAAAACCACTTATACAACTTGTAGATGATTTTTCAAAATATATGAATGCCTCGGAAGAAACTGTGAAAAACAACTCATATTCAAAGGATGAAATTGCCAAAATGCCAGTTGCTAAATTGAGAGAACTGGCAAATGAAAAAGGTATTGATAGTGCAGATAAAAGCAAATCAGAATTGAAAAAGATTTTGATGGAAATTTAGAGGTGATCGTAAATGGATGAATACACCATACTTGAGCAAGTGAAGATTCGCTTATTGCATTATAAGGTGAGTACAATCGAGGGTGAAGATGTGGTTGTATTCGATCATAAAAACGAGAACTTGTTACTCGAACAACTTATAAAGCAAGCGAAGCAAAAAATCAAAGAAATCCGAAAGTATCCATCGAATTATACAGATGAAATGATAGAAAAAGATCTGAATAACTATGAAAACATAGTTGTTGATGCGGTTGTTTACTATAGATCGCAGGCTGGAGAGTCTTTCATGAAATCGTATACTGAAAATGGAATATCTAGGACTTGGATTGACAGCGGAAAGTTGTTCGATACTGTACTTCCAATATCGCATATTAGCTAAAAAAATCTGATTTTATCAGTTTTTAGAAGATTGTGCGTTATCGTATTGCTAATGCGTGTAATATGATAGCAGGCGGCACACACTAAAGGGTGGTGGGCGGTGTGCCAAAAAAAGAAAGGCGGTATATGATTATGACGATAGAAATTTCGACAGCAATCATTATAAGCGTTTTATCTCTTGGTTTTTCCGTCTTTATGGGTATGAAGAACAGCAAGCGAACTGACAAAAAAGATATCGAAGAACGTGTTAGAGAAAACACCAGAATAAACATGAAGTTGGATAATATCAATTCGACAACGCAAGATATAAAGTCAGAGTTGTCTAGTGTTCGTACAGACATCCAAAAGCATAATGACAAAATCATTATTTTGGAACAAAGCTGTAAGCAGGCACATAAAAGAATTGATGAGTTGAACATCCGATTAAACATGAATGAAGATGACGAGGTGAAAGCTTATGAAAAATTGGAAAAGTTGGGCAAAAGCCGCAACGATTAGAGCAGTAAAGACAATTGCACAGACTGCGGTTGGTGTGATTGGAGCAAGCACAGTGTTAAGCGGTGTTGATTGGAAAGTGGTTGTTTCTTCCGCGATTCTTGCAGGTGTTGTTTCAATGCTGACAAGTATTGCAGGACTTCCAGAGGTAGAGGACAATGCTTGAAATCAATAAGCAGGAAATGAGATATTCAAAGCAGGGAGAACGAGTTACCATCTACAAACGTGATGAAAACGGTAACATTGTGTATGAATCTTATAAAGATTCAGCAAGTAGTTCTGTGATTTATTACACAGATGAAGATGGTAACAAAATACCAAAAATCCTAGGAGAAAAAGTTGGTTTTTCAGAGCCAACTTATTTTTATGCAAATATCAGCAATAAGCTAAGCGAAGTATTAGTAAAAGAGTTTGGTATTGATGATTCGTCAACATATGTTCAGATTGTCACAGATAAAGGTGAACTGCCAATAAAGGCAGGGGACGTTGTTTGGAAACAATCAGATCCTACTTATACGGAAGATGGGCTTGTTGATGAAAAGAGTGCCGACTATGTATGCAAAGGTGTTGCTGATGAGGGATTGACGGTTGATCTGTTTTTGCTGCAAAAGAATGTCAAATAGGAGAAGCAATGAAAACAATCAGTTTCGGCTTAAGCCAAAAATCCATACAAAATGCAATCAAGGAACTGCAAAAACTAAAGCAGGAACTTAGAAAAAAGACAGATCAGCTTGTCAAGGAATTGACCGAAGTTGGAATACCTGTGATCGAAAACAATATGCAGAAAGCAAATTACACATACGATTCAAAAGGTGTGCGCAGCGGTTCTGACACAGAACATTATACGCACGTAAAAATCAATGCGTTTGATACCAAATCAATTGCAAATTTGATCGTAGAGGGAAAAGAGGTTTTGTTTATTGAATTTGGAGCAGGTGTTTATTACAACGGATCAGCCGGAGCGAGTCCGCATCCAAAAGGACAGGAATTTGGATTTTTAATAGGTTCATATGGAGCAGGTCATGGACAGCAAAAAGTGTGGGGTTACTATGACGAAACTGGAGAACTGGTAATGACGCATGGTGTTGAAGCAACAATGCCATTGTTTAAGGCAGAGCAGAAAATCATAGATGAATATGTGTCTGTTGCAAAGAGGGTGTTTAGCAAATGAACGAGTTGAATTTGTGGGCATTAGAATTTGAAGATACAGTATTTAGTCTTTTTTCTTATGCCTACAACAAAAAATTTAAGAAGAAATACAAAGATTTATACATAACACAAGATGAAGAACAAGACGGTACGGCAATTTTCCCGACTGTACTTGTAAAACAGATTGATTTTAGAGAAGTTGGAAGAGATATTTCCGGGAATACAATAAACGGAATAGATTCAACATTTCAAGTGACCATTTCTTACAAGGGAGATAGGGAGACCTTGAAAGAACTCTCAAATTATGCAGTTATGTTTTTTAAGTCGAAGAAATTTGGTGTTTCACGTGTTTTTTATAACATTTCAAACAAAATACGCACTGCAACATTTAGGGCATCTAGGGTTGTGGGAGCAAATGACACATTAGTATAGTACCGGGCGTACATTTTGAGTGCGCTCGCTGACCACAAAAAGTTTAGTGGTAGAAAGAGAGGTAAAAATGGCTGATGCAGGTATTAGCACATTAGGTGTGCAGTTTGGCTATGCGGTTGAAACAACGGCAGGAACAAAGCCAACAACTTTTAAACAGCTAACAAGAATTAATTCCATTCCGGGAATTACTATCGAACCAGAACAAATTGATGCGTCTGCTTTGGAGGACAAGGTAACACGATACGTAAAGGGTCGTGCTGACACTGGCGGCGCAATTGCCGTTGTAGTAAACATTACAACGGAAACGGTAAAAGAGTGGGAAGAGCTTATCAGTGCTTATCAGGCAGCCACTGGTGGTCTTAGAATGTGGTTTCAGTCATATGTTCCAGGACTTAACAAGTCGTTCTTCTTTGTTGCGCAGCCGCCAGAACTTATTCCGGAACCAGAATTTACGCAGAACGAATTACTAACAGTCGAAATGAATTTGACGATTGAAGAGTATATCGGTCTTGGAGATGCAGTTACTCTTCCTGTTGAAACAGCATTGGGGGAATAACTGACCATTCGTCAGAAAAAACAGAGGCTGTGACGAATGGTGAAAAAAACGCCAAAACAGCCAATATGGATTATTCATCTTATTTGAATGATTCGGAAAAATAACAGTAAAAGAAAGGGCAGTCTACGGACTGCCCCTTTCCAGTATAAATACTGGGGAAAGGTTAGGAAAAAATGTATAAAACAATTAAAGTAGATGGAAATGATTATAAGTTACAGTATTCAGTAGAAGCGGCAATGTACGATGAGTGTACGGCAAAAGTTATTACTTTAATGACGGCTATTGGAGATGAGAAAGAAGATGAAGAAAATCTTAAAAGTAAAATCAAAGAGATTTCAAGTATCCCTAATTTGGCAGTATCTATGTTTTATGCGGCACTTTTACAGCACCATGGAACAGAAGCAGGGGATGGAACTGTAAGAAGCATTTCAGAAGCAAAAAACATTTTAGCGAGATATATTTTAGAAAATGATAGCGACTTTTTCAGCGTTGTAAATATGTTGCTTGAGCAGATGGGAGAAGATGGTTTTTTCAAACTGATCGGACTGGAGAAGATGATACAGTCCGAGGAGGAGCAGAAAAAGGAAATGACCGAGAAGAATTAACATTCGCACAGCAAATCGAAAAGAATCTTTTGCCTGCGGCATTGAAAGCAGGAATAACGCATAAGGAATTTTGGCAAATGACGCCAAAAGAAATAAAAATGCAAATAGACGTGTATATTGAGACAAAAGAAGAAGAATACAAAGCAAAAGAACATGAATGTTGGTTAAACGGTATGTACGTTTTACACGCCTTGTGTGCGGCATTTACCAAAAAGGATTACCCAAAAGATCCGTTAAAAGAAGAAAAAGACGGAAAGACAAAAGAAGAAAAAGCGAAAAACAAAAAGAAGAAAATGTTAGATTTGTATGTTGCCCAAATGCTTATCAGACAGGCTAACTTTAATTTGAGTAAAAAGAAAGAGAGTGATAGCAATGAAGAAACAGCATGACGTAAGAATTGACAGATCAAAACTGCATCCATGGCTTGACTACAAACTTACTGTATTGTTAAAAAAATGTGCTAAAAAGGGGATTTATCTCATCATCACAGAGGGATTCCGCACAAAGGAACACCAAGATGAGTTGTATGCCAAAGGACGCACAAAGCCGGGCAAGGTAGTGACGAATGCAAAAGGAAGTACATACTCTAGTCAGCATATGTGGGGAATTGCGTTTGATATTGCGATTCAGTACAAAAAGGATCTGTATGACATTAATACGATCAAGAAAGTAGCAAAAATTGCTAAAAGTATTGGTCTTGGATGGGGTGGAGATTGGAAAACAATTGTAGATACTCCACATTTTTATCTGCCGAAGTGGGGAAGTACAACAACGGAGTTGAAGAAGATTTATAAAACTCCGGATATGTTTAGGAAGTCTTGGGCAAAGAAAGTAACAAGAGATAAGGGATTGTTACTATGGAGAGCAACAACTAAGCTGACAGGAAGTTATTTACGAATCCCTAAATCTGCAAAAGTAGAGGTTTTATTCGTAAAAACGGATAAATGGTATGCTAAAGTACGATACAAAGGAAAAGTAGGACACGTAAACAAGAAATATTTAGGTTAAAGAAAAGCGCACCTTTATGGTGCGCTATTTTTTTGAAGTGTGAGGTGCGAGAATGCCAGAATTAGATAGTTTAGAATTAAAAGTAGAAGCAGATGCCAAAAAGGCAGACTCTGCACTCGACAGCCTTATTGAAAAACTGCAAAATTTATCAAAAACATTAGGCGGTGTCAACACAAATAACATAAAGAATATTGCAAGTGCAATAAACGGAGCGACAAACAGTAACGGAATAAAGGTTGCGCAAAAGAGCGTTGATAATCTCAACAAATCAATAAAAAACATAGGAAAAGGTACAAAATCAAAAGACGTTGAGATCATAAGAACAGATGGAGCAATAAAGAATCTTTCGGGCTTTGAAAACGCATTAAAAGAATTTGATTCATTCATAGAAGAATCTGGTAATAAGGTATCTAAGAATGGATTTTTAGATACTCCGTTGCAAAATCTGAAAGAGAATTTAGCGCAACTTAAAAAGCAATTTCCAGAAGCAAAAGAACTTATCCAGAGTTATCAAGAAGAGATTAAAATGATACAAAATATGCAGGCAAAGTCTGCAAGCACTGGAAATGCACAGAAGTTGAGCGGATATTCCATAGAAAATGCACAAAAAACATTAAATGCAGCACTTGGAAAAAGTATGCCGTCAGCAACGACAAAAAGTGTATCTGGAATGACAACAAAATTAAGTGGACTAAAAACTGCTTTATCAAGTGTTGCCAAAACAGCATCTGCCAATATGTTTAATAATTTTTCAAATGGCATAAATAAAGCAAAAACTGCATTAAGTGGATATATTAAAAATGCAATCAGATCAATAAATGTTTCTAAGGGGTTCAGAAGTATAGTCGGACACGTTAGAAATTTGTATTTTTCGTTCTCATCATTACGTGCAGTTAGCGGAATTTTGAAAAAGTCCATTACATCGGCAATGGATTACATAGAGGAATTTAACTATTTTCAGAATGCGATAGGGAAAATTGCGTCCGAAAATAAAGGTAATTATAAAAAATATGGATATACGGATGCTGAATCGTATGCAAATAGTTTTCAGACAAGGCTTACATCACTATCATCTAAAATGACAGGTTTTGACATAAGCAAAACTGGAGAATTGAGCAATAGCGGAAAGCAGAGTTTAGGTCTTGACGTAACAGAAGTAACTAATTTCCAGTCGAGAATTGCACAAATGACTAATTCTGTAGGAATGTTTGGAGAATCATCTATTGTATCTGCAAAAGCACTTACAATGCTTGCCGGGGATATGTCATCATTAACAAATGTTGATTTATCAACAGTAATGAATAATTTTTCATCTGGTCTTTCCGGTATGTCCATGGCATTGAAAAAATATGGTATTGACATTACGAATGCAAGTCTGAAACAGTTAGCACTTAGTTTAGGCGTAAAGAAAAACATATCAGACATGACACAGGCAGAGAAAGAATATTTGCGTGTTATTGCTATGGTGCAGCAGTCTAAAGTATCATGGGGTGATCTAGCAAACACAATCAATCAGCCTGCGAACCAGTTTAGAATGCTTAAAACAAACATTTCCCAGTGTGGAATGATGCTTGGAAGATTGTTTATGCCGATGGTTGCAAAAGTATTGCCATGGCTTAATGCTATGACAGGTGCAATTAAAGACCTTATACAGCATATCGGAGATTTGTTTGGGATAAAATGGGCCAACAGCAAAAAGATGAATGCAGGAACTGATGATTCTGGTTATACTGACATTGCAGATAGTGCAGATAATGCAGCTGATTCTATCGACAATGCAACGAATAAGCAGAAAGAGTTTAATAAGCAGTTGCAAAGCTTCGATAAACTCAACAACTTAACCACAAACAAGGACAGCAGTAAAAACAAGAAAGACACATCTTCTGTAGATGCGAGCGGTAAGTTGTCGGATGCACTTATCAAGGCTGTAGAAAACTATGAAAAGCGTTGGAATAAGGCGTTTAATGGTATGTCAAACAAATCTGACGAGTTAAAAAAGAAAATCGAAGATTTGTTTAAGGGTGCATGGCTTACAAATGATGGAACAGAAATCGGAAAAGCAGTTGCAAACGTATTAAATAAAGGCATAAACTGGGTAAATTCAAACACTTCTACTTGGACCGCAGGACTTAAAAAGGTTGCAACCATTATGGGTACTGCACTTAACGGTTTTGTATCTACTTTTAACTGGGATGGACTTGGAAAAGCAATAGGAAACTCTATTAAGGGTGCGCTAGAAGCAACACAGACGTTTTTTGATACGGTAGACTGGACAAACCTTGGAAAAGGAATTTCAAGGACCTTAAATGCGGCAATTAAAACTGGGGTAATTCAGCAGTATTTGAAAACTGCGGCATCCGTACTTAAAAGTGCCATCGAGACAGCGTTTGGTGCAATCACAACATTTGATTTTTCAGGGCTTGGAAATGCTGTTGGACAAGGTATCAATGACTTTATTTCAAAGATGAATGAAATAAACAAAAAGACTGGTCTTAATGGATGGCAAGAACTTGGAAAAACAATATCTGATGGTATAGGTGGAATATTGACATCTATAAACACAGCATTAAGTACAGTTGATTGGAAGTCAATTGGGGAATCAATTGGACAGTTTGTTGCCACCATAGATTTTTCCGACTTGGCAAGTAAGTTTGGAACGCTTCTTTGGAATGCAATTAAATCAGCATTTTCTTTGTTAAAAGGATTGATTAAAGAAGCACCGTTAGAAACCGCACTTATATCAGCATTTTCACTTTTTAAGTTAAGCGGAGTTGGGTCGGTAGTTGCTACTGTTTTATCACAGGCGATCGCTAAAAACCTTGCTGCAAAATTAGGTGTTGAAATAGCGGCAAATGAGGGTATAAAAACTGTGTTAAAAACTGCAATTGTGGATAAAATTGCAACGGCAATGAGCGGATTGTCGTTTACTGCAATATTAACTACGTTGGCCGGAGTTGTGGCAACAATTGGAGGAGCAGTTGTTGCTGTAACAAGTTTCTTTTCAATGTGGAAAGATGGTTTCAGTTGGCTTAAAGAAGCACTCATGGTAATTGGAATTGCCATAGCTGCGGTTGGTGCGGTTATATTAGGTGTGCCTGCTGGTATTGCGGCGGCAGTTGCGGCAGTTGTTGCCGGGGTTGCGACAGCAATAATTGTAGTGAAAGATAATTTTGGCACAATAAAAGAGTTTTTTTCATCGCTGTGGGAAAATATAAAAGGGATATGGGGAGCAGTTTCTGGTTGGTTTAAGGATAATGTAATAACTCCATTGGTAGGATTTTTTTCGCCTATTGTGTCTAAAATTACTGGTTTTTTTAAGGCATTGTGGTCTGGTATACAGGAAGTTTGGAAAAGCGTATCTGGATGGTTTAGCAAATATGTAACAACACCAATAGTGACTGTATTTAATGCAGTTAAAACAAGGGTGCAACAGGTGTTCCAAGGGCTTTGGATTATCGTGCAAGCGATATGGAAAGTTGCCTCTGGCTGGTTTAAGACATACGTTGCAACACCTATATCTACGGTGTTTAATGTTGTAAAAACAACAGTAGGTGGAGTATTCAAAACATTATGGTGCGGAATAAAAAGCGTTTGGAATGGTGCTGTTAGCTGGTTCAAGAAAATAGTTGTTACACCATTAGAGTTAGCGTTCAAAGGATTAAAAACCATTGGAAATATATTCTTAAGTGCATGGAATGCAATTAAGGGTGTTTGGAATGGTGCTGTTGGATGGTTTACAAAGTATATAACAAAGCCACTACAATCGGCATTTAAGGTAGTAACTAAAAATGTAGGTGGATTTTTCACATCATTATGGAGTGGAATTTGTAAAGGCGTAGCATCTGCATTTAACGCAGTCATAACAGGAATTGAAACGGCAGTAAACTGGATAGTGGGAGCAATAAACGGTATCATTGGTGGTTTTAACAAAATCGTGAGCGTTGCCGCAAAGATTGTTGGTGCAGACTGGAGCGGAGTATCTAAGCTAAAAAAAGTTAAGATGACGAAAATTGATGTCAATAAATTTGAAAGCGGTGGATACCCTAAGAAAGCAAACTTGTTTTGGGCTAACGAGTATGGAAAGCCTGAGTTGGTAGGTAGACAAGGAAGTAAGACGGTGGTTGCAAATAACGATCAGATCATCAAAGGTGTTTCCGAAGGTGTATCAGATGCGGTATACAATGCAATGAATCCAGTTTTGACAGGATTAGCAATTGCAGTAAACAAAATGAATGAAAGCAAAAATGGCAATGCACTTTATGTTGAGGGTGTATCTGATGGTGATATTGTAAAAATTGTAAAAGCCGAAAACGATCAATACAAGAGAACCCACAATGGAAATCCATTATTTGCGTAAAGAAAAAGGGCAGAAATATTCTGCCCTTTTATTTTTTAAGAATGAGAGGTAGTAATAATGGCAGGATTTGTGTTAAGCAAAGGTCTTGTAATGATAGCGACAGGATATGAAAACGGTGAATACAAATATACAAAGTTAGATAAATTTATTGCGGCAGACAATTTATCTATCACACCGGGAAGAGCGCAAGACTTGGACAGTTATGTAAATGCAAATGGATACCTAAAAAGAAATGTTTTGAAACATATGAGAGATGGAATATCGTTTAGTACACCTTATATGTCATATAGCAAAATGAGAGAATTTGTATCACTTCTGAAAAAGGGAATGAAACAGCCAAAATGTGCATCACTACCAGAGAAAAAGGTTAGAATTGCATACTTTAACGAATGGGAAGATGACTACGATCATGGTTTTTTCTATTTGCCAGATATTGAATGGAAATATGGTGGAACATATAAGGGAGAGCCAACATATCAACCGATAACAGTAGAATTTATAGAGTATTAAAGATCGAGGTGATACAATGCTTAAAATTACAGAGGATCAGAAAAGGCCATTTTATCAATCCGGGTATTTCAAAAATTACAAATTTGCTTTTAGGGATGTTGGACTTACGATTGATAACGAAACGCTGCATCAAGAATCTGTGACAATAAAGGAATCAATTTGCGATGATGAAGATTTGCAACTTGGTGGTTGTGTCGCATCATCTTGTGAGTTTGAAGTTTCTGAAATCTTAGACACAGATATTGCAGGATTAGAGTTTACAGCTACGATAGAAGCAAGAGATGCAAGTGACAATATCATTTCTAGCGTTCCGATGGGCGTATATAGGGTCTTTTCTGCAAAACTTGTAAATGACACTGATTACAAAAAAGTTGTTGCGTATGATGCCCTATATGATGCAGGCGTTGATGTGTCAAATTGGTACAACAACTTATTTCCTGTATTGGCAACGCAAAGAGTATATGTAACTGGAGCATTAGAAGATGTGTGGAAACATGGTGAATACTCTATTGATTCTAGCGGAAATGCAGAGCCGTCTAAACTTGGAGTATCAGCAGATGAAAATCAAGGAATGACATATCTTGATACAAGTACAGGGAAGCTGTATCAGTCTATATCTGTAAATACTGGGCAAGAAGAGGAAGTATACCAGTGGACAGAAGTATATCAATGTGAGAAAAATTATAGAGATGAAGAGATTTATAAAAAAGTTACTGTAAAAGAGATGAGAGAATCTCTATTAAAACATTTGGGCATTTTATACGAAGTGCAAGACCTGCCAAACGATACAATGCTTGTAGAAAAGACTGTAGAGCCGTCAGAGGGGAGTTTAACAGGAACAAGCATACTGAAATACCTTTGCGAAGTAAACGGTGGATTTGGACGGATTAACCGCACTGGAAAGTTTGAGGTACTTATTCTTGGTAGCATGGGTCTGTACCCAGAAGAAACATTGTACCCAGAAGAAGATCTGTATCCAATGAGCGGATCTGAAAACTATGAATATTTTGGAATGTCAGATGAGGAAGAACGACCTGAATTTAAGAATACAACTTACGAAGAATATATTGTATATTCCCCAACTTGTATTACAATAAAAGGAGATTCAGATGATTACGGAACAACAGTAGGTGACAACACAAGTAATCCGTATGTTCTTAGCGGAAACATACTTCTTTACGGAAAAGGAGTAGAGAGTCTGCAAGAGGTCGGGAAAAACATCTTAGAATATTTGCAGTATGTATCTTACAAACCGAACACAACAACCTTGCAGGGATTACCGTATATGGAAGTTGGAGATATGTATTCTTTGGACAAACAGAACGATTCTGTAGACAGCTATATTTTTAGCAGAACATTGTCGGGAGTGCAGGCTTTATCTGATGAATATGTATCAAAGGGTAGCGAGAAAAGAACAAATGATCCATCGGTAAATAGTGAGATAACGCAGCTACAAGGAAGAACTCTGAAAATCAAAAAGGACTTAGATGTATACAGTATTGAAATGACTAATATTGCAAAAAATACATCTACGAAATTCGAGCAGACAGATTCTACCATTGTTCTTAAGGTGGATAACAACGGTAATTTGTCTCAAGTAGAATTGAGTGGAGATCCTAACGAGGGTACAGCGTTTAAGGTAAAGTCAAACAACATTGAACTTTCTGCTGATGATGTCTTAAATTTATTATCTGGTGGAACAATCGACATACAAGCAGGCGATGGTATTACTATATCAAGTCCCAACTTTACATTGAGCAAAGAAGCTATAAACATTATTACCGATAATTTTACGCTTGACGAAAACGGATCAGTTATTGCAAATGACATAACAATAACTGGTGGAAAATTACAGATAAAAGCAAAAGAAGACATTCCATATATTGAAATGGAATTGGAAGATGAAAATAGCGAAGAAAGTGTATCTGCTGGAATGTCACCAAGTGGAAGTTTTAATACAGGCGTATCATCTACTTGGGAAGAAAGAAGCACAAGTGGATTGCTGACTTATTATAGAACACTTGTGTCTACAGAAAACAAAAATGGATCATGGGCAAGCAAAGTTGTAAAACAATATAGAATATCAGATCACGACACATGGAGTACGGAAACAGAATATCCAGAAGCAACTATAAAATACGTATCTCTTTCTGGAGAAAAAATAAGCACGTTTACTTCTAGTAAAAATAGTAGCTACTTTCAGTGTGATGTTCCATTTTTTACGGAAATTGATCTGATGAATGATACTGACACAAAGTTTACGCTTGCTGATGGTTTTACATCAAATAGCGACTATTGGAATTATTTCAAAATGGTTGGAGCAATGGTGCAGTTATGTATAGATGTAAGAGGTACACTTGCTAAAAGTGCATGGACAACGGTTGCAAAGTTTAACCACCAAGCATCGTTTGCAGGAATCAATTTAACACCAAAAGGATCAGATACAACCAATACAAGCATATTATATCCAATTGTAACAAGCCGAACAGGTAGTGGAAGTAATGCGGTTGCAAGGCTTGTAATAAAGCAATTGGAAGTAGGTGGCGTGAAATTTGACGAATACTATACAGAGGTGCAGGTGTATCAGTATGGGGATGCAGATGCAACTTGGGCGCAAATAAACATGACATATTGTATAGATGTGTCAACATTGACGGAATAGGAGCGTGAATTATATGGCATACACAAAGGTAGAATACACACCAGTAAACTGGAAGAATAAATCAGAGGGGCCGTTGACGCCACTTGGCAAAAAGAATTTAAATGTTATGGATGAGGGCATTGCAAAGATTGCGGAACAGTTAGATGAAGTATATAGATCATTTGTAGAAGAAATAAACAAAATACCAACAATGCAGACAAAGGTTGACGAGTTTGAAAGTACAATATCAACACTTAATAGTACAGTGACTACATTAAGTTCAGATTTTACAACCGTAAAACAAAATGTTGATACATTGAGTACAACCGTTACAAAATTAAATACAAGAGTACAAGATAATGAATCGGCTATAGGACGTGTAACTGTTAAAGTGTCAAATGCTCTTGTTCAACCAAGGCTTATTAAAGCAGAAATACAAAATGGTGATGAATTTGATTTCTATGATTTTAGCAAAACAGTTGCACTTATTGTAAAGGGACATGCGAAGTTTGGAAATTCAACATCCGAATATTTTTATGAATTTATTCCATTTCAGGAAAAAGGAGTTTTCCCGGCAAAGATAGTGCCGCTTTTGATTAAAAGTGGAGTTACTGGTGTTGGAATTGACAGCATGGAAAATCCGTCAAATTCTGTAACAATTGGGTATAGAATAAGAATTAGAATAACTCCAGATGAAAATACAAGAACGGTTACTGTGTCAGAATATAGTGTAAAACCTAGCACTGTTGGAGCAAATGTAACAAAAAGCAGTTTTGATTTGTACGTACTTGAAACATCAAATTAAGAATGTGAGGTAACAGCATATGGCATATACGAAAGTAGAATATAATCCTGTAAATTGGAAGAATAAGTCCGAGGGACTTATAACCCCACTGGACAAAAGAAATCTAAACAACATGGATTGTGCAATAAAGACTTTAGCGGATTCTCTTGATGTTGCATACAATGAATTAGATACAAAGAAATTGTCAGTAGATGGAAGTTATAAGATCATTTCCGAAACGCCAACATGGGATGAAAAGACTGGAATTTTAAGATTTAAGTTTTATGACGGAACAGAATTTATGGTGGATTTTAATGTGGAAAAAATCCCGGTATCTTTTTCCATGAATGAAAAAGGTGTAATCACAATGACAACGGAAGATGGGACAGAATGGATTGCTGACATTGGAAGTTTGACATCAAATTACGTTTATGATGATAATGAAAGAATTGCAGTCACAACAAGTAAAGCAGAAGATGGTAGCACTCATGTAAGTTTTGATTTGAAAAAAGGAAGCATTACAAATGATTATTTAGCAAATGATTATCTAGCTTCTATAATTGCGGAGACTGTAAAGGCACAAACTGCATCTAGTGACGCCAAGAAATCAGCGGATAGTGCCAGTGAAAGTGCCAGTAATGCGGCATACGATGCAAAATTGGCACAGTCATACGCTATTGGCGGTAGCGAAATAAGAGATGGCGAAGATTTAGATAATGCCAAATATTATGCAAACGAATCGAAGAATCAAGCAAAAAATGCTACGGATTATGCAATATCAGCTTCTGCAAATGCAACTGCGGCCAAGAAATCAGCAGACAGTGCTAGTGAAAGTGCCAGTAATGCAAGTGCAAGTGTAAAAACTGCAACAGATGCTGCAGCATCTGCAAATACAAGCGAGACAAATGCCAAGAAGTCAGCAGACAGTGCGTCTAACAGTTCGACATCTGCATCATTGAGCGAGACAAACGCTAAAAAGTCGGCAGACAGCGCAAGCACAAGCGCAGCTTCTGCATCTAACAGCGCAACATCTGCAAGTACAAGCGAAAACAATGCAAGAGTATCAGCAAACAGCGCAAGCACAAGTGCAAGCAGCGCAAGCACAAGCGAGACAAACGCTAAAAAGTCAGCAGACAGTGCAAGCACAAGTGCAAACAACGCAAACACAAGCGCAAACAACGCAAGCACAAGTGAGACAAACGCCAAGAAATATTATGAGCAGACAAAAAGCATATCTGAATCATTTGCAGGAACGCTAAGACCAAAAGGAACTGTTACGTTTGCAAATTTACCATCTGTAAGTTTAGCTGAAACAGGTGATATGTATAATGTGTCTGATGAGTTTACTACGACTACAGATTTTGCAGAGGGAGCAGGAAATACAATACCTTTAGGGTCGAATGTATATAAAAATTCTGATGGGAAGTGGGACGTATTAGCAGGAAGCCCGGTTACAGGAGTAAAAGGGAGCGAAGAAACAGCATATAGACGTGGAAATGTAAATATAACAAAAGAAAATATAGGACTTGGAAATGTTGACAATACAGCAGATAGCGAAAAAAGAGTTAGCTATGCTACGAGTGCAGGAAGTGCTGATAGTGCTACGAAATCAAGTAACGATTCTGCCAATCAAAAGATTACATCAACATATATCAAGGGTGTAGGAATTAAAAATCATACTGTTACAGTTACAAAGGGAGATGGAACGTCATCATCATTTGAAGTACCCGATACGGACACAAACACAACCTATAGTCTCAAGAAAACAGGAAGCAAGATACAGCTTGTTGGCAGTGACGGAAGTACAACGGAAGTCACCGATGATAACACAACATATGACTTGGATACAATGATAAATACCCTACCTGTAGGTACGAATGATCCTGTTGATAATGACTACTACGTATCACAGTATGCTGACGGAGGAACAACTAACACTAGATATTATCGTAGACCTGTAAGCAAGCTGTGGAATTATATAAAGACAAAACTTGCTACTGTAGCGACTAGCGGTAGTTATACAGACCTGTCTAATAAGCCGACTATAGGCAACGGTAAGGTTACTGTCAACCAAAACGGTACGACTAAAGGCACGTTTACCATGAATCAGACAGGCGATACTATTATCAATCTTACCGATAGTGATACAAACACATGGCGTGACGTGGTAGACAGTTTGGATAGCACGAGAACCGATGCTAGTTTGAGTGCAAACCAAGGTAGAGTGCTGAACGAAAAGTTTGCTAGTTATCTGCCATTACATGGTACAGCCGACATTGCAGCATCAGTAGTGGATTATGGAAATACAGAAAGACATATACAGATTGGATTTCAAGGAAATGGCATTACTGGTGACGATATTAAATATATTGCAGGATATACAAGTGGCGATGGTGGTAATTTAAGTGCTAAAATTAAGGATATATCTAAAGATGCATTAAAATCATGGCTCGGTCTTGGCTCTAGGGCATATGATTCCACTGACTATCTGCCATTGAGTGGTGGTACAATTACAGGGAGAATTGTTAAAAATACAAATGGCTCATGGGTAGGCGATAGAGATAGAGCTGTTGTGTATTCTATGTATCCGGGAGATGACAGCTATGGTTGTGTGGCATGTATGCCTACAAAGAATGGCTCATGGTCAATGGGTAATTTAGGTGGAGTAGAACACTTAATATTTAACTATGTTCCAGATGCGAATTATAGTGCCAATAAAAACGAAAGCATTCATGTATACTTGCGTCCAACTGAAGGTACAATCGCACTCACTAAGGATATTCCTACATCTCTTCCTGCCAGTGATGTATACGCATGGGCTAAAGCATCTTCTAAACCAAGTTATTCTTGGGGCGAAATTAGTGGCAGACCTACTGCTCTTAGTTCATTTACCAATGATAGTGGGTTCATTACGGGAATAAGTAAGAAGTCGGTAACAGACGCACTTGGTTACACTCCTGCATTGATTCGCCCGTCAACATTTCACGGCACAATGGGGATAAGTGCAGGAGATGGTGGAAGAATCGGAACTGCAACATTTGAAATACCAAAGGACAAAAGTGGAAAGTCTGTAAGAATAATACATCTTGAATCAAATTACAGCCTAACAACCTGCAGTTCACCAAGTACAAGCGGAACAACTGTAACGGTCAACGTACATTCTGATACAATCACAAGCGGAAATCCATCGTTTGGCGGTAGAGTATTGTATGTGATTGAGGGCGAATTTTAGAAAGGAGACTAATATGTATACTATAGCAATTGATGATAACGGATATTATAAGTTAGGGGATGGGAACCTTGTAGAGGTCAATGATATCCCAAATGTATATCCATTAGAACGATTGATGGCGTATAAGTATAATGAGAATACAAAAATGCTTATACTGGACGAAGAGAAGCAAAAAGAAATTGATAAAGAAATTGGCTATATAGATAACACCGACAAGCCAACACTGGAAGAACGACTAGAAGCAATGGAAAGTCTCATGTTGGATATGTTATCAGCAGATGGGGGTGAGTTATAATGACAAGCAAAGCAATTATTACATTTTACATCTATCAGATACAGTTAGAAAGAATTACAATTGATGATGTCCCTGTAAAATACAGGAAAGATGTTGAAAAAGCGTTGAATGATGTCGGAAAATGATGATTCCTTGACAGTTTGCAAGACCAAAATTGTGAGATAATAATTATGCCAAAAGGCAATCAAGTTTCGGTGGGGATAGGGTTTAATTGGCGTTGGCTCTGTCCCTATTGACACTATCGAACAAATGTTCTATAATGGGTGCAACGCTACCAGTGGACTTGCAGGGAGGTATTTCATGGGAGAAAAAGAAATAAAGGCTGAGATTATCGGTTTGATTCGCAAGTGTAAAAGCAGAAAGATTCTCTTGATAATCAAGGGATTTATTGAAAAAATAGTGTAAATGAAAAGGGCTGACACAATAAGCATGTCAGCCCGATTTTTTTGTTGTCAGAAACATATTCGTTACCTTTTTGTTTTTTGTATATATTTAGGTATTATGGCTACTCCGTTGTATCCATCCCAACTTAATGTGGAATATTCTACTATCTGCCCATATACCATCACATAATCCCCGGATTTTAATTTTCTGTACTTTGATTTTGTCCTTTTGCTAAAATAGATTTCTATGTTCCCTCCGCTTACATATGATTTTTTGCCTTTTCGTTCCGGTTTTGCATAAAAAAGACTTCTCTTTACTTTGTATTTTTTAAGATATGACGGAACATCATAATAACTTTGAAAATATCTACTTTCCGACAAGTAACATTTAACCTTTACATATTTTCCTTTCAGCTTTTTCTTGCCGAAAAACAATTTATCGTGGTACATTCGCTTGCATTTTTTCTTATAAGCTTTCCCTTTTAATGCGTCAATCTTTTTGCTTGCATGTGCCGTGCTTGGGTTGAAACTTACTGGTGTCACAACAAGTGACAGTGCTAAAACTAAACTTAACATTACTTTCTTCATAACAATCATTCCTTTCTTTTCTTTTCATACAAGTCATTTACTATTAGAAAAATGTGTTCTTTATCTGTTTCTGACAACTGCCACAATTTTTCTATATTAACTATAAATTTTTCGTCTTTTGAAATCTCTGCTAAGAATCCACCTATGTTTTCTAAAAGGTTATCAACACTTTTCGATTCTTTCCATCCCATTAAGTATGCAGGCGAAATCTCAAGCACAGTTGCAATTGACTGTATTTTGTCACTAGGTATATTTGTGACTATGTTGTTCTCATACTTATATAGCGTTTGCTTTGAAACGTGAATTTTTTCGGCAAGTTCAACTTGCGACATTCTTGATAACTCTCTTTGTTCCTTTATTCTATCACCGACTGTCATTTGTACGAACCTCCTCTCTTTATGTATGACTTAATTATAGCACAAAAAAGTTACAAGTCAAGAAAAAAATAACTTGACAAGTTACGAAAATGATGTATAATGATAGTAACTTAGCAAGTTACCATAACAGAAAAAAGGAGGTAGTAACGATGATAGATGTTGCGAAACTGCGTGGTGTAATTGCCGAAAACGGCAAGACACAATCTGACGTAGCAAAGATGATCGGAGTCACTCCAAAGACGTTCTACATGAGAATGCAAAAAGGCGTATTTGGCAGCGATGAAATCCAAATTATGATCGACAATTTGAAGATCGATCAACCAATGGATATTTTTTTTGCGAAATCAGTAACTTGATAAGTCACTGAAAGAAAGGGGGACACAAATGAATGCAGAAGAGATTATGAGCGTGAATTTTGATTCACAAACGGTTTCTGCTAGAGAACTGCATAATCGGTTGAATATCAAAACAAGATTCAATGATTGGTTCAAAAGGATGACGGAATACGGATTTGTAGATGGAAATGACTTTTACTCAAAAATGAGTAAAACGTCTGAAACCAACGGCAGACCGCAAACGGACTATGAAATCACCGTTGACATGGCGAAGCAGATTTGCATGTTGCAACGCACGCCCGAGGGAAGAGAGGTGCGCCAATATCTAATTGATTTGGAAAAGGCGTGGAACACACCAGAGCAGGTGATGGCTAGAGCGTTAAAAATTGCCAATAAGCAGATTGATGATTTGAAAAACAACAATCTGATGTTGGAACGGAAAATCGAAGCCGACAAGCCTAAAACAATTTTTGCAGATGCCGTATCAACGAGCCATACATCCATATTGGTTGGCGATTTGGCAAAACTTATTTGTCAGAACGGTGTGAAAATCGGGCAAAAGAGGTTATTTGAGTGGATGCGTGAGAATAACTTTCTTATTAAAAGCGGTTCTTCACGAAATATGCCACAACAGAGATATGTTGAGAACGGATTGTTCGAGGTAAAAGAAAGCAATGTGCAGAACCCAGATGGATCAGTGAGGATTACAAGAACAACAAAGGTTACTGGAAAAGGTCAGTTGTATTTTGTAAATAAATTTCTACAGAAAGGAAGTGAATAAATGTTTAGACTTGCCCCGACACACAAGAAGACAATTATTTTAATTCTTGCCATCTCACTTATATGTTGTAACTCAATGGCTTCTGCAAGGACACGGAAAATTAAGGTGCCCAATGCGGAATTGAAAAGGCAGGGAATGAAGAAACCTATGAAGATGTATACGCAGGACAACGTAGAACTGCTTGCTAAGCTGATAATGGCAGAAAACGGTCATGCAAAGCATGATGAAACGCTATGGCTTACTGGAGTTGTTGTTTTGAATCGTGTTAAGGCTAAGCAGTATCCGAACACGATCAGAGGCGTTATATATCAACGTGGTCAGTATTCGACAGCAAAAAAACTTGGAAATGTGAAACCGTCAACCAGGGCGTTGGAAATAGCAAACGAACTGTTGATACAGGGAGTTGGAGACTATCCAAAAAATCTAGTATTTCAGTCTATGTTTCCGCAAGGAAAGAAAACGTACAAGGTGATTGACGGTGAGTATTTCTGCCTTGCATAGAGAAAGGAGATGATCGAATGTGGATTGATCCATTTTGGGCAGGGGTTGCATCTACGATATTCGTAGAACTTGCACTATTTGTCATTAGTGCATTTGTTAGCAGCCATAAGAAGTAGGGGGTGCATGAGTTGGCTAAACAGTCAAAAAAGCTGACAAGGGAACAGAAAAGAGTTGTAACTAATCATTATATGAGCGTAAAAAAATGGCGGCTTATAAAAGAAACTGACTTTTATCTGTACCTGTCAAATATAGACACAGGAAAACAAAAAATAATATGTAAATATTGAGAAAGTGAGGAACTGATTATGGTAATTACAGATTTGAATTTATTGAGCGTTGAGGAATTAGAGACGATTGCAAATGTTTTGGGAGTGTTTACGGTGATTGAGAATGGACGAATTGTCGGATTGGAAAGAGGGGGAAATGATGGGAGATAATAAGAAGATTGTTTATTGCGTGGATGAGGTTCACGCAAAGTATGTTGAACTGCAAACAAGAATTGATATTTTGAAATCTATTCTTGAAAAAGATGATTATATATCTGAAAGTATGCTGTTCCATGTTTTAGGTATTTATGATTTTGTACACGATCTTAGGAGAAAAAGGATGGAGGAAGAAGAAAATGAAAAAAATTGAGATCAAGAAGTTACGCCTTGAAAACTTTATGAGTTTTGTAGGCGAACATATTATTGAGTTTGGACACATTACAAATGTATTCGGAAGAAACGCCACAGGGAAAACCACAATCAAACGTGCAATTCAGTATGTTCTCGGAATAAAGGGAGAAGATGGCAAAAAAATAACAGGTATCATTTCACACGATTCAGAGGGAAATGATATTGCAGATGGTGCCAGTGTAGAAATCACATTGAGCATTGATGATGATACCTACACCTTGAAAAGAGAGTTTTTTAACACATACTCAAGAAAGGGAGAGCCTACAGGAACTGCAACAGATTGTTATGTGGATGGTGTAAACAAAAAGCCAACAGAGTTTTCTAAATGGATTGCAGATAACATATTACCAGTGGATGCCTTGCAATACTGCATGAATGCAAATATGTTTTTTTTACAGGATTCTGTTAAGCAGCGTACAATTTTGGAAAAGGCATTTTCTAAAAGCAAAGATGAAGAAATCCTTAAAACCATCAAAGACCATGAATTGATCGAGGATTTATTAAAAAACGGAACAGTCAGCGAGATCAAAAGCACTATAAACAAAAAGATTTATGGCGGTCGTGGAAGAAGTGCAGAGATTGGATTAAGACAGCAGGCAGACCAAATTGAGCCTAAAATCAAAGAACTGGAAAGCCAAAAGGTAGATGAAGATTTTGCAGAACTGGAATTGCAAAAGGCAGACCTGCAAAAAAGATTGTCTGATATCGAGAGAAAAATTTCTGGTGATAAAAATGATTTGTTGGAAAGAAAGTCTGACAATATTATGCGTCTGAAATTTAAGGCGAATGATATTTTACGTTCTGCAAGCGAAGATTTGATGAACAAACGATCAGAATTGTCAAGGAAATTGGCAAACTATCACAGAGGTGCTAGTGATGCAGAAGAAACGCTGCATGATAGTTTATGTGATATTGAAAAAGCAAAGAATGAAATAGCAAAATTGCGAAAGGAATGGGAACAAGTAAACAACATTTCGTTCGCAGAAGATAATGTTTGCCCAACCTGCGGTAGACCTTATGACGATGATAGAGTAAAAGAGATTATCGAAAAACAGAAGAAAGCAAAGGAAACGGAATTAAGTCGTATTGAAAATTGTGCAGAAAAGGAAGAAATAAATCTAAAAGAGCATCAGGCATTTTCTGACGAATGTTCAAAACGATTGCAAGGATTGAAAGATGCAATTAAATCACTGGAAGATGAAATTGCAAAAATGCCATCAGAAGTTGATATGACAGGCAACAAAGAATATACAGATCTTCTGAAACAGATTGAGGATGAAGAAAAGGAAATTGATTCCATGAAAAATGTATCTTCTAAAACAGTTGCACTAGAGGATCAAAGAGACAAGATGCTTGCGGAGATTTCAAAAGTAGATAAAAGATTATCTTCTGCTGAATGGAATGCAAATATTGACTCCAGAATTGAAGTTTTGCAGAAGCAGAAAGATAACCTTGAAATCGAGATAGCACAGAACGAAAAGGCGTTATACGTATTATCAATGTATGATCGTGCAAAAAATGAATGCCTTGAAAATGATGTAAATGAAGCATTTTCTCAATGCAGTGTACGGTTGTTTCGAGAACTTGTTAATGGAGATACAGAGCAATGTTGCGAGATCCTTTACAACGGAGAACCTTATAGTAGAAATCTTAATTTAGGTTTTACGATGTTGACGGAAATCGAAGTATGCCGGGCGTTTCAAAATGCTTATGAAGTAACTATGCCGATTATTGTTGACAACATGGAGAGCTTAGATGAAGAACGATTGCCAGAAATAGACGGACAATTTATATGCATATCCAAAACAGAAGATTATGAACTTGTTGTATTTGCAGATGGAGGTAAAACATATGGGAATTAAAGGATACAAAGCATTTGGAAAAGGACTTATATGCAATCCTGATGGGGTCGCAAAGCAATACAAAGAACACACAACTTTCGAAGAAGATGGAGATGTTGATTTAGGACCATGCAGAAAGGGAGTTATGCATTTTTGTGAAGATCCGTTTGATATTCTGGGGCGTTATCCATTATTTAATTCAGATGGAGAAATAACAGAAATTGCAGAAGTAGAAGCCGTTGGTGATGTTCGAAACTACGGAAATCAATCTATCACAAACAAATTGCACATTGGAGCAAAGCTAAATCTTAAAGGCTTTGTTAAGGCTTGCGTAGATTTTACAATCGAAAAAACAAAATTTGAGATAGACAAAGATAGCGATTCTGATATTAGCAGTGGAGATTACGCAAAGATCGGTAGCAGTGGATATTCCGCAAAGATCGGCAGCAGTGGAGATTACGCACAGATCGGTAGCAGTGGAGATT
>ERZ1034901.190-NODE-190-length-51182-cov-20.371584_pt1 | contig 51182 bp, 63 predicted proteins | sample MGYA00520628_ERZ1034901 | MGnify/ENA primary metagenome ERZ1034901 (study PRJEB33766, sample SAMN09781783) | gut metagenome | biome: gut microbiome | host: Homo sapiens | place: Madagascar | study: EMG produced TPA metagenomics assembly of the PRJNA485056 data...
CTATTCGCGAAGGCGGCCACACGGTCGGCGCCGGCGTCGTTGCCCAGATCATCGAATAATTGCTGAGAAGCTTAGATTTTTTCGCTTCTTCAAAGAGGAGCGAAAAAGTCCCTGATTCGACTTGATCGACAGAGGGAGCGGGGTTATACTCCGCTCCCTCTGTTCTTTTAACTGTTCTTTTTTCTAGGAAAACGAAATGCAGTCTCAGCGCATTCGCATCCGCCTCAAGGCCTACGACTACAAGCTCATCGACCAGTCCGCTCTCGAGATCGTCGATACCGCCAAGCGCACCGGCGCTGTCGTTCGCGGCCCCGTTCCTCTTCCCACGCGCATCCAGCGCTTTGACATCCTTCGTTCGCCGCACGTCAACAAGACGAGCCGTGACCAGCTCGAAATCCGTACGCATCAGCGTCTGATGGATATCGTTGATCCGACCGACAAGACGGTTGATGCTCTGATGAAGCTCGACCTCCCCGCCGGCGTGGATGTCAAGATCAAGGTTCAGTAACCTTTTCAGATTCAAGCTAAAAACTCCGGCGATTTCGATTGCACGAAGTGCCGGAGGTCGCTAGAATCGCGCCTTTCTTGTCCCCAAACAGATTTTGTTTTGTCTATTTGAAGCAGAATCAGGGACATTTTTATGAAACCGGTCCCGGCCAATCGCAGCCGGGGTGGAGAAAACAATGAGTGAAAAGCTCGGCCTCGTCGGTCGCAAGATCGGCATGACGCGTATCTTCACGGACGACGGAACGACCGTTCCCGTGACCGTGCTCGACGTGTCGAACAACCGCGTCACCATGGTCAAGACGCAGGACACCGACGGCTACAACGCCGTTCAGGTCGCGTACGGCACGAAGAAGCCCTCGCGCGTCAACAAGCCGCTCGCCGGCCAGTTTGCCAAAGCTGGCGTCGAAGCTGCCTGCACCCTTAAAGAGTTCCGCATCGATGCGGAGAAGGTCGCCGAATTCAAGCCCGGCCAGGCCCTCTCTGTCGAAATCTTCACGGAAGGCCAGAAGGTCGACGTGACGGGTACGACCATCGGTAAGGGTTTTGCCGGCGCCATCAAGCGCCACCACTTCTCGTCCAACCGTGCTTCCCACGGTAACTCCGTGACGACGAATGCCCCCGGCTCCATCGGTAATCGCCAGGACCCGGGCCGCGTGTTCCCCGGCAAGCGCATGGCCGGTCACCTCGGTGACGTCCGCCGCACGACCCAGAATCTTGTGGTCGCCCGCGTTGACAAGGAACGCCAGCTTCTGCTCGTTCGCGGTGCCGTTCCGGGCGCCAAGGGCGGTGAAGTCATCGTTCGTCCTGCTGTTAAGGCGTAAGGAGCGAAACAATGGAACTCAATATCCTTAACGAACAGGGCAAGGTCGAAGCTGCTGACGCCGTGTTCGCCCGCGAATACAACGAAGCCCTCGTGCATCAGATCGTTGTCGCCTTCCAGGCCAACGCTCGTCTGGGCACCCGCGCTCAGCTCAACCGTCGCGATGTTCATCACTCGACGAAGAAGCCCTGGCGCCAGAAGGGTACCGGTCGTGCCCGTTCGGGTATGACGAGCTCGCCGCTGTGGCGTGGTGGTGGACGTACATTCCCCAACACCCCGGACGAAAACTTCAGCCAGAAGGTCAACAAGAAGATGTTCCGCGCTGCCATGGCTTCGATCTATTCGAAGCTCGTGACGGACGCCCGCTTCGCTGTCGTTGAAGCCCTCAAGGCTGAAACGCCGAAGACCAAGGACTTCGCTGGTCAGCTCAAGACGCTCGGCCTCAACGAGCGCACTCTCATCATCATTGGTGAGGAAGAACTTGACGACAACATCATTCTCGCCTCGCGCAATCTGAAGGATGTGCTCGTCGTTACGCCCCGCTATGCGGATCCGCTGTGCCTTCTCTACTTTGACAAGGTCGTGGCCACCAAGGCGGCTGTTGCTCAGATCGAGGAGATGTTGGCATGAATCAGGAACGTCTGATGAAGGTGCTCGTCGGTCCCATCGTCTCCGAGAAGAGCACGATGATCGGCGAAAAGCACAATCAGTGGTCTTTCGTCGTCGTCCCGGATGCGACGAAGTCCGAGGTTAAGTCCGCTGTTGAACTGCTCTTCAAGGTGCAGGTCAAGGCGGTGCAGATTCTGAACCTGAAGGGCAAGCAGAAGCGCTTTGGCCGCTTCATGGGCAAGCGCAATGACGTCCGCAAGGCGTACGTCACGCTCGCTGAGGGTCAGGAAATCAAGTTCGAGCAAGAGGTGATGTAATGGCTCTCGTCAAACTCAAGCCGACGTCCCCCGGCCGCCGTCATGCGGTCAAGGTTGTCAACAAGGAGCTCCACAAGGGTAAGCCCTGGGCCGCTCTTGTTGAGAAGAAGAATCGTACGAATGGCCGCAACAACAACGGTCATATCACCTGCCGTCATAAGGGTGGCGGTGCCAAGCGTGCGTATCGCATCATCGACTTCAAGCGCGATAAGGATGGAATTCCCGCCCGCGTTGAACGCATCGAATACGATCCGAACCGCTCGGCCAACATTGCTCTCGTGCTTTATGCCGATGGCGAACGCCGCTACATCATTGCTCCGAAGGGCCTGACGGTTGGTCAGCAGATCTTCAATGGTCCCGAATCCCCGATCAAGGCCGGCAATACGCTCCCGCTGCGTAACATCCCGGTCGGTTCGACGATTCACTGCATCGAGCTGCTCCCGGGCAAGGGTGCTCAGCTTGTGCGCGCTGCCGGTGCTTTCGGCCAGCTGATCGCCCGCGAAGGCGAGTACGCTCAGGTCCGTCTGCGTTCTGGCGAAGTCCGTCGCGTTCTCATCGAGTGCCGTGCCACCATCGGCACCGTCGGCAACGAAGAGAACAGCCTGCGCGAGCTCGGCAAGGCCGGTGCCAAGCGCTGGCGCGGTATCCGTCCGACCGTTCGTGGCGTTGCCATGAACCCGGTGGACCATCCGCACGGCGGCGGCGAAGGCAAGACCGGCACTGGCCGCGCTCCTGTCACGCCGTGGGGTCAGCTCACGAAGGGCTATCGTACCCGCAACAGCAAGCGCACGGATTCCATGATCATCCAGCGCCGTAACCGCAAGTAAGGGAGCCCTAGAATGTCTCGCTCTTTGAAAAAAGGCCCGTTCGTTGACGGGCACCTCATGAAGAAGGTTGAAGCCGCCCAGGCGAGCCGCGACAAGCGTCCGCTCAAGACCTGGTCGCGTCGCTCGACGATTGTTCCGGAATTCATCGGTCTGACCATTGCCGTTCACAACGGCCGTCAGCATGTTCCGGTTTACATCAATGAAAACATGGTCGGCCACAAGCTCGGCGAATTTGCGCTCACCCGCACGTTCAAGGGCCACAGCTCCGGCGACAAGAAGGTGGGTAAGTAAATGGAAACGACAGCTAAAGTTCGTGGCGTTCGCCTTTCCGCCCAGAAAGGTCGCCTCGTTGCTGACCTCATCCGCGGCCAGCAGGTGGGCAAGGCTCTCACGATTCTGGAGTTCACCCAGAAGCGTGCTGCCGGCATCATCCGTAAGGCGCTTGAAAGCGCGATTGCCAACGCCGAGCACAATGACGGTGCTGACATCGATACGCTTTATGTGAAGACGATCCATGTGGAAAAGGCTGCTACGCTGCGCCGTTTCGGCGCCCGCGCCAAGGGCCGCGGTACGCGCATCAACAAGCAGACGAGCCACATCTACATCACCGTCGGCGACGGCGAAAGCTAAGAAACAGGTGAATTACCATGGGTCAGAAAATTAATCCCACCGGCTTCCGCCTCCCGGTTACGCGCAACTGGACGTCGCGTTGGTACGCGAGCGGCCGCGATTACCCGAGCACTCTCCAGGAAGATCTGAAGGTTCGCGCCTTCCTCCTGAAGAAGCTCCGCAATGCGTCCGTCGCCCGCGTTCTCATCGAACGTCCGGCCAACAATGCGCGCATCACGATCTTCACGGCTCGTCCGGGCATCGTGATTGGCAAGCAGGGCGCTGATATTGAAGCTCTCAAGGCTGAAGTTCAGAAGATGATGGGCGTGCCCGTTCACGTCAACATCGAAGAAGTTCGCCGTCCTGAACTTGACGCTCAGCTCATCGCTGACGGCATCACGCAGCAGCTCGAAAAGCGCGTGATGTTCCGCCGTGCGATGAAGCGCGCCATGCAGAACGCCATGCGCCTCGGCGCTCTCGGCATTAAGGTGCAGTCCTCCGGCCGTCTCAACGGCGCGGACATCGCCCGTGACGAGTGGTACCGCGAAGGCCGCGTGCCTCTGCAGACGCTTCGCGCCAACATCGACTACGCCACGAGCGAAGCTCACACGACGTACGGTGTTGTCGGCGTCAAGGTTTGGGTCTACAAGGGAGACAACTTCGGCGCGGAAGAACCCGCTGAAGCCCAGGCTCCGCGCGAAGACCGCCGCGGCCGCCGCTCGGATCGCAACGGCAAGCCCGGTGCGCGCCGCAACAACGGCCGTCGCAACGATATGAAGCAGGACCGTGCTCCCCGCAAGCCGGCTGCTAAGGACGGAGAATAACGATGCTGCAGCCTAATCGTCGCAAGTACCGCAAGGATCAGAAGGGCCGTAACTACGGCCTCGCCACCCGCGGTGCGAACGTTTCCTTCGGTGAGTTTGGTCTGAAGACGCTTGAGCGCGGCCGCATCACGGCCCGCCAGATCGAAGCCGCACGCCGTGCCATTACGCGCCACATCAAGCGCGGCGGCCGCGTCTGGATTCGCATCTTCCCGGACAAGCCCATTTCCTCGAAGCCTGCCGAAGTCCGTATGGGTAACGGTAAGGGTAATCCTGAATACTGGGTTGCGCTGGTCCAGCCGGGCCGCGTGCTCTACGAAATGGACGGCGTGGAAGAGTCGCTCGCCCGCGAAGCCTTCGCGCTCGCAGCTGCCAAGCTGCCCGTGAAGACCACGTTCGTTGTCCGCCAGGTCGGCATGTAATTACAAGGAGACACGGACATGAACGCTAAGGAACTGCGTGCCAAGAGTGAGACCGAGCTCAAGCAGGAACTGCAGGAACTTCTGAAGACGCACTTCAAGCTGCGTATGCAGAAGGCCACCCAGCAGCTGCAGAACACGGCTTCGCTGCGTCAGACGCGTCGCGACATCGCGCGCGTTCGCACTATCCTCACCCAGAAGGCGACCACGAAATGACCGAACAGACGAAGGAATCGCTCACCCGCACTCTCATCGGTGTGGTCACGAGCAACAAGATGGACAAGACGGTCACCGTTCTTGTCGAGCGCAAGGTGAAGCACCCGCTCTACGGCAAGTATGTCGTCAAGAGCAAGAAGTACCACGCGCACGATGAGCTCGCCTGCGGCGAGGGTGATCGTGTCGAGATTGAGGAAGTTCGCCCCGTTTCCAAGACTGTGTCCTGGAACGTGACGAAGATCCTCACGAAGGCCGAAGTCCTCTAAGAAAGTCGAGCGGGGTGAAAAAAATCACCCCACATCGCTTGCAAAGTAACTGAACGTTCAGTTATATTTGCACCCCGTCGCCCGGATGCCACTTCTGGTGGGATTCCGGGCGATGCATTTCTTAGTCCGTCGTCCGCACATGCCATTGCTGCATGACTCGCGCGGATGATCGGACCTCATCCCCGCCATACGGGGCCAATACTGTCCGCGTATGCGGAATAAGTTGGGAATTTTTCAGTAATGATTCAGATGCAAAGCCGACTGGACGTCGCCGATAACACCGGTGCGCGTTCGGTCATGTGTATCAAGGTGTTGGGCGGTTCCAAGCGCCGCTACGCCAACATCGGCGACGTCATCAAGGTGACGGTCAAGGAAGCTGCTCCGCGCGGCCGCGTGAAGAAGGGCGAGGTCTACAACGCTGTTGTGGTCCGTACCGCTCACGGCGTTCGTCGTCCTGACGGCTCCAAGATCGCCTTTGACGGCAATGCCGCCGTCCTCCTCAACAGCAAGCTCGAGCCGATCGGCACCCGTATCTTCGGGCCGGTGACTCGTGAACTGCGCACTGAGCAGTTCATGAAGATCGTGTCGCTCGCTCCTGAAGTCATCTAATTGAGGAGAGAAAATGCAGCGCATTCGTAAAGGCGACCAGGTTGTGGTCATCGCCGGCCGCGACCGCGGCACCAAGGGCACGGTTCTCGCCCGCGTTGACGACCGCCACGTTCTCGTGGAAGGCGTCAATGTCGTGAAGAAGGCCGTTCGCCCGAATCCGACCCTCGGCATCGAGGGCGGCATCGTCGACAAGACCCTCCCGATCGATCAGTCCAACGTTATGCTGGTCAATCCGGAAACGGGCAAGGGCGAACGCATCGGCTTCAAGGAAGTTGATGGCAAGAAGGTTCGCGTGTTCAAGTCCAATGGCGCCGTTGTCGGTGCCAAGGCCGAATGAGGGTACCCATGTCGCGTTTCAGCTCCCTTTATCACGACACCATTGTCCCCGAACTCATGAAGAAGTTCGGCTACAAGACTGTCATGCAGGTTCCGCGCATCACCAAGATCACGCTCAACATGGGCGTTGGTGAAGCCGTTAACGACAAGAAGAACATCGAATTCGCCGTTGGCGACATGACCAAGATCGCCGGCCAGAAGCCGATGGTCACCCGCACCCGCAAGGCTATCGCGAACTTCAAGATCCGCGAAAACATGCCGATCGGCTGCATGGTCACCCTCCGTGGCGAACGCATGTACGACTTCCTTGATCGTCTCGTTACGATCGCCTTCCCGCGCGTTCGCGACTTCCGTGGCGTGTCTGGTCGTGCTTTCGACGGCCGCGGCAACTACAACATCGGCCTCAAGGAACAGATCATCTTCCCGGAAATCGAATACGACAAGATCGATTCGATCCGCGGCATGAACATCTCCATCACCACGACGGCTAAGACCGACGAAGAAGCCAAGGCTCTCCTCGCTGGTTTCAGCTTCCCGTTCCGCAACTGAGGTTGACGCAAAATGGCAAAACTTGCTCTCATTAACCGCGAAGCCAAGCGCCGCGCGACGGTCGCTAAGTTCGCGGCCAAGCGCGCCGCCCTCAAGGCGATCATCAACGACGCTACCCGCTCGATGGATGAACGTCTCGAAGCCCGCGCACAGCTCGAAGCGCTGCCGCGCAACGCTTCCCCGGTCCGTCTGCGCAACCGTTGCGCGATTACCGGTCGTCCCCGTGGCAATTTCCGTAAGTTCGGTCTTTGCCGTGAAATGATTCGTGACGCCGCCATGCGCGGTGACATCCCCGGCCTCCAGAAGGCCAGCTGGTAAGCGAGGAGATTGCGAAATGAGTATGAGTGATCCGATCGCCGACATGCTGACCCGCATCCGCAACGGTCAGATGGTCGACAAGGCCGCGGTGGTTATGCCTTCCTCCAAGCTGAAGGTTGCCATCGCCAAGGTCCTCAAGGAAGAAGGCTACATCGAGAACTACGAAGTGGCGGCTAACAACGGCAAGAACGAGCTCAACGTTACGCTCAAGTACTATGCCGGCCGTCCGGTTATCGAACGCCTCGAGCGCGTGTCCCGTCCGGGCCTGCGCATTTACAAGAACCACGACAGCATCCCCCAGGTGATGAACGGTCTCGGCATCGCGATCGTTTCGACCCCGAAGGGCGTGATGACCGATCGCGCTGCCCGCGCGGCCGGCGTCGGCGGCGAAGTTATCTGCTACGTCGCCTAACCCGAGGAGTGTGAAATGAGTCGTATCGCTAAGATCCCCGTCACCATCGCCAAGGGCGTGACCGTTACGCTCACCCCCGAATACGTGACCGTCAAGGGTCCCGTCGGCGAAGTGAAGATGCACGTCCTGCCGCTCGTCAAGGTTACCGAAGCTGAGGGCCACCTCCACTTCGAGCAGCTCGATGAGTCCCGTGAGTCCAACGCCAACGTCGGCACGATGCGTGCCCTCGTCAATGACATGGTGAAGGGTTGCTCGGTCGGCTTCGAAAAGCGCCTCGCCCTCGTCGGCGTGGGCTATCGTGCCCAGGCTCAGGGTGACAAGCTCAATCTGTCGCTCGGCTTCTCCCATCCGGTTGTGCACCACATGCCCGCCGGCATCAAGGTTGAGACGCCCACCCCGACTGAAATCATCATCAAGGGTGCTGACAAGCAGAAGGTTGGTCAGACGGCTGCTGAAGTTCGCGCTTATCGTTCCCCCGAACCCTACAAGGGAAAGGGTGTCCGTTATGCGAACGAGCATGTCGTGATCAAGGAAACCAAGAAGAAGTAATTCGGACGTTAGAAGATGATCAACAAGAAACAAAGCCGCCTGCGTCGCGCCCGCGCCACGCGCGCCCGCATTCTGCTGCAGAAGGTCGATCGCCTGACGGTCCATCGTACCAATCTGCACATCTACGCCAGCATCATTTCGGCCGACAATGGCCGCACGCTCTGCTCCGCCTCCACGGTCGAGCCGGAAGTGCGCGCTCAGCTCGCCAACCAGACTGGCCGTGGCGGCAACGTCGCCGCTGCCAAGATCGTTGGTGCTCGCATCGCCGAAAAGGCGAAGGCTGCCGGTATTGAAACCTGCGCCTTCGACCGCTCTGGCTACCGTTACCACGGCCGTGTCGCCGCGCTCGCTGAAGCTGCGCGCGAAGCCGGCCTCAAGTTCTAACCGAGGTGCTGGCAATGGCTAAGGTTCAAGGTAAAAACGCGGTCGAAGAACAGGACGACGGCCTGCGTGAAAAGATGATTGCGGTCAACCGCGTCAGCAAGACCGTCAAGGGCGGCCGTATTCTCGCTTTCGCAGCGCTCACGGTTGTGGGCGACGGCGACGGTTCCATCGGCATGGGCACGGGCAAGTCCCGCGAAGTGCCGCAGTCCGTTACGAAGGCTATGGAACGTGCCCGTCACACGATGAAGCGCGTCCCGCTCAAGAACGGCACGCTGCATCACGCTGTTGAAGGCCGTCATGGCGCTTCCCGCGTCATCATGATGCCGGCTCCGGAAGGTTCCGGCGTCATCGCCGGCGGCCCGATGCGCGCTGTCTGCGACGCTGTCGGCATCCGCAACGTTGTTGCGAAGGCCTACGGCTCGACCAATCCGTACAACCTCGTCCGTGCGACGCTCAACGCCCTCGAAAACCTCCGCTCGCCCGCTGAAATCGCGGCCAAGCGCGGTAAGACGGTCGAAGAGCTGCTCGGCTAATCCGGAGTCCAAGACATGTCCGAAAAGAAGACCATCAAGGTCACTCTGGTGAAGAGCCCGATCGGGACGAACGCGGATCACCGCGCCACCGTTCTCGGTCTCGGCCTCAAGAAGATCGGCCAGACGCGCGAGCTCGAAGATACGCCCGCCGTTCGCGGCATGATCACCAAGGTTGCGTACCTCGTGCGCGCTGAATGATCCGAAGGATGACCCAAAATGCGTTTGAATACCATCAAGCCCGCTGAGGGCTCGAAGCACGCTCACCATCGCGTTGGCCGTGGTGTCGGCTCCGGTTGGGGCAAGACCGCGGGTCGCGGTCACAAGGGCCAGAAGTCGCGTGCCGGCGGCTTCCACAAGGTCGGTTTCGAAGGCGGCCAGATGCCGATGTATCGCCGCCTCCCGAAGCGCGGCTTCACGTCCCTCTCCCGCAAGTTCGTCGAAGTGGTTCGCCTCTCCGATCTCGAACGTCTCGGTGTCGATGAAATCGATCTGCTCGTCCTTAAGGAAGCTGGCGTTGTTTCGACGCTTGCCAAGGACGCTCGCGTGATCCTGTCGGGCGCCATCACCCGCAAGGTGACGGTGCGCGGCCTCGGCGTGACGAAGGGCGCCCGCGCTGCCATCGAGGCGGCCGGCGGCTCCGTCGCAGAGTAAGAGACAAACTGCAAGAGGATAGGACGTGGCGAATAGCCCCAGCTCAAAGCAGCAGTCAGGCCTCAGCAAGTACGGCGACCTTAAGGGTCGCCTGATCTTCCTGGCGCTTGCACTCGTTGTATACCGCATCGGCGCTCATGTGCCGGTTCCCGGTATTGATCCCGATATGCTCCAGCAGCTGTTCAATCAGCAGCAGGGCGGCATTCTCGGGCTGTTCAACATGTTCTCCGGCGGTGCTCTCTCGCGCTTTTCCGTCTTCGCGCTCGGCATCATGCCGTACATCTCGGCATCTATTATTTTCCAGATGCTGTCGTACGTGCTGCCGAGCCTGGAGGCGATCCGCAAAGAGGGTGAACAGGGCCGCAGAAAGATCACGCAGTACACCCGTTACGGGACGCTGCTGCTCGGTCTTTTCCAGGGCTTTGGCATCGCTGTAGCGCTCGAAACGCAGCCCGGGCTCGTTATTGATCCCGGGTTCCTCTTCCGCATTACCACGACCGTTTCGCTTCTCACGGGCACCATGTTCCTCATGTGGCTCGGTGAGCAGATTACCGAACGCGGTCTCGGCAACGGCATTTCGATCATCATCTTCGCAGGTATTGTGGCCGGCCTCCCGAACGGCACGAGCGGACTTTTCCAGCTTGTGTCGACCGGCGCCATCAGCCCGCTTGCCGCGATTTTCGTGATCGCCATCGTCCTCGCCGTCACTGCTTTCGTGGTCTTCGTTGAGCGCGGCCAGCGCCGCATCACGGTCAACTACGCCAAGCGTCAGATCGGCAACAAGATCTATGGCGGGCAGAGCTCTTATCTGCCTCTCAAGATGAACATGTCGGGCGTTATTCCCCCGATCTTTGCTTCGTCGCTGATTCTGTTCCCGGCCACGCTGGCGGGCTGGTTTACTTCGGGTGATTCCACTCGCTGGATTCGCGACCTCGCGGCCGCGCTTTCGCCCGGACAGCCGCTTTACACGCTCCTCTACGCAGCGCTCATCATTTTCTTTGCCTTCTTCTACACGGCGTTGGTCTTCAACCCGAAGGAAACGGCTGAGAATCTGAAGAAGAGCGGTGCCTTCATTCCGGGCATTCGTCCGGGTGAGCAGACGGCGCGTTACATTGACCGCGTGCTCCTGCGTCTTACGCTCGGCGGTGCGGCTTATCTCGTCTTTGTGTGTCTTGTCCCTGAGTTCCTTAACCTCAAGTTCAATGTTCCCTTCTACTTCGGCGGCACTTCGCTGCTGATCGTTGTGGTCGTGACGATGGACTTCATGAGTCAGGTTCAGGCGTACATGATGACGCACCAGTACGAAAACCTGCTGCGGAAAACCAATTTCCGCGGTCTCACCCGGAAGTGATCATCTTTCGAAAGTTCAGGTTCTGAACTTTCGAGTTCGATCGCTTCCTCAGGCGGAAGAGACCAAATTGCTTTGAAAGGGCGGCATGTGCTGCCCTTTCAGGCTGAATGGAAAGCTCAACTTCCCACTGATCATTCCGGTCAGCGGGAAGTTGCTCTCTATAAAGCTTTCCCCCTCGCACAACCGTTACGGAGGCAAATTTTTGAAGCCCGGGCCTCTATTCGGTTGCGCGTTTCCGTAATGTCGATTATTATTCGACGTTTCTGCCGTGTGGGCATCGAAATTCCAAGCTCATCAGCTTGTGGAGATTATTTAAATGAAGGTTAGAGCTTCAATTAAGAAAATGTGCCGCAACTGCAAGATCATCAAGCGCAAAGGCGTTGTTCGAGTGATCTGCACTGACCCGCGTCACAAGCAGCGTCAAGGCTAAAGAGGTAACACAATGGCTCGTATCGCCGGTATCAATATTCCGCCGCAGCAGCATGCTGAGATCGGTCTCACTGCCATTTATGGCATTGGCCGTCCGCGTGCCCGCCAGATTCTCAATGCTTGCGGCATTCCCTGCACGAAGAAGGTCCAGGACCTCGACGACGCTGAACTCGAACGCATCCGTGATGCCGTTTCCAAGTTCACCGTTGAAGGCGATCTCCGTCGTGAGATCCAGCTCTCGATCAAGCGTCTGATCGACCTCGGCACCTATCGTGGCATGCGTCATCGCCGCGGCCTCCCGGTCCGTGGTCAGCGTACCCGCACCAACGCTCGCACCCGCAAGGGCCCGCGCAAGGTTGGCGTCACGCTCAAGAAGTAATTAAAGGTTAGTTATGGCTGGCAACAACTCCAAGTCCTCCGCTACCGCCCGCGGCCGCAAGAAGGTCCGCAAGGTCGTTACGGAAGGCATCGCTCATATTCACGCCTCGTTCAACAATACGATCGTGACGATCACCGACCGTCAGGGCAACTCCATCGCTGCCTCGTCGTCGGGTGCGCAGGGCTTCAAGGGCTCGCGTAAGTCCACCCCGTTCGCTGCTCAGGTTGCTGCGGACCACGCTGGCAAGATCGCCCTCGAACATGGCCTGAAGAACATCGAAGTCCGCATCTGGGGCCCTGGTCCCGGCCGCGAGTCTTCCGTGCGTGCGCTTAACGCGCTCGGCATCCGCGTCACCTCCATCCAGGACGTGACTCCGGTCCCGCACAACGGCGTTCGCCCCTCCAAGCGTCGCCGCGTCTAATACTCCAGAATTATTCATTCTGTTGTTGAATCCCGCGTCCGTTGTTCCGCATGCTGAGGCGGCACGGACTGAATGTAGGGAGTCCTACAGGATAAGAGAGGCATTTTTAAATGGCACGATATCTCGGTCCCAAGCTCAAGCTTTCGCGTCGCGAAGGCATTGACCTGAATCTGAAGAGCGCCCGTCGTTCGTTTGAGTCCAAAGTCAAGGACGTCGGCTCCAAGCCGGGCCAGCACGGCAAGATCTCCGGAGCCCGCATGTCCGACTATGGCAACCAGATGCGTGAAACGCAGAAGGCCAAGCGCATGTACGGCGTTCTCGAACGTCAGTTCCGTCGTTATTTCGCTGAGGCTTCCCGCCTCCGCGGCAACACGGGCGAAAAGCTCCTTCAGCTCCTTGAGAGCCGCCTTGACAACGTCGTTTACCGCATGGGCTTCGGCTCGACGCGCGCGGAAGCCCGCCAGCTCGTCAGCCACGGCGCTATCGAAGTGAACGGCCGCAAGGTGAACATTCCCTCCTACTCCGTTCGCGCCGGCGATGTGATCGCCGTCCGTGAAAAGGCTCAGAAGCAGGTCCGCATCGCCGAGGCTCTCGACCTCGCGCAGCAGAACGGCTTCCCGGCCTGGGTTGAAGTGGATGCCAAGAAGTTCACCGGCACCTTCAAGACCCTTCCGGCCCGCGACGAAGTCGCTCCGGAAATCAACGAAGCGCTCATCATCGAACGCTACTCCCGCTGATCTGGGAGGATCCTCTGGGCACCGGACATTCTGTTCGGTGCTCTCCGGGTCGAAAGATCGATGCACACACGGCGAAACGCGGCTCCTTTCGAGCCGCGTTTTGTTCTTGAATCCATCCGCAAAATTCTCTTTGATTCCGCAAAGGATTTTGCTGATGCATTTAAAATGCATCTGTTTAGGGACAGCTTGCGCCACCTGCAATCTGTCCGCCTTTTCAGCCTTATCGGTGTAACGAGCCGAGGGTATTGAACTAAAAGGAACTTGTTTAGAGATGGCTAATACAGCTCTCCTGAAGCCCACCAGCGTCGACGTTGACGTTGATCCGCAGAACCCCAACCGTGCCGTCATCACGCTCGAGCCTTTTGAACGCGGCTACGGCCACACGCTCGGCAATGCTCTGCGCCGCATTCTTCTTTCCTCCATGGTCGGCTTTGCCCCCACGGAAGCGCAGATCACCGGCATCGTTCATGAGTATTCTCAGATCGACGGCGTTCTCGAAGACGTGGTCGACATCCTTCTCAATCTGAAGGGCGTTGTCTTCAAGCTCGAAAAGCGCGATGAAGTCACTGTGATGCTCCGCAAGGACGGCGAAGGCGTCGTCACCGCTGCCGACTTTGATCTTCCGCACGACGTTACGGTCCTCAATCCCGATCACGTCATCGCTCACCTCTCCGGCGGCCGCCTCGAGATGCAGGTCAAGATCGAAAAGGGCCGCGGCTATCAGCCCGGCGACGTCCGCGGCTTCCGCGACGACTACTCGAAGAGTTCGATCGGCCGCATCATCATGGATGCCTCCTTCTCGCCGATCCGCCGCGTTGCCTATCAGGTGATGGCTGCCCGCGTTGCTCAGCGCACCGACCTCGACAAGCTCGAGATCACGATTGAAACCAACGGCGCTATCGGCCCGGAAGAAGCGCTGCGCGAATCCGTGCGCATCCTCCAGGATCAGCTCGCCGTCTTCGGCTCCATCCATCCGGAACAGGATGTTGAAGGTCAGAAGACTGAGGATTCGTCGAACAATCCGCCGCCCCTCGATCCGATCCTTCTTCGTCCGGTCGACGATCTTGAACTCACCGTTCGTTCGGCCAACTGCCTCAAGGCAGAGAGCATCTACTTCATCGGCGACCTCATTCAGCGCACTGAGAACGAGCTTCTCAAGACGCCGAATCTCGGCCGCAAGTCGCTCAACGAAATTAAGGAAGTCCTCGCCGCTCACGGCCTTACGCTCGGCTCCAAGCTCGAGAACTGGCCGCCTGCCGGTGCCGGCACCCCGGGCCTCACGGACCGCTGAAATTTCTGAGCCCTAAGGCTTGATTACGGAAGGCGCGATCATATAAAATCGCGCCTTTCGTACATTAGTACGTCTTACGAGCGCCTCCACCCGACCGCTTCACTTCGCGTGAAGATAGAAGATGACGGGGAAGAGCGCTTCTGCAGTGCCGGCTTCTTCCGCCGGCCGATTTTTAGATTCAAGGAAATATAAAATGCGTCATCGCAACGGCTATCGCAAGCTTAACCGCACCTCTGCTCATCGTCTCTCGATGCTGCGCAACATGGCTTGCTCGCTCATCACGCACGAAGCCATCCGTACGACCCTTCCGAAGGCCAAGGAACTCCGCCGCGTTGTCGAACCCCTGATCACGCTCGCCAAGGAGCCGACGGTCGCCAACAAGCGTCTCGCCTTCAATCGCCTTCGTGACCGCGACGTCGTCGTCAAGCTCTTCAACGAAGTTGCTCCGCGCTTCGCCAACCGTCAGGGCGGCTACACCCGCATCCTGAAGATGGGCTTCCGCAACGGCGACAACGCTCCGATGGCCTACATGGAACTCACCGAACGCGCCATGCCGGTTGAGGAAGTTGCTGCTCCGGCTCCCGCCGCTGCCGCCCCCGCCGAAGACGTCAAGGCTGAATAATTGCCTTGAGGCGCATCCCGCATGACTGCGGGATGAGGTACGAGAAGCCCGTATTTCCCTCGCGTGGAAGTGCGGGCTTTTCCATATCCGATCGTATATTGACCCGAGGGGGAAAGCCCATAATGGAATCCATGCGCATCGATAAGTGGCTCTGGGCTGCGCGCTTCTTCAAGACCCGCTCCATTGCTCAGGATGAAGTGGGACTCGGCCGCGTGCTGATCGGCGGTCAGCGGGCAAAGCCTTCGCGCGACGTCCGCGTGGGCGACAGGCTTGAAATTCACCGGGGCGAAGAGGTCTTTACCGTTTATGTCGAAGGGCTTTCTGCTGTGCGCGGCCCGGCTTCGCAGGCGCAGCTGCTCTATCGGGAAACGGAAGAAAGCATGAAGGCGCGCGAAGAGCGGCGCGCCATGATGAAGCTTGCCTTCGAACCCTCGAGCACCATTCGCCAGGGGCGTCCCACCAAACGGGAAGGGCGCGAACTCCGCCGCTTCAAGGAAGATTTCCGCTGATCGTGCGCTCAAACAAAAAGCCCGCCGTTCTTCCGAAGAGAACAGCGGGCTTTGCGGCCTGATGCGTTCATTGCCCCGCCCATCTCAGGGCTGGCGGACCTGGCTCATCAGTAGTTGTAGCCTTCCTTGATCCAGCGGGCAACGTCAAGCGCACAGTAGGTAAGGATGCCGTCGGCACCCGCACGCTTGAAGCAGACCATAGTCTCGAAGGTGATCTTCTTTTCGTCGATCGCGCCGGCAGCAGCGGCGAACTTGATCATCGCGTATTCGCCGGAAACGTGATAAGCAAAGGTCGGAGCGCCGAACTCCTGCTTCACGCGCCAGAGAACGTCGAGGTAGGGAACGCCCGGCTTCACCATGACCATGTCAGCGCCTTCGGCAAGGTCGAGCCCCACTTCCCAGAGGGCTTCGTTGCCGTTCGCCGGATCCTGCTGGTAGACGGCCTTATTGGACTTGCCCAGATTCGAGGCGGAGCCCACGGCATCGCGGAAGGGACCATAGTAGGAGGAGGCGTACTTGGCCGAATAGGCCATGATGCGCGTGTGGATGAGGCCTTCATCCTCGAGCGCCTTGCGGATGATGCCGATGCGGCCGTCCATCATGTCGGAGGGAGCAACAACGTCTGCACCCGCCTTGGCCTGGGCCATCACCTGCTTGACGAGCATCTCAATCGTTTCGTCGTTGAGGATGTAGCCCGTTTCATCGATGAGGCCGTCCTGACCGTGCGTCGTGTAGGGGTCGAGCGCGACGTCGCACATGACGCCGAGCTGCGGATAAGCGGCCTTAAGCGCCTTGACGGCGCGCGGAATAAGGCCGTCCGGGTTGGCGGCTTCACGGCCGTCCGGCGTCTTGAGCGCATCCTCAATGTGGGGGAAAAGCGCAATCATCGGAATGCCGAGCTCGACGCACTCGCCGGCGACCTTCAGCAGCTCGTCGATCGTGAGACGATCCACCCCGGGCATGCTCGGAACGGGTTCGCGGCGGGCGGTTCCCTCCATCACGAAGACCGGAAGAATCAGATCATTCGGCGTGACGACGTTCTCGCGCATCAGACGGCGGGAAAAATCGTCGTGGCGCATGCGGCGCATGCGCACCATCGGATAGGCACCAAGAGTTTGCATTTCAATTACCTCTCGTTTGTTCCGGAGATGTCGCTCCGGACGGATGAAGTGTTTTCGCCTTCCGCAGCAGGTGCTGCTGAAGCCGGAGCCGGAAGCCAGGATTCAAGCGTTTCGATCAGCTGATCAACGCCTTCGCGCTTCAGGCCCGAGAAAAACTGCACGGAAACCTGGGGGCCGAAGGCGGCGGCGCGCTCCTCGGCCTTTCGGAGCGTCTGACGGCGCTCCATGTTCTTGATCTGGTCGCACTTGTTGAGGAGCCAGAGCTGACGCACTTCGGGACGCCCCCGCATGAAGTCGATGAGCCATTCATCGGTCGGCATGAAGGGACGGCGCGAATCCATCACGATGACGAGTCCGGCGAGCTGACGACGGCCGGCGATGTAGCCGCCCACCAGATCGGACCAGGATCCGCGCACGGATTCATTCGCCTTCGCGAAGCCGTAGCCCGGCAGGTCCACGAGGCGGCCGACCGTTTCGCGGGCCTTCCCGTCGGGCGTTTTCCGCGAGAGCTCAAAGAAGTTGATGAGCTGCGTGCGGCCGGGGGTTTTCGACGCAAAGGCGAGACGGGTCTTTCGCGTGATCACATTGATCGTTGTGGACTTCCCGGCGTTGGAGCGTCCGGCAAATGCGATTTCAGGCTCAATCGAGGTCGGCAGACCTGAAAGCTTGGCGGCTGAAATCTGAAAGCGGGCGGAATCGAAAAGGCTCACGTGATGGGTTTCCCAAAAGTGCGCCGGCGGCAATGCCGCCGGCTGAAAGCATCATTATTCTAGGATTGAGAGCTTACAGGCGCGTTAATGCGGGCGCCTGGCTCTGGCTCATGAAAAGATGAGCGCTCCGGGACTTCAGAGCGTATGCCCGAAGATGTCGTTGGTCTGCATGGAGGTGCGGATGAAGGTGGTCCGCATCGTGAGCTCCTTCAGACGCTTCGCGCCCACGTAGGTGCAGGCGGAACGCACGCCGCCGAGAATGCCCTGAACAGTACCCTCGACGGGGCCTCTCGCCGGAAGCAGCACGGACTTCCCTTCAGCGGCGCGGTATTTCGCAACGCCTCCGGCATATTTGTCCATGGCGTCCTTGCTGCTCATGCCGTAGAAGCGCTTGAAGGTCTTCCCGTCAATCTCAACGATTTCGCCCGCCGCTTCATCGTGTCCGGCGAGCATGCCGCCGAGCATCACGAAGTCTGCGCCGCCGCCGAAGGCTTTGGCGATGTCGCCCGGAACGGTGCAGCCGCCGTCGGCGCAGATGCGTCCCGAGAGACCGTGGGCGGCGTCCGCGCACTCGATGATGGCCGAGAGCTGCGGGTAGCCGACGCCCGTCATTTTGCGCGTGGTGCAGACCGAACCCGGGCCAATTCCGACCTTGATGATGTCAGCGCCGGCGAGGACGAGTTCTTCAGCCATGTCGCCCGTGACGACGTTGCCCGCCATGATGACGTAGTCGGGACAGGCCTCGCGCGCCTTCTTCACGAAAGAGACGAAGGCTTCGGTGTAGCCGTTGGCGACGTCGATGCAGAGATACTGAATAGCGCCCTTCGGGGCCTTCTTTTCCACGGCAAGGAACTTTTCCCAGTCGGCGTCGGAAATGCCGAGCGAATAAAAGGCGGTGTGCTTCTCTTCGAGCCTGGAGAAGAAATCGACGTATTCATCCACCGAATAGTGCTTGCAGAGCGCCGTCGACATGCCGTGGCGGCCGAGCGCGCGGGCCATTTCGAAGGTGCCCGTCGTATCCATATTGGCCGCGATGATGGGAATCGCATGGTATTTCAGGGGCGAATGACGGAATTTGAATTCGCGGGTGATGTCGACTTCGCTTCTGCTCGTGAGCGTGGAACGCTTCGGGCGGATGAGCACGTCCTTGAAGTCCAGACGAATGGTGTTCTCAATATGCATCGCGGGGCACTCCTTCGGGATGAGCGGAGCCCGGGCGGAGGCTCCGTAAACGCAAAAACGCCGCATTCCGGGGCGATTACCCGGAATCCGGCGTTAATTGATTCTACAGACTTTTGCGTATCTACTGGATGTTCATGCCGAGAGATTCAGCAAACAGACTGCGCACGGCTTCTTCGGACATGCCGGGATTCTCCACCAGACCGAGCGCTTCCTCGTCCCGCGTGAGGTCAAGCGCCGTCTGCGGACGGCGCAGAGGAATGATGCGGTCGTGGTCGACGAGCACTTCCATCGGAAGCGGCCGCGAGTTGTAGGTCGAGGCCATTGCCATGCCGTACGCGCCCGCCGTGCGGATGGCGAGGAGGTCGCCGGCTTCAATCGCAAGATTGCGGTCATTGCCGAGGAAGTCCGTGGATTCGCACACCGGCCCCACGATATTGAGGATTTGCCGCCGGGCCTTCGGATTCGGAACCACCGGTTCGATCAGGTGGTAGCTCCCGTAGATGGCCGGGCGGACGAGCTCGGTCATGGAGGCGTCCACAATCGCGAACTGGCGTTCGAAGAGCCCTGACTTCAGGTACTGCACTGTTGTGAGGAGGACTGCCGCCTGAGCGATGACGGAGCGGCCGGGCTCCACGAAGATTTCAATGTCGGGAACTGAGACTTCCGTGCGGACCGCCCTGATGAGGGCAGGGATCAGTTCGGAAGGCTCAAGGGGCTTTTCGTCCGGGTGATAGGCGACGCCTGCGCCGCCCCCGAGATCAATGTGGTGCAGAACGATGCCGCGGCGCGCGAGTTCGTTGACGAACCCGGCGAGGACGGTCACCATGCGGAGATAGGGTTCCGCCGACTCCACCTGGCTTCCGATGTGGCAGGAAATGCCTTCGATCCGGATCATCGGGAGCTTTGCGGCTTTTTCGTAAAGAGGAATCACCTCAGTGAGCTTCACGCCGAACTTGCTGTCGCCGAGTCCGGTGGCGACATGCGCGTCGACGTGGGCATCGATGTTGGGATTGACGCGCACGGAAACGTGCGCCTCAATGCCGAGTCGCTCCGCGACGGCATGAATGCGGTCGAGCTCGGCGGGCGACTCAATGTTGAAGCACTTGATCCCGGCGCGAAGCGCGAATGCTATGTCGGAGACCGACTTCCCGACGCCGGAGAAGACGACCTTCTTCGGATCTCCGCCCGCTTCGAGCGCGCGCAGGATTTCTCCGCCGCTCACGCAGTCGAAGCCCGCTCCCTGGCGGGCGACAAGCTCGAGGATGCCGCGGGTGGACGCTGCCTTCACGGCGTAGCAGACCTGGTGGGGTTCAGCGCCGAAAGCCTTTTCATAAGCCTCAAGCCGCTCCACGATCCCGGCGCGCGAGTAGACGTAGAGCGGCGTGCCGAACCGGCGGGCAAGGTCCCTGAGCGGAATGTCCTCGCAGAAGAGCTCGCCCTCAGGGGAACGGTAGAAGGAAAGACCCGGGGAAAGCTCGTCCGGACGGGTAAGATTGCGGTCAGCCATTGTCATCTCTCATTACCTCCCGGACTGAAAGGTGCCAGACTGGGCGGGTTCGCCCGGCATGTAGAGCGGCCCCTTGAGGCCGCATCCGGAAAGGACGAGGCACAGGGCCAGAGCGATGCCGGCAGCGCCGGCGGCAAAGGATTTTTTCATGGGAAGAAGGAAATGACGGAAACGGAATTTCTGGAAAAGGCCGAGGCGGAAATGAATCGCCTTCAGGACCATATTGAATCGAAGTACGAGGATGCCGACTGCACAAGGAGCGGAAACGTCCTCACGATTGAGCTCGAGGACGGCGCTCAGGCAGTCGTCAACATCCAGACGCCGATGCAGGAAATCTGGTTTGCCTCGCATCTGGGAGGCATGCATTTCAGGGAAACGGACCGGGGCTGGATCAATCCGCGCGACGGACGCACGCTCGAGGAAACCGTCGAGGGCGCAATCGATGCGCTCATGAGCCGCTAGCGCGCTCTCCGCTCGCTTCTGATGGGGATCCCCCTTGAGGCGAGTGCTTTTCATTTTATCCAGCGAACTTCGTGAGGCGCTTCCCGCAAAGGGGAAAAGATCCGCCGGAAAGACGGGTCTTTTCCTCAGAAGCTCTGCGGCGCGTCAGAAGATCTGATCGCGCACCAGGTCGCGGGCATCCAGATCGCCCGAGAAGGCGTCGCCCCCCTTCACCGGGTCGCGGTAGTAGTAGAGGCCGTCCCTTTCAACAACGGATTCAGGCTGAATGCGGACCGTTTCCGGCACATCCTTCAGGGCCGTCCTCATGAAGTCGACCCAGATCGGGAGCACCAGGCCGCCGCCGGTTTCCCGCGAACCCAGGGGCTTGGGCTGGTCGTAGCCCATCCAGCCGACGGCAACCGTGTTGCCCGCATAGCCGCAGAACCAGGCGTCCTGGCTGTCGTTCGAGGTGCCGGTCTTTCCCGCGATGTCGTCGCGCTTCAATTCCCTCGTCGCCCGGCGGGCGGTGCCGTTGATGGCAACCCGGTGCAGAAGCGAATTCATGACGAAGGCGTTTCTTTCATCAATCGCACGGATCGAGGGGTCGCCCGCCTGGCGGTTTGTCGCCTGCATGAGTGTCGCGCCCTGCGCGTCCGTCACCCGGTCGATGAGATAGGGCTGCACGCGGTAGCCGCCGTTCGCGAAGACCATGTAGCCCCCGAGCATCTGCCAGGGCGTGACGCTGCCGGCACCCAATGCCATCGGGAGATTCGCAGGGTGGTTCTTCCCTGAGAAGCCGAAGCGCTCGATGTACTGCTGCGCATAAGCGGGCGTGATCGACTGCATGATGCGGATCGTCACGAGGTTCTTTGAAAGTTCGAGCGCCCGGTAGAGCGGCATCGGACCGTCAAAGCGCCCTTCGTAGTTCTTCGGCTCCCAGAGCTTGTTGCCCGTGAGCTTGGGGTCGATCGAAATGGGTGCGTCGTTGATGACGGTGGACGCAGTGAAGCCCTTTTCGAGCGCTGCGGAGTAGATGAAGGGCTTGAAGCTCGATCCGGGCTGACGCCACGCCTGCGTGACGTGGTTGAACATGTTGAGGTTGAAGTCGAAGCCGCCTACGAGCGCCTTCACCGCACCCGAATTGAAGTCCGCGGCAACAAAGGCCGTTTCGACGCGGGGCACCTGTGCAAGGGTCCAGGTTTGAGCCGCGTTCTTCCCTGTCAGCGGGTGCATCACGCGGATGACCGACCCCGGGCGGAGGGGCGTGATGCCGCGCGCGGGCTTCTTTGCAAGATGGCGGCGGCCGAACCGGAGGCTTTCCTTGTCGAGCGTGATGGTTTCTGATGGGGAGATCGCCGCCACGATCTTTTCGGGCGACGCTTCCGTCACGACGGCAGGGAGCATGAAGGGCGAGGAAGCCGTTTTGGAGAGCGCGGTGCGGATGGCCTTTGCACGGTCGCCGGCGCTTCCGAGCTCCACAAAGTCCTCGGGGCCGCGGTAGCCGTAGCGGCGGTCGTACGTGATGAGCTGACGGCGCACGGCATCAACCGCAGAGCGCTGCTCGTCCATGCGGATCGTGGTGTAGACGTTAATTCCGCGAGAATAGGTTTCGTCGCCGAAGATGTCGAACATCAGCATGCGGGCGAGTTCAGCGGCGTAATGCGCCGTCACCTTGTCGGCGCTCGCATTGGCGTTGGCCGGAGCATCTTCCTCCACCACGCGGCGAACCTGCATCGGGAGCGATTTTTCCGTCTGGTAGGTGAGGTCGTCGATGTGTCCGAGGTCGTACATGCGCCTGAGCACGTAGTTCCTGCGCATCGTTGCGCGCGTCGGATTCGCAATCGGGTTGTAGGCCGAGGGCGCGACCGGAAGGCCCGCGATGGTCGCGGCTTCACCGACGGAAATGTCGGTGAGCGGCCGGCCGAAATAGGTTCTCGCCGCGGCGGCGAACCCGTAGGCGCGCTGACCGAGGTAGATCTGGTTCATGTAGATCTCGAGAATCTGGTCCTTCGTGAGCTCGTGCTCGATCTTGAAGGACATGGCGATTTCATAGAGCTTTCGCGTGTAGGTGCGCTCGGTCGTCAGAAAGAAGTTTCTCGCCACCTGCTGCGTGATGGTGGAGCCGCCCTGACCGCGACGGCCCGTGAGGATGTTGATGAGCGCCGCGCGCACGATGCCTGTGATCTCAATCCCGGGGTGCTCGTAGAAGCCGTCGTCCTCGGCAGAGAGGATCGCGTACTTCACGTGGTCCGGCACGTCGGAGAGCTTCACGAAGTCGCGCCGCTCCTCGCCGAATTCGCCGATCAGCTTTCCGTCCGCGCTCCAGACGCGAAGCGGCACCTTGGGGCGGTAGTCCGTGAGGGCGTCAATGGGAGGAAGCTCCCGATAGATGTATGCGAAGACAAAGACGAGAAGCAGAATTCCGGAAAGAGCTCCGGCTGCGCCGATGCCGACAACCCATTTGAGAACGCGCCAGAAGGCGGAGGGTCTGGAGGATTTCTGAACCTTCTTTTTGGAGCGGGCAATCGGCACGGGCGGAGTCCTCAGGAGGATGAATGGAGACGGAAAGGAAAATGTCCGTGATTATAAAAACTGCGCCTCTCTTCTGTTCCCGCTTCATTGGACTGCGGCAACAAGCTTTTGCAGTTTTTCCGCTGAGATAATGCTTCCGGCGGGCCTTCCGGCAGCGTATCGACCCCGGGCTCTGTCGTAAAATTGTCCGCTCCATGGACTGTGCGCCCGGAAGTTGTGCCGGGCATTTTTTGGCAGTCCGCAATGAACGGTCGTTCACTTTTCTTCCGCATTCATGTCCGCAGCGCGCATTTATCACGAAAGCCTTGTCGTGGGGCCCGAATCCATTGATATTCAGGGGCACGTCAACAACCGCGAGTATCTCCGGTGGATGGAGCATGCCGCGACGGCGCACGCCGCAGAGATCGGCTGGGGCATTGAGGCGCTTAAGGCCGCGAAGCGCGCCTGGGTTGCGCGCGAGCACTGGATTGAATATCTGCGCCCGAGCTTTGAGGGAGAAAAGCTTGACGTCTACACCTGGATTCAGAGCGCTCACGGGGCGGCGAGCCTCAGGCGCTATGCAATCCGCCGGGGCGAAACGCTTCTCATGGTCGGCGCGACCGAGTGGGTCTACATCGACGCCGAGCGCGGCCGTCCCGTGCTTCTCCCCGAAGCCGATCTCGCGCACGTGGCGCTTGTCGCTGCCGACGACCCGGAACTCAGGACGCTCGGGATCGCGCGGCCGATACGGTTTTCGCCCGGCGCGAATCTGCTCGGACTCAAGGAGGCGTAACCGGTGGCGCTTGAAACCTATCTTTCGATCAAGAATCTCTCCTTCGGCTACGGCAGCCGCCGGATTCTCGAGAATGTCTCGATGGACTTCGGCCGCGGCAAGGTGGTCGCCATCATGGGCGGCTCCGGCATGGGGAAAACGACGCTCCTGAAGCTTATCGGCGGGCTCCTCACGCCCGACGCGGGCGAAATCCGTGTCGGCGGCGAAAAGCTCGATCCTGCGGACCGCAGGGGCCTCTACCGGCTGCGTCGCCGCATGGGGATGCTTTTTCAGTTCGGCGCGCTCTTCACCGACCTCTCCGTCTACGACAACGTTGCCTTTCCGATCCGCGAGCAGACGAATCTTGATGAAGAGACCGTGCGCGATCTCGTTCTCATGAAGCTCAATGCCGTGGGACTGCGCGGTGCGGCGAATCTCATGCCGGCGGAAATCTCGGGCGGCATGGCGCGTCGCGTCGCGCTCGCGCGCGCCATTGCGCTTGATCCGGCCCTTATTCTTTACGACGAACCCTTCGCGGGGCTCGACCCCATTTCGATGGGCGTGACGGCGCGCCTCATCCGGTCGCTCAACGACGCGCTGGGCGCGACTTCGCTCATCGTCACGCACGACGTGGCGGAGACCTTTGAGATTGCCGACTACGTCTACATGATTTCGGACGCGCGCGTGGCGGCCGAGGGGGATCCGGCATCGCTCAAGGTGTCTTCCGACCCCTTTGTGAAGCAGTTTGTCGGGGGACTTCCCGACGGCCCGGTACCCTTCCAGTACCATGCGCCCGACTATGCTTCGGATCTTGGATTCAAGAGCGGGAGGAACCAGTAAATGACGGACCTTCTCGCAAAGCTCGGCGCCTGGGTGCTCGGGCTCTTCGCATCGACCGGGCGCTTCGGCATCTTTTCCGGTCAGGTGCTTTCGCGCCTCTGGGGCGCGGGATTCGGCAACATCATCCAGCAGATCCACTTCATCGGAAACTATTCGCTCCTCATCATCGGGGTGTCGGGTCTGTTTGTGGGTTTCGTGCTGGGACTTCAGGGCTACTACGTGCTCGTGAGCTACGGGAGCGAGGAAGCGCTCGGCGTGCTTGTTGCGCTTTCGCTCGTGCGCGAGCTCGGTCCCGTCGTCACGGCGCTCCTTTTTGCCGGACGCGCCGGAACGGCGCTCACGGCTGAAATCGGCCTCATGCGCTCGGGCGAACAGCTCGCCGCCATGGAAATGATGGGCGTCGACCCCTTCCGGCGGGTGCTCGCTCCCCGCTTCATCGGCGGATTCGTCGCGATGCCTGTGCTCGCGCTCATCTTTTCCGCCGTCGGCATCATCGGCGCCTGGATCGTGGGCGTGGGCCTCATCGGCACCGACAGCGGCTCCTTCTGGTCGCAGATGCAGGCGGCCGTCGACATCTTCCATGACGTCGGGAACGGCTTCATCAAAAGCGTCGTCTTCGGCATTGCCGTGACGCTTGTCGCCCTCTATCAGGGCTATGCCTCGAGACCCACCCCGGACGGCGTGGCGCATGCAACGACGATTACGGTCGTCGTCTCCTCGCTTCTCGTTCTCGGACTCGACTTCATCATGACGGCCTCGATGTTCACCGTGGTTTGATTTTCTTCCAGTAGAGAAAGAAAAATGCAGAAAAATCGCTCTCTCGAAATAATGGTCGGCTTCTTCATCGTGCTCGGCTTTGCGGCAGCGCTCTTCATGGCGCTGCAGGCGGCCAACCTCGGAAGCTTCTCCTTCGGACACAAGACCTATGCCGTCACGGCGGACTTCGACAACATCGGGGGTCTGAAGGCCCGTGCAGCCGTGAAGAGTGCCGGCGTCGTCGTCGGGCGCGTGCGCTCCGTCGTCTTTGATCCGGAAACCTTCCAGGCGCGCGTCACGATGGATATGGACGCCCAGTACCCGTTCCCCGACGACAGCTCGGCCAAAATTCTCACTTCGGGGCTTCTCGGCGAACAGTATGTCGGCATTGAAGCGGGCGCAGACGACAAGAACCTTGAGGAAGGTTCGGTCATCCGCCGCACGCAGAGCGCCGTGGTGCTTGAGAACCTGATCAGCCAGTTCCTCTATTCAAAGGCTGAGGACGGCGGGAAGTAAAAAAATGAAGAAGCAGATATTGAGGCCTGCCGCAGGGGCAGCGCTCTGCGCCTCGCTTTTCCTTGCCGGGTGCGCGCAGGTGCCGCCCAATGCGGGCGAAAACCCGGTTGATCCGTATGAGGCCTTCAACCGCAACGTCTATGCCTTCAACGATGCGCTCGACCGCGCGGTGGCTAAGCCCGTGGCTGAAGCTTACGTGGCCTGGACGCCCGGCTTCGTGCAGACCGGGGTTTCGAACGCGATGGACAACCTCGGCGAACCCACGAATACGGTGAACAACCTCCTGCAGGGCAAGGCCGACAAAGGGATCAGCACATTTTTCCGCTTCCTCGTCAATTCCACCTTCGGCATCGCCGGGCTCTTTGACGTCGCCTCCGAAATCGGACTAGAAAAGGCGCCCGAGGACTTCGGGCAGACGCTTGGCGTCTGGGGCGCCGGAGAAGGCTCATACCTCGTCCTTCCGGTGCTCGGGCCTTCGTCGACCCGCGACTGGACGCGTTATCCGGCAGGATGGGCCACGAGCCCGACCACCTGGGCGCTCTGGGATGAGGACTGGTACTGGAGTGCCGGCCTCTGGGTCGTCGACGGGCTCGACACCCGTGCGCGGCTTCTTGAACTTGAGAAATTCCGCGAGTCGACCGTTGACGAATATGCCGCCGTTCGCGATGCATACCTGGCGGCGCGCCGCCGCGCGGTAGCGGACGGCGAGGCCATGGATGCCGAAGAAGAGCTTGAGACGCTTACGCCGCTCGACTTCGATGACGAGGAATAAGGTCCCGCAGGACAAAGATCATTGGGAGAATCAATATCATGCAGCGCAGAACATTTCTTACGAGTTCGCTCATTGCGGCCGCCGCAGCCGCAGCGCCTCTCCTTCCCGCCCGGGCGGCCGGGAGCCTCCCCTATGACGACAAGGGCGACCCCTTTGCCTTCGTGGTGGATCTTTCCAATGCCGTGCTCGAGCGGATCCGCGGCAGCGACTCCCTGAAGTCGGGCAATATTGACGCCCTTCGCGAGCTCGTTGACGGCATCATCATGCCGGCGACCGACTTCACGATGATGACCCGCATGACGGTGGGGCCGAAGTGGAGAACGGCGACGAAGGAGCAGAGAGCCGCGCTCGAGGAAGGCTTTGAGACGCTCCTCATGCGTGTTTATGCGGGCGGACTCTCCGCAGTCAAGGATCAGAAGTGCGAACTGAGGCCGACGCGCGTCAAAACCGTGCGTCCGGAAATGGTGATCCGCACGCTCCTCACGAGCGGTTCGGAAAATCCCATTGCGCTCGACTACCGCATCTATCAGGCGAAGGACAAGAGCTGGAAGATCGTCGACGTCAATATCGAAGGGATCTGGATGGTGGAGAACTACCGTTCGCAGTTTGCGTCCGTTCTGTCGCAGGACGGCGTCGACGGGTTGATCAAGCTCTTCAATGAAAAGGGAGCCGAGCTCGCCGAAACCATGAAGAAGAAAGAGGCTTCGAAGTGAGAGTCGCTGAGGAAGTCATCGACTTCGAGAATGCTCCGGCCGTAAAGAAGGAACTCCTCGCCGCACAGGCAGCGGGCGACTTCACGGTTGACCTTTCCAACGTGAAGCGCGCCGACAGTGCGGCGCTCTCAGCTCTTCTTTCGGCACGCAGAAAAGCGGAGGCTTCGGGGAAGGATCTCGCGATCGAGTGCGTCCCCGCAGACCTCAAGACGCTTGCGCGCCTTTACGGTGTTGAGGCGCTCCTCAGGCTTCCAAAGGAAAAGTAAAGCGCGCTGAGGCCCCGGGCTTTCCGGTCCGATACCTCTTTCCCAACAGAACAACCGATTTTCTAAAAAGCAGTATTCATGGAAAAGCTCAAGATCCGCGGCGGACGCCGCCTTGTAGGCGAAGTCCGCACCAGCGGTGCAAAGAACGCGGCGCTCCCGATTCTCTGTGCGTCACTTCTCACGGCCGGAGACCTGAAGCTCACGAACGTGCCCGATCTCGCCGACGTGCGCACGATGCTTCTTCTTTTGGAAGGCATGGGCGTGAAGATCCGGCGGGAAGGCCATGAAGTGACCCTCAACGCGGGGGCGCTGACGAGCACCGTTGCGCCCTACGAACTCGTCAAGACCATGCGCGCGTCGATCCTGACGCTCTGCCCCCTCGTGGCGCGCTTCGGCGCCGCGCGGGTGAGCCTCCCCGGCGGCTGCGCCATCGGAGCCCGTCCGGTGGATCAGCACATCAAGGGGCTGAGAGCGCTCGGGGCCGAGGTGAAAATCGATCACGGCTACGTCGACGCCTCGTCGCCGCGTCTGAAGGGCGCGCGCATCATCACCGACATGGTGACGGTGACGGGTACGGAAAACCTCATGATGGCTGCGGTTCTCGCAGACGGCGAAACCGTCATTGAAAATGCCGCCCGCGAGCCGGAAGTGGTGGATCTTGCCAACTGCCTCATCGCCATGGGGGCGAAGATTGCCGGGGCAGGGACCCCCACCATCGTCATTGAGGGCGTGAAGACGCTTCACGGCGCTGAACACAAGGTCGTTGCCGACCGCATTGAGGCGGGGAGCTACCTCTGCGCAGCGGCGGCCACGCGGGGCGACGTCCTCGTCACGCATTGCGTGCCCGGTGACCTCGAGGCCGTGACGGCGAAGCTTCGCGAAATGGGGGCCTCCATTGAAGCCGGTGCCGACTGGCTGCGCCTTCGCATGACGGGGCGCCCCAAAGCCGTCCGGATCCGCACGACCCCGCATCCGGGGTTCCCGACAGACATGCAGGCGCAGTTCATGGCGATTGCTGCGATTGCGGAAGGCTCTTCGGAAATCACGGAAACGATCTTTGAAAACCGCTTCATGCACGTGCCCGAACTTGCCCGCATGGGGGCGAAGATCTGCGTCAGCGGCCATACGGCCGTCGTCACGGGCGTGGAAGCGCTTGAGGGCGCAGCCGTGATGGCGACCGACCTCCGGGCTTCCGCGTCCCTCGTGATTGCGGCGCTCGCCGCCCAGGGTGAAAGCACGGTCGACCGGCTTTACCACCTCGACCGGGGCTACGAGCACATGGAGGAAAAGCTCCGCGGGCTCGGCGCCGATGTCGAACGCATTCGAAGCTGAAAAAGCCTAGACCTTGGTACAGGTTGACCGATCAGCCGCTATCATCCAATATTCATGCTGAGGGACGTCTTGTTTCAGGCGTCCATCAGGCAAACCTTTTTCTCAAAAAAGCGGGAGCGTTTTTTATCGAAGCGCTTCCAACAGGAACGAGACATGTCGGACTGCATCTTCTGCAAGATCGCTGCGGGTGAAATTCCCTCCAGCAAGATTTACGAGGACGACGACGTCGTCGCCTTCAGGGACATTCATCCTCAGGCGCCGGTGCATTTTCTGATTATTCCGAAGAAGCACATCACGTCGCTTGCCACGGCAGAAGCGGCCGATGAGCCGCTTTTGGGTAAAATGCTTGGCCTGACGCGCACCCTTGCGCTTCAGGAAGGCTGCGCAAACGGCTTCCGCGTGATCATCAATACCGGCCGCGACGGCGGTCAGGAAGTTCCGCATCTGCATGTGCACGTTCTGGGCGGCCCGCGCCCCTGGAAGCGCACGACTGAATTCTGATCTAGGAGTACAAAATGGGTTCTCTTTCCGTCTGGCACTGGCTCATCGTCCTCGCCATCGTCGTTCTCGTCTTTGGTACGGGCAAGCTGAAGAACATGGGCAAGGACCTGGGCGGCGCCATCAAGGGCTTCAAGGAAGGCATGCGCGACGCGGAGGATAAGCCCGCCGACAAGGCTGCTGATCCGAAGGAAATCCCGCAGCAGGCCGCCGCCAAGCAGGCTGACACGATCGACGTCGAAGCCAAGGACAAGCCGAAGGCCTGATTCCTCGAGAGCCCTCATGCCGGACGCTGAACGGCTTGCCGCAGAGGGCTCGATGCCGCAGGCGCTTGTCAAAAAGTCCTGCGGCTTTCTTGAGACGCGTGAAGTGCTTCCCGCGTCTTCTTATGTGTCGCCAATGGACCGCGGCAGCTCCTCATGAGTTGTCCGCGGCCTTTTGCAGTGAAGAGACGTCATGTTTGATTTCGGTTTCAGCGAAATGATGATCGTCGGCGTCGTTGCGCTCATTGTGCTCGGGCCAGAGAGGCTCCCGCTCGTTGCGCGCAAGACCGGCGAGTGGATCGGCAAAGCGCAGCGCTTCGTTGCGCAGGTGAAGTCCGACATTGATCGGGAGACCGAGCTCTCCGAACTCAAGCGCATTCAGGATGAGGCGAAGAATCTCGCGAACGACGTGAAGTCGACCGTGGAGAGCCAGGCCTCGAGCATTGAGTCTTCGGTGAAGTCCGTGGCCGATGAGGCGAATGATGCCGGCAAGGCCGCCGAAACCGCCTTCAATGAAGCGAAGAGCAGCGTTGCCGGAACGCCCGCGGAGGCGAATTCGGGCGTGGCTTCCGCCAAGGACATCAATGAGGTCTACGGCTGGGGCGACGCGAGCACCGACAGCGAAATCATGACGCCCGCCTACGCGTGGAACGAGCCCAAGACCTTCGCGAAGCGCTACCACTCGGGTCCCTCCGTCGACGAACTCGCTCAGGAAATCGAGCGGCTTCGCCGCGAACTCGGCATGCGCGAAACGACATTGGGCGGCGCGGGCGGACGGCGCACCGGGATGGCTCCCCGCGCGAAGAGCCTCCGTACCCGTATCTATCGATAAGAGAGAGTGTGAGAAATGACCGATCAGAAGCCGGTGCTTGAGGCGCCTGACGATCCCGCGAACGAGCAGCCGCTGGTGGCGCATCTCATTGAGCTGCGCAACCGCCTGATGAAGTCCGTGATCGCGATCGTGGTGGTGTTCGCCTGCCTCTCGCCCTTCATGAAGCAGATCTTCGACTACCTGTCGCAGCCGCTGATGGTGGCGCTTCCGCAGGGCGCGAAGCTCCTTGCAACGGGCGTGGTGGCGCCTTTCTTCGTGCCCTTGAAGGTAACGCTTTTTCTCGCCTTCCTGATTGCGCTCCCGATCGTGCTCTATCAGATCTGGGCCTATGTGGCGCCTGCGCTCTACAGAAGCGAAAAGCGCCTTGCGCTCCCGGTTCTCATCAGCTCCATCGTGATGTTTGCGGTCGGCATGGCCTACTGCTACTTCATCGTCTTCAGGATGGTCTTCCAGTTCATCGCCGGGTTCTCGCCGGATTCGGTGAACTTCGCGCCCGATATTGACTCCTACTTCAGCTTCGTCCTCACGATGTTCCTCGCCTTCGGCCTTACCTTTGAAGTGCCGATTTTCGTGGTGGTTCTGAACCGAGTGGGTTTTGCGTCCTGCACGAAGCTGAAGAAGGCCCGTCCCTACGTGATCGTCGGCGCCTTCGTGATCGCGGCGATCTTCACGCCGCCCGATGCCCTGTCGCAGATTCTCCTCGCGCTTCCGCTTGTCGTTCTCTACCAGGTCGGCATCTGGTGCGTTCAGGCCTTCGGAAAGACCGATGATGAGGTCGAGGAAATGAAGGAAAAGAAGGCGGAGGAAGACGCAGAGGGCTGATAGGGCCCTGAACCTAAGCGGAAATTCTTTCTTCCCTTCAGTAGAAAAAGGCGCCTCTAATCACCCGGGGCAGGGTGGAAGGGCGCCTTTTCTTTTGCCTGGTGTGTGGGAGCCCCGGTCGTCAGCGGCTTCTTTCCTCAAAGTCGCCTTCCTCTTCGGCAGGCGACGGAATGATGGCTTCCTTTTCGAGCGATCCGCGCGGACGCTGCGAGGCCACGACGTGCTTCGTGAGCGTGCGGTTGCCGCGGAGGATCTTCACTTCCACGTCGGTGCCGGGCTTCAGCCGGGCAATGATCTGCAGAAGGCGGTTCGCGCGGGCAATGGGCTGACCGTTCACTTCGAGAATGACGTCAAAGCTCCGGATGTCGGCCTTGGCAGCCGGGGAATTCGGAATGACCTGCTTCACCATGACGCCCGAGCGCACGCGCAGACTCAGGTCCTGAGCAAGTTCCTGGGAGAGCTGCCGGGGCACGAGTCCGATGTAGCCGCGCTCCACGGTCTGGCCCGCCATCATCGCGGGGAGCACCGTGCTCACGATGGAGCTTGGAATCGCAAAGCCGATGCCGACAAAGCCTTCAACATGGTCGGGCGAAAAAATGGCGCTGTTGATGCCGATGAGTTCGCCCCGGAGGTTGACGAGCGCGCCACCGGAATTCCCCTGGTTGATGGCGGCATCGGTCTGGATGAAGTCCTCGTAATTGTTGAGCCCGAACCCGTGACGGCCGAGGGCGGAGATGATGCCGGAGGTGACGGTCTGACCCACGTCGAAGGGGTTCCCGATCGCGAGAACGGTCTGACCCACGCGAAGTTCGGAGGAGTCGCCGAGACGGATGGCGGGAAGGTCCTTCGCCTTGACCTGAAGGAGCGCGAGGTCGGTTTCGACGTCGTTCCCGCGGAGCGTCGCCTCATAGGTGCGCCCGTCGGAGAGCGCGACGAAGATGCTCCGGATGCCGTCGACCACGTGGAAGTTGGTGAGAATGTCGCCGTTTGAGGAGACAATGACGCCGCTTCCGAGCGCCTTCAGATGAAGCTCCGGATCCTGATTCCAGTCGACCCCGAGCTCGTCGGCGCGGCTCATGCGGACGGTCTTTCTCGTGAAGATGTTGACGACCGAAGGTGCGGCGATGCTGACGGCGTTGCTGTAGTCGCCGCTCATTGCGAGAAGCGCGAGATCCTTTTCGAGCGGGTCTTCCGCCTTCGGAGGATTCGGCGCGGGATTGGGTTCCGGCGCCGGGAAAAAGGTCTTCCAGACGAGCGCCGCTGCGCAGCCCACGGTAACGGCCTGAGCAAAAAGAAGCCAGAGCTGCTTGAGACGTGCCGTTTTAGCCTTTGGCGCTACCATGATGGTCTGGAAAAGATTTGGCTTTTAGAAAAGGAGAAAAGAGATGAAGGCAAAAGCCCTCATAGAGTTTCTGGACGGCGTCCTGAAGCCCGGAGAATTCAGAGATTATGCTCCGAACGGACTTCAGGTTGAGGGACGTGAAAACATCTCTTCGATCGTCCTCGGGGTGAGCGCTTCGCTCGGACTCCTGGAGGCTGCCGCAGCGAAGGGAGCCGACGCCGTTCTCGTGCATCACGGCTGGTTCTGGCGCGGCGAGGATGCGAGGATCGTGGGCGTGAAAGGCCGCCGCATCCGGTGCCTCATTGAAAACGGCATGAACCTCATCGGCTACCACCTGCCGCTCGATGCGCACCCAGAGGTCGGAAACAACGCCGAGCTCGCGCGCGTTCTCGGGCTCTCGATCGATACCCGCGCGGGCGAATACGGGCTCCTACATGCCGGGGAAATCCTTTCGGGCCCCATGACGGCTGCGGAATTTGCCGATCGCGTTGAAAAAGCCCTTCACCGGAAGCCGCTTCTTGTGGGGCCGGCGGATAAATGCGTTCGCCGCATCGGCTGGTGCTCGGGCGCCGCTCAGGATGAGCTTGGAGAAGCCGCTGCCCTCGGTTGCGACCTTTATCTCTCGGGCGAAATCCGCGAGCACACGACCTTTGAGGCGGTGGAGCTCGGCGTTCCTTATCTTGCGGCCGGCCATACGGCGACGGAACAGTTCGGCATTCAGGCCCTCGGGCGCCTGATCAAGGAGTCGTTCCCGGAACTCGAGATTGAATATATCCCGCAGGAAAATCCGGTCTGAGGACTCCGGGCAGAGAGGCTGAGGCGCCCCGCGTCGTTCCTGCACGCTTTCAAACGGCAGGAATTGACGCGTCAGATCAAGTCGCAATACATTTATTTACAAAAATATATTCCCTTCTCTGACAGAGATAGTTCATTGAAATTTCATGGCTTTGAAATTGTTACGTAACTATCTTTAGGTACAATTTATATCTTTCGTGCCCGAGGCGCTTTCATCAGGGGAAGGCGTTCCAGAGATCCAAAGGTGGTCCCCGGGGCACTCAGCATCCGCTCAAGGCTAAAACACGATGATGTATCTCTACTCGGGCCCGACCTGCCCGTTCTCTCAGATGAGCCGCATTCTCCTTAATGAAAAGGGATGCGAATTCGAAGTCAAGTCGGTTGACCTCGACGGCGTTGTGCAGAACGAGGAAGATCTTGCGGTCGTCCGCATGAGCCCGTACGGTGAGCTTCCGGTCCTTACGGAACGCGACCTTCTTCTCTACAACGTCTACGTTGTGAATGAATACATTGACGAGCGCTTCCCGCATCCGCAGCTGATGCCCGCGGACCCGGTCGGCCGCGCCCGCACGCGCCTCTTCCTCCATGTGCTCGAGCGCGAACTCTTCCCCCATGTGAAGGTGCTTGAGAACGCCCGCTCGAACGAAGACCGCCGCGCGCTTGCCCGCCGGCGTCTGCGCGAAAACCTCGACATTCTTTCGATGCGCGTGGGCGATACGAAGTTCCTCCTCTCGGACGACTTCGGCATGATCGACGTGGTGCTCGCTCCGATTCTCTGGCGCGTTCCCTACTACGGCATTCAGCTCTCCGCCACGGCGACGAAGCTTGAGATCTATGCCCAGCGCCTCTTTGCGCGCCAGTCCTTCATCGACTCGATGACGGCCCAGGAACGCACGATGCGCAAGTGAGGCTTCAACTGTGCATTTCCCGCAAGGGGGATGCACATGCTGAAACCCATTTTTCTGAACCCGCAATTCATGCGGGTTTCCTTTCAGAGTGTCGAGGATGCCGCCATGAGCAGCTACCAGAATCTTCGGGCGATCATGATTGACGCCGTTCGGGAATACTGCGCCGAACATTATTTCCGCCCCTATATCTGGGTGGAAGTCGACAGCGCCTGCCGGGTGCCGACGGAATACGTGAAAGACGGGATGATCATTCTCGACATCGACGACGAAGCGGTGCGGGGCTTCCAGATGAATGACGAATACCTCTCCTTCGAAGCGCGCTTCGGCGACGAGACGGATTCGATGGAAATCGTCGTTCCCCTGAACCGCGTCGTTCATGTTGCGGCTGCCGAGCAGGCCGTTGAGGGAGCCTCCTTCATGGCGAGCCCGACGAGCCCCGAACTGCTCGAAAAACTTACGGGCAGCAGCGTTGCGCCGCGGCGCCCGATGCGAATCAAATAACGCATTTTTCTGTATAATCCGCTTTCCGCCTCTTTAGCTCAGTTGGTAGAGCAACCGCCTTGTAAGCGGTAGGTCAACTGTTCGAGTCAGTTAAGGGGCACCAGGTTCTGAATCCCGTATCGCTTCGCGCGGTGCGGGATTTTTATTTAATATCAAAGAGAAAGATTCCGTTTAGGTAGAGAAGGACGCTCATGGCGGAAATAGAGAGAGACGAGGGAAGAGCGTCTTGAATCGGCAGGCGCCCGGCTTCTTTCCGGGCAACCCGACCGCCCGATCTGAAAAACAATCGCGCTGTTGCAGCTATCCAACTTTACTTTATATAAGGGTATACCATACACCCCCCCCCTAGCAATATAATATTTGCTATTAACTATATGAAATTTAAAAGCATACTAGGGTAAACACTACACATTCTTTTTAACTGAACTTCGTAAGCTCCACGCAGTGCTTTCTCAAGAGCACCGCTCCGGCTCGCGCATCCCACTCGAGTGTGCCGGGGCATCCGATTCAACTTGGAGTTTTAAGTTCATGAACACAAATTTCAAAGTGGTCTTCAACAAGGCGCGCGGCGCTCTGATGGTGGCCAATGAGATCACGTCGAGCGTCCAGGCCAAGGGCACGAAGACTGTTGTTGCGGCAGCTGTTGCTGCGGTGATGGCGGGGGTTGCCGGGACGGCGATGGCTGCGAACAATGGAGAGAGCGTAGAAATTACGGGCACTCTCGTTGCGCAGCCTGCGGATCCGTCTGGCACAGAATACAAGGCTGACGGCGTGACGGTTGTCGTTGATCCCACGACTGACAACTATGCATGGGGTTCTAAGGAAGGAATTACCAACACTCTCGGCACTGATTCAGTTGTCACGCTCAAGAACGGCACTCTCCAGGCCGTGAATGTTGCGCAAGACGTCAACGCCGTGAAGGGCTACGGCACGATCGACATCCAGGCGACGACAGGCGCTGCTTCCATTACGGAAACAACGGGTTCAGATGAAGCTCGTACGTTCGACAAGCTTGATGTGAACTTCACGGTTCACAATTCCAAGGAAGACAATAAGGGGTTAAACGCGACTTTGACGCTCTCGGGAGCGGGCACAACGACTTTCAGCGAAGGCACGATGAAAGTTGTTGCCGACGAAAAGTCTGACGGCGACAAGGCTCTTGGTGTGGCAACCTTGACTTCGACCGGCGCGCTGCAGTTTGGCGTTGCATCAGACAAGGCTACAGGCGGCACGGTAACCGATCATGGCAAGGCCTACAACTTTGATGTTAAAGCCAAGGCTAAATGTTAAGCGCGGATCTAAAATGCACCAGTAACGCGAGATAAAAGTGCACCACCCCGTGTGGGGTGATAGATGTCAGGCAACAGCACTCTGTATCACAATGGAGTTCCCTTTGTTACAACCAGGGAGACTCATGTGATACATGATTTTCAAATCCATCGGATTCGCGAGCTCCGCAAGCGCGGCTACAGCCAGCGCCAGGTCGCGAAAGAATTGGGCATCAACCGCCGAACGGTGCGCAAGCATTGGGATGCCGGACCTGATGCGGCAATGACGCCCCGGTCGCGAAAGCGGCAGCGTGTTCTGGAGCCCTTTGCACAGAAGATCAGAGAGCTTTATGCACAGCATCGAAACTGCGACGTAGTCAGGCAGGAGATCAGAAAAGACAAGGCAATCCCGCCGGTTGCTCTGCGCACGATTCAGGAGTTTCTTCAGCCGTACAAGCGCGAGCTGGCAGTTGAGGAGCAGAAGCGCAAACGCGCGGACTCCCGAATCCTGTCGGCTCCGGGCGATTACTTTCAGGTCGACTTCGGCAGCAAGTTCGTTGAACTTCACGGCGTAAGGCGCAGGGTCCACCTACTGGTCTGCTCCCTGCCGTATTCAAAGCGCGTCTTTGCCTATGCCTCACTGGATGAGAAGCAGGATTCGTGGTTTGAGGGCATCGAACGAGCTCTGACCTTTTTCGGCGGGAGGCCGCGGTGGCTTACATCCGACAACGCCAGCGCTCTTGTAGACGATCCGGCTAAGCGCAACAGCCGGTCCTGCCGGCTCAACAGGCTGTTCAGGGCATTCTGCAAGCACTGGGGCTTCCTGGCTGTTACCTGCAAGCCTTACTACCCCGAGGCCAAGGGCCACGTCGAGAAGATGGTCGGCTACGTCAAGGGGAATGCAGTTGCAGGCCGGAAATTCGAGTCTCTGGCGCAGCTCAATGAGCACCTGGCGCAGTGGGCGCGTGAGGTTGCCGATGTGCGCGAGATGCGATGGCTGCCGAAAGACGACATCCGAATTCCCATAGATCGCTTCAATCAAAAAGAGTTCTGTGAGCTTAAGCCGCTTCCGCCGAGGTCCTTCAGGGATGTGCGCGAGATGTACCGAAAGGTTGGAGCCAAAGGCTTGCTTACCATCGACAACCAGAAGTATCAGATGGATGCAACTTACGCTCATGCTGAGGTGCGTATTGAAATCAAGGGCAGAACGATTTCAGTATTCCAAGGCAAAAACCTTATCCGCATCTTTCAGGAGACCTCTGACGCCGTGCAGGTTACCACGCTTCCTCCGATCGACCCCTCTCTGGTGCCTCCGTTTGGAGCAACGGATCCAACCTTGCGGCCTGAGCCGCAGGATCCTCTGGAAAGAGATGAGGGTTTATACCACAACCCTTTGCAAACGCCGCTTGAGATCTATGACGACATCACCAAGTTCAAGGGAGAGCCGAAATGATGGAAGAAAATGCAACAGGCAATCTCAATGCCTTGTGCAGACGCCTGAAGCTGAACTACCTAGATCAGCAGCTCGAAACCGTTCTTGAGGCAGCCAAAGCCGGACGGTATTCAGCGGCGGAAACGCTCGAGTTTGCCCTTTCCATCGAAGTCAGCAATCGGGAAGCCCGCCGCATCGACATCGGCATGAAGGTTGCTCATTTCGAATCCGTGAAGCGGCTGGAAGACTACGACTTCAGCCTGATGCCGGCTTTGGATGAAAGCATCATCCGGGATCTTGCCCGCCTGGAATGGGTAAGCAGCGGTGCAAATGTGCTCTTCCTCGGCCCTCCGGGCGTCGGCAAAACTCATCTTGCCATCGCCCTTGGGCGTGAAGCCGTCAAGGCCGGCTACAGCGTGTCCTTCGTACTGGCGAGCGACTTGATGGATGAGCTTGAAAAGGCTTCAAGAGACAACGACCTCAAGCGCGTCATGCTCAAGTACACCAAGCCGCGGGTGCTGATCATTGATGAGATCGGGTATCTGCCGATTCGAGCTCAGACTGCGCACTTGTTCTTTCAGCTGGTGAGCGTCCGCTACAAGAAGCACCTGAGCATCGTCATGACGGGCAATCGGCCGGTAAGCGAATGGGGGCTCGTATTCGGAGATCCCACCGCCACCTCGGCGATTCTCGACCGCACGCTGCATCACTGCGAAATCGTTGCCATACGCGGCGAGAGCGTGAGGATGCTGGAAAAGCGCCGTGCCGGGCTGGTTAAAGCGAAGGACTCGGCAGCGACAGCCGAGGTGATTTCCGCCGCAAAGACCGAAGCCCGGAATCTGGCGGAAGTGGATCCTGAATTGTGATTGTTATGATACTGTACAGTGTTACATTACATTTTGGAGTTGGAAAATGGGACTGAAAGAGGACATATACGCCTTGCTCGATAAGGCGGAGGCTGAAAGCAAAGAAGTGCCGACGCTTCGCACCATCCGTGCCGAGCTCGGGAAAGGATCGCTGACAACCATCTCCGAGGCCGTAAAGACCTGGAAGCAGGAACGCATCCGCCGCGTCAGTCCGCTGCCGGATGGCTTTGACGAGGACCAGAGCAAAACGCTTTCGAGCTGCATCTGGGGGCTTGTCGAACCCATCATGCAAAAGACGCTTGATCAGCTTCGGCAAGCAGCAGATGCCCGCATCCATCTGCAGGAGAAGGAATCCGAGAAGCTTAAGGAAGCGGCCGAGGAAGTCCTTGCGGAAGCGGAAGCCAGGACCAAAGAGTTTGACGTCCTGCGGCGTGAAGCGGAGGACCTGAGGGTGAAGGTTGCTCAGAGCGAAGAGGCTTTGAAGGCCGTGCGCGAGGCGCTTGCCGCCAAAACACAGGAGCTCTCTGCTCTGATGGAGCAGCACCGCGCTGCGCTCGACCGCGCCGCCGCCGCGGAGGCAACCTGCGCAACGATGCGCAAGATGATCCCGCTCCTCGACCCTCAGCATGTCAGAAAGGGAACTGTACGTACATAATGTATCAACAACAATGTAGCGCTGTACTGTAACGCGTTACGTACACCAACTCAGGACAGCCGGGCGGCGGCTGTCCTGCGGCGGCCAGGGCCGCCGCCAGCGCGGGACCACGGCCCGCGACGCCGCTGCGGGGGCATGCCTTTGTCGCCCTCCGGGCTCCAAAGGCATGCCCCCGCTTCACAGCAATTCAACTAACGAGTGGTGCACTCTTAATCCGCGCAACTGGTGCACTTTTATCTCGCGCTTGACAGGCTAAAGTTACCGGCAAGAGCGTTGATTATCAGCAGGGTACCCTGACGAATGCTGCTGACTTCACGATGACCGGTGAAACGGTCACGATTGGTGAGGATGTTGCGTTTGCCAATACCGGCGTGCTGCGGCTTACCAGCACTGGTAAGAACCAGAATGATGCTGTTACGCTGAACGCAGCTTACAACGCGACGGATGCAGCCAACAGCGGCGGCAAGCTGATCATTTCCGGCGCGGCAGTTCTGGGCGGTGACGTTACTGCCAAGTCCATCAAGATCGGTGCTGAGAATGCGGATCTGACGAAGGAAACGAGTGACGTCATCCTGACCAATGGCGGCGTGATTTCGGCAGGCAAGACTGTTGATACAGACGCTCTGACATTTGCCTCTACGGACACGCTGACGGTCAATGGCACGCTCGTGTCTGATAAGACGACGGTTGCTCTCAAAGGTACGGGACTTACCGTTGATGAAACAGCTGACCAGAAGACGCCCGCTACAGCATCCCTTGGTGAAGTCGTGGTTGAGGCTGCGGCTAAGCAGGGTGAAGAGAATACCTTCACGCTGACAAACAATACGGATGTTGCCGTTACTGCGACTTCTCTGACGGTTAATCCGGATGTCGCTGAAGATACGACCAATAATGTCAACGCGGCTTATGCTGGTGAGTTCAATCTTGCTTCCGGCGACTTTACGGTCGGCGCCCTCAATGTTGGCGTAGGCGGTAAGGTAGCGATCACGAACGCGTCTAAGGTTTCAACGCTGACGGTCAACGCTTCCGGCGCTTCGACCAACAACGGCACGATCATTCTGGGCTCTAACGGCAAGATGGTTGTTGCAGCTGGCGTCGAACTGACGAACGGCAAGGATGCTGTTATCGGTGCTGATAGCTCAACGGGTACTGCTCAGGGCACCCTTGAGGTCTCCGGTACGATGAAGAATCACTATAAGGCAGCAACTACGGATCCCAAGGCTGATGCCGAAAATGGTTATTTGAAGGTTGCCGCGCTCAACGTCAAGAATGGCGGCCTTGTTGTGTCCGAGCTCAATGAAGGCTACGGCGTCACGAAGACCACCCTTGAAGAAGGCGGCAAGCTGCAGACGTCGCTGAACGGTAAGCTTCAGGAGAAGACCGACAAGACAAACAATGCGCTTGCTCTGATCGGCACTTTCAACCTGAATGGCGGTTCGATCGTTGATGCTAATGATGCTCAGATCAAGGACTTTATCCTTGGTACTGACGTTACGCTCAATGTTCAGAGCTCTTACAACGACCTCGGTACGGTTCAGCTGAATGGCGCTTCCGGCAGTGCTTTGAATGTCGAAGCTGACAGCACGATTGCTGCTCTGGACGTTCAGAAGGGCGCTGTGACGGTTGACAATGACAGCACGCTCACCGTCACCAGCCTTAAGACCGCTACCGGTACCACGGTCACTGTTAAGGATGGCGAACTTTCTGCCAGCCTTGCGGCTCTTGGTCTCAAGCTTGACAACAAGAGCTTTGTTCCGGCATCAGGTTCGTCGAGCAATGTTGCTGATGATACGATCGTTCTGAACGCAAACGGTACGTTGGCAGTGACGGGCTTGACGAGCGCCGATACGGTTGATCTGACGGATGTTCTGACCGAACTTTCGGTGAAAACTGGTGCAAAGGGTCTTGTGCATCTCGGCGGCGCGACGCTCGTGAAGGGTGATACCGCCATTGATGCCACCAAGGATGTCGAGTACGACACCATTAAGGGCTTCACCTCGGATAGCCTCCAGCTCGCGACGATCGTCAAGGTTCCTGAAACGATTACTCAGTCCGGCGACTACGGCAAGATGAAGCTTGCTGATGGAAAGAAGCCGCTTACGATTGACGGGGTCTCTCTGACTCTCAACGGCGATGGACAGCTGGTTTCCTATGATGAAAAGGTCAGCGGCACGACGACCAACAAGCTCGCCGATGTCTCTCTGAGCGGCGCGGCCAGCCTGATCGTTGCCGGCACGAGCACTGCTGAAGCGGTTCTCGGTTCCGTGACGACGGCGAATGACGGCGATAAGACGGAATTCGGTGTCGAGGATGCTCGCAATGTGACCGTGAAGGGTGACGTTGAGGTCAATGAACTCTGGACCGATAAGGACGCCTCTCTGACCATCGTCAAGAAGGATGGTGCTGAGACGGCTCCGGAAGTCACCGTCGAGGATCTCTTCGTTGAAGGTACGCTCGTTGCGGCGGATTCGACGGTTACCATCACGAATACCGAGTCTTACTTTGTCGCAAACCGTACACCTGCGGAGTATCTGGAAGACGTTTCCGAAATCGCAGGCAGCGCCACAGTTAAGGGCCTCAATACGAAGGGAGACCTTCTGGTTACGGGCAACGCCAAGGTGACCGGAGACCTTGAGGCTACTGGTAAGATCGTTTATGTCGGCAATAACGCTTCTGCCGGCGCTCTCTCTGTCGGCAATCTCAAGACCGGCGTGATCTTTGCTGATCCGGCTTGGGATGTTGAAGGCGCGGTCCACAGCAGCGTTGCCGTCAAGACGGCTGCTGAAGGCACCCTTGTCGAAGCCGGCCGCAACTCCATCGTTGCGTTGGGTACGGACTCGGCTGAAAAGGCTGCTTCCTACGTCAATGGCGCTAAGTCCGGATTCATCGGCTTTACGCTGGCTGAGACCCCGACCTCTGGCGAAGATGAGGTTTCCGCCTACGATACGCTGACGGTTAACTCCGTTCTCTATGTCGATGGTGGAAAGGCTGAAGGCCAGGATGCCGTGACGTATGTCGGCGGTGCTGCGGCCAATGACAAGACGATTGAGACGCGTGCCGATTCTCCGTCGAGCTCCAATTCGGTTGTTGTGGCGAAGAACAGCATGCTCGTGATCGACCTCAACACGGTTGATACGACGGGCGCTACGGCTGTCTTTGATAAGGCTGTGGAGCTTGACGAAGGCTCCATCGTCTATCTCGACAATGTCGCCAACGGCCAGACGGTCAAGGTGAGCGCGACAGAGCTGGATGATCGCGGTGCTGACGTCGTCTTTGAAGGCGATCTCCTCATGGACGTCGTTCAGGGTGAAGGCGCTGCCGCCAACACCATGACGGTTGAGATGTTCAATAAGGCTGAATTCCAGGATGAGTTCGGTGATGTCGCCGGCTTCGACGCTGCCTACGGCATGTTCGAGGAAGGCAAGAACCTCAACAACAACTCGTCTTCGGCGCAGTTCAACAAGTGGCTCTATTCGTCCGCCAATGCTCTGACCTCTGTCCAGGGCACTGACGGCCGCTACAACAGCCCGACCGCTCTTCGCACGATCGCCAATGACGTCGCTTCCCTCGGCGCCACCACCGGCGTTCAGACGCTCACGATGGATGCCGTCAACCAGATGGCTGACACTGTTGCCACCCGCAACAGCATCCTCACGCAGCGTGCTCAGGGCGTCAACGTCTGGGCCGACGTGAACGGCGGCAAGTTCGAAGCCAAGAAGCTCTTTGACGGTGCGGGCTACTCGTCCGACATCTACTCGGGCGTCCTTGGTCTCGACTACCAGTTCTCCTGCAATGCCGTCCTCGGCGCCGCTCTCACGATCGGCACCGCTGACACGGACAGCAAGAACTCCGGCGTCGCTGCTTCGACCGATACCGACCTCGTCGGCTTCTCGGTCTACGCCTCGAAGACCTTCGCCGACATCTGGAACGTTGCGGCCGACATCGGCTACATGAGCGCTTCGAACGACGTCAAGGCCAACGGCTACGACCACGCCTGGAAGTTCTCGCAGGATACCGATGCCTTCACGGTGGGCGTCCGCGGTGAAGTCCTCACGAAGGCCGGCGCCGTGAACATCGTTCCGCACGTTGGTCTCCGTTACACCCAGCTCTCCACCGACGGCTTTGAAGCCGGCTATGTGACCGACATCGACGACCAGAACATCTTCCAGATGCCTGTCGGCGTTGCCCTCTCGGCTGACTTCGAAACCAACGGCTGGACCCTTGCTCCGAAGTTCGACCTCTCGGTCGTTCCGACCTTCGGCGACAAGGATGCTGATCTCAAGCTCGGCATCAACGGCGTCTCCGCCACCGACGATCTCTCGGTCCGCGTGATCGATTCGAACCCGGTGCAGGCGACCCTCGGCATCAACGCTACGAACGGCGACTGGGGCTTCGGTCTCAGCTACAAGCTGGGCGTCGGTTCCGACGAGCGCATGAACAACTCGTTCAACGCTCAGGTCCGTTACGCGTTCTAAGCCTTTATGGCTCTGCCTCTGAAGTCCATTCAGAGGCAGCAGACGCGAGTGCGTGAGGAGCACCAGGGGAGTCGTCAGACGCTCCGGCCGCTCCTCACCCAAAGCCTTTTTGAAGAGCCCGTTTCCTCGAATGCGTTTCGGGAAACGGGCTCTTTTTTACCCAGAAGTTTTTCCAGACTATGGCGATTAAAGGGAAAACGGTGCCGTCGGACGCGTTCCTTTTCACGAAGCGCGAGCGCCCGGACTTTCACTCCCGGGAGACGCGGCTTGCGGCGTTCAGGCTTTTTGAAGCCGGCGTCGGTTACGTCAACGCTTCCGTGAAGCTCGGCATTTCAATGAATACGGTCCGCGACTGGTCGCGGAAATACCGGAAGGGCACCTTTGAGGTGGATGTTCCGGAGAAGTTCTTTCATTACACGCCGGCGGTGAAGCGCCGCATCGTGAAGCTTCGCGCCAAAGGCCTCACTTGGCGCGAGCTTGAGGAGGAAACCGGCGTTTCCGCAAGCACCTGCCGCAAATGGGTGCGGGAGGCCGCTGAAGCTGAGGCGCAGAAAGACGCCGTTACGGCGGACTCCGTGGAGCGGATGAGCCCCGGTCTGCCGATCGTCTGGACGGGAACTACGAAGAGAGAGATTAAGAATGAAGATTGAACGCGTGTGCGTGCACAACTACCGATCGATCATCGATGCGGAAGTCCGGGTCGATGATTACCTCCTTCTTGTCGGCGCCAACAATGCCGGCAAGACGACTTTCCTTAATGCCATAAGGCTCTTCTATGGCGATATCAAGTGGGAGGATGACGACTTCCCCTGCAACAGGAAGGAGGACAACGAGGCCTGGGTTGAGATCGAATTCCGCCTCAATGACGTCGAGTGGGAGAATCTTGCTGACGTCTACAAAGACAACGCGGATCAGAAGCTCACGCTTCGCCGGTATTTCAGGTCGCCGGACAAGGTGAAGGCTAGAAGCGACAACGTCTACGCGGTGCAGGGCGAAGCGGTATCGGAGACGCTCTTTTATGGCGCGAAAAGCGTCGGCGTAGGAAAGCTCGGGACGCTCATTTATATTCCCGCCATTGTGACTCAGAACGAGCAGATGAAGCTCTCGGGTCCGAGCCCATTCCGGGAGCTCATGAAGCTCCTGGTTGAAGGCCGGATGATGGCGAGCACTGAATTCCAGAATGTTGCCGCCGCTATTGATAGCCTCAATCAGGCGGGCAATCAGGCCAACGGCTTCTTCTCGGCTTTTACGGCTCCAATGAATGCGCGCCTCCAGGCAGACTGGGGCGTGAATATGGGGCTGCAGGTCAGCCTCCCCAAAACCGAGGACATCCTCAAGACGATGCTGTCGGCGTCTTTCTCGGATCAGGCGCTCAATAACGCCGAGATCGAGTTCGGCCGCTTCGGACAAGGGATGCAGCGCTCCGTCATCAATCTGCTGATTGAACTGTTGCCGACATTCCAGACGCAGAATGCCGTGAAGACCAAGGCTGGAAAGGATTCGGAGAAGAAGGAATTTTCTGCGGATTTCCTGTTGATTCTCTATGAAGAGCCGGAGGCGTTCCTCCATCCCTCCCAGCAGATTCTCCTTGCAAGAAAGCTCCATGATCTCGGCGCGCAGCCCGATCGCCAGGTCATCGCTTCTTCACACTCCAGCGTGTTCGCAAGCCGCAAGGTGGATGACCTTCATCAGATGGTTCGGTTTGAACGCGTAAATGGCCGGTCTCACGTCTATCAGCCGGGGTTGGGGAAGATTCGTCAGAAGCTCGCAGACGTTTCGAGGGAGTTCGAGACCCGGGTAAGGGTTGGAGGCAAGGCAAGCGGGGACCCGAGCCAGCTTCAGAACCGCGACGAATATTTCTTCTCGCTCTGGCTCGATGCTGAGCGCGCCGGAGTCTTCTTTGCCAACAAAGTCTTCCTCGTTGAAGGTCCGACGGAAAAGGTGCTCTTTGAATATCTGCTCTCCGACGTTTGGGCGGATCAACTGCAGGAGCTCGGGAATTTCGCAATTCTCGACTGCAGCGGCAAATTCAACATTCCCCGCTTCATGCAACTCATGCACGCCTTCGGCATCAAGTTCGGCATCATGATCGACGACGACAATGGCAGGACGACGAAAGAAGGCATTTCGCATCAGGCGCTCAACACGGTGATCAAGGAAATGTGCGGCCGCGAGGGCTTGAAGGAGGAGAGCTGCGCCGATCCCGTCATGCTGCCTGACTGCCTGGAAAAGTTCCTGGGGCTCCAGGTTCCTTCCCGGGGGGATTTCAAGCCGTCGGAAATGCTCGCTGCGCTTCAGGATCCGGCAACTTTCGCGAAGCTGCCGCTGAATGAACTGAAGGCAAAATTCCGCAGTGCGATGGGGCTTCCAATATCGATCCCCTGATCAACCCCTCAACCTTCCATAACGATTCGGGGCGCGCCGGATAAGCACGCCCCGATCTCTAAGAACCTGAAGTCGATCCATCAGGCGGATCGATCGAACCTTCCTCTCATCAGTCCGCCCGGCGCCCCATCGTCACGCGGTCGTTGCCGCCATAGTCCTTGCGGGTCCGTACGGCGGCAAACCCGGCCTCTTCAAGCATCTGCCGCACGTCGTCGCCCTGGTCGTAGCCGTGCTCGAGAAGAATCCAGCCGCCGGGCGCGAGATGCGCCATGGCGCCCGCCACAATGGTGCGCAGGCACTCAAGCCCGTCGATGCCGTCCGTGAGGGCGCCGATCGGCTCGCACTCGAGGTTTCTCAGGTGCTCGTCATCGGGCCGGATGTAGGGCGGGTTGCTGACGATCAGATCGTAGACGGCGTCGGCCGCCACGGCATCCCACCAGAAGCCTTCGGCAAAGGTAATGGGAGCGTGGAGCGCCTCGGCATTCCCTTTCGCGATTTCAAGGGCGTCCGAGGAGGCATCGGTCGCTGTTACGGCGGACCCCGGGAGTTCCAGCGCCAGGGTGGCGGCAATGCAGCCGCTTCCGGTGCCGAGATCAATGATTCTGGGCTTAGGCGCCGCGACAAGAAGCGCCTGCTCGATCAGAACTTCGGTGTCGGGGCGCGGTATGAGCACCGCGTCCGTCACATGGAAGTGGCGCCCGTAGAACTCCTGGCTTCCGGTGAGGTAGGGGATCGGGGTGCCGGCGGAGCGCATGGCAACGAGGAGGTCGAAGCGCATGATCTCCTCTTCGGAAATTTCCTCTTCGTCGTGCGCGATCAGATTCTCGCGCGAGCGCCCCGTCACGAAGCCGAGCAGAATCATCGCTTCAAAGCGTCCGATCACCGGGCTCGCCTTGGCGAGCTGAGCCCGGATGGAAGGTCCGATCTGCGTTTCCTCTGCCATTCTCTCGTCTCCTTCCCTTCTTAAGCGAGCTGAGCCAGGGCTTCCGCCTGGTGCTCTGTGGTGAGCGCCGTGATGATTTCCTCAAGGTCGCCGTTCATGATGGCATCAAGCTTATAGAGCGTGAGGTTGATGCGGTGGTCGGTCACGCGCCCCTGCGGATAGTTGTAGGTGCGGATGCGCTCCGACCGGTCGCCCGACCCGATGAGGGATTTGCGTTCAGAGGCTTCCTTCGCATGCTGCACCTCGACCTGGGCCGCATAGATGCGGGAGGCGAGAATCTGCATGGCGCGCGCCTTATTCTGAATCTGGCTGCGTTCGTCCTGGCATTCGACCACGAGCCCCGTGGGGAGGTGCGTGATGCGCACGGCTGAGTCCGTCTTCTGAATGTGCTGCCCGCCCGCGCCCGACGCGCGGAAGACGTCGATGCGAAGTTCTGAAGGGTCGAGCTTCACTTCCTCAATTTCGTCGAGCTCAGGGAGCACGGCCACCGTGCAGGCCGAGGTGTGAATGCGGCCCTGCGTTTCCGTGACGGGCACGCGCTGCACGCGGTGTCCGCCCGATTCGAACTTGAGCTTCGAATAGGCGCCGCGGCCGATGATGCGGACGATCGCTTCCTTGTAGCCCCCGAGTTCGCTTTCGTTGCGGGAGACGATTTCGGTCTTCCATCCCTGGCTCTCCGCGTAGCGGAGATACATGCGGAGAATGTCGCCCGCAAAGAGCGCCGCTTCGTCGCCCCCGGTGCCCGCACGGACTTCAAGGAAGATGTTCCTTTCATCGTTGGGGTCCTTCGGGATGAGTTCGAGCCGGAGCGCCTCCTCGAGATGCTCGAGCGCGTCCTTCGCCTTGGCAATCTCTTCCTCAGCGAACTCGCGCATCTCGGGGTCTTCAGCGAGTTCTTCAGCCGTTTTGAGGTCCGCTTCCGCGCTTTCGTACTGGGCAAGCTTCACCGCGACCGGTTCGATTTCGGTGCGCTCGCGCGAAAGATCGCGGAACTTATTCATGTCGGCTGCGGTTTCCGGAGCCGCAAGCATGCGGTCGATTTCCTCGAGCCGCCGGGAGAGCGCGGAGAGTTTCGAGCGGACGGTGTCGTTAAGCATGTCTTTGGTGCGAAAGGATTCAAAAAAAGCTTGTGTGTCAAACCGATGTGAAGGATAGCGGTTTCGTGAAGGACGGGCTTGGTCTTTCAGAAAGATCCATAACAAAACGGGACCCGCTAGAGGTCCCGTTCCGTGGCGCTTCGCGCTTCCTTCCTTACCGGTCGTGCCGGCGGTAGAAGCGGTCGAGCATGCGCTCCATCAGATCGCGGTCGTCGGAGGTGAGGCCTTCGCCGTTTCTCAGGAGAATCGTCGGGTCATGGAGGAGCTTGTTGGTGAGGCCGTGGGCGAGCATTTCAAGCACCTCTTCGGGCTTGTCGCCGTGATGGAGGTGGCGAAGCGCCCGGGAGAGCTCCTCGTCCCTCAGGTAGTTTGCGCGGTCGCGAAGCGACTGAATGGTGGGGACGGCGGAGCGGAGCTTCAGCCACTCAACAAAGTCCGCCACGCGCAGGCCGATGATCGTTTCCGCCTGCGAGATTGCGGCCTGGCGGGACTGCTTCCCTTCGCTCACGACCTTCCCGAGGTCGTCGACCGTATAGACGTAGACGTCGTCGAGACGCTCGACTTCAGGCTCCACGTCGCGCGGCACCGCGAGGTCGACGATGAACATCGGACGATGGCGGCGCTCGGAAATCGCGCGCTCGATCATGCCGAGGCCGATGATGGGAAGCGCCGAGGCGGTGCAGGAAATGACGATGTCGTAGTTGCCGATCGTTTCGGGGAGCTCGGAGAGCGGAATCGCATCCGCATGCACCGTGCGCGCGAGCGTCTGGCCGCGCTCGACCGTGCGGTTCGCGATCGTGATCGACTGCGGCTTCTGGGCGGCGAAGTGCGCCGCGCAGAGCTCAATCATTTCGCCTGCGCCCACGAAGAGGATCCGTTCCTTCGAAAGGTTTCCGAAAAGACGAAGCGCAAGGCGGACGGCGGCGGCCGCCAGGCTCACGGAGTTGGCGCCGATGGCGGTCGCCGTGCGGACTTCCTTCGCCACCGTGAAGGTGGTCTGGAAGAGGTGATTGAGCATCACGCCGAGGCCGTGGCATTCGCGCGCGATCTTCTCGGCCTTCTTCATCTGGCCGACGATCTGCGTTTCGCCCAGAACCATCGAGTCGAGGCCCGAGGCCACGCGGAACGTATGGTGCGCGGCCTCCTCCTGCTCGAAGGTGTAGATGTGGGGTTCGAGCTCGGAGCGCTGAACGCCCTTCTTGTTGGCGATGAAGGAAAGAATGCTCTCTTTCGCGGCGCCCGTATCCTCGCAGGCGACGTAAAGTTCCGTGCGGTTGCAGGTGGAAAGCACAGCGGCTTCATGAATGCCGCCCTGGGGCGTGCCGCTGAAGCGCTCGAGCATATGCGCGATCGTCTCGGCGATTTCATCCGGTCCGAAGGCGACGCGTTCGCGGACGGAAAGCGGAGCGGTCGTATGGTTGAGGCCTAAAGCGAGAAGCTGCATTTCGAGGTGCTGCCGCAGTGAGCATTCCGGACGACGGGGCCGGCCGGAGCCTGAAACGGCGAAAAGGTTATTCTTTGAAGAAGTCTGCGCATTATAGGTTGCTAAATGTTTCGCAAGCCTTAAGGTGCAGAGCCGATTGATCTCTAAGGCTTTTTGATGGTGAAAACAGATCTTCGCGGAATGGATGCCGGATCGGAACCGGAAGAAGTGCGGGATTCGTCCGATGCGCTTCATGAGACGGCCCGGGAAATGCGCGCGCTCGTGAGAAAGCGCGGCGCGCTCTCTGCCGCTGCCGCCGTGCTTCCCGTGCCGGGAATCGACATCGCGGTGGATGCGGCAACCTTTGCCGACATGCTGATGAGAATCAACCGGGCATTCCAGTTGTCGCCCGAGCAGATAGAAATGCTCCATACCGACGAGCGGCTCGCGGTGCTCACGGCCCTCTCGCAGGTGAGCGCCGTCTTTGCCGGCCGCTACGTGACGAGTGCGGCGGTCCTCACGGTCGTGAAGCAGGCGGGATCGCGCTGGATGACCGGAAAGGCTGCAAAATGGGTGCCCATTGCCGGCCAGGGCGCGGCGGCAGCGCTTTCCTACTGGACGGTCGTGAAGCTCGGCGACGCGCACATTGCCGAGTGCCTGCGCGTGAGAGACCGCGTCCGGGCGCTCCTCGCGGCGCCTAAATCTCCGGATGCTGCTCCGGGCGCCTGACCCTTTGTTTTTTGGATGGATTTCCCATGACAGAATTTTCCGACATCGCTTCCGCCGGCCGCGGCATGGCCGCACTTGTTCTCTTTTCGGGCGGACAGGATTCCACGACGTGCCTCGGCTGGGCGCTTGAGCGCTTCGGGCGCGTTGAAACCGTGGGCGTCGACTATGGCCAGCGCCATCAGGCGGAGCTCGTCTGCCGCGGCAGGGTGCTTGAAAAGATGCGGGCGATGAAGCCCTACTGGGCCGAAAGACTCGGGGAAGACCATATGCTGAGCCTTCCCGTTCTCGGCGAAGTCGCCGACTGCGCGCTTACGGACGAGCGCAGGATTGCCTTCGAGTCGTCGGGGCTTCCCAACACCTTCGTGCCGGGGCGAAACCTTCTCTTCTTTACGCTCGCTGCGGCCATTGCCTACCGCCGGGGCGCGCGGGTGCTCGTGGGCGGCATGTGCGAAACGGACTATTCGGGGTATCCGGACTGCCGCGACAATACGCTGAAGTCCCTTCAGGTAACGCTCTCTCTGGGGCTTGATGCTCCGATCATTCTGGAAACGCCCCTGATGCGCCTCACCAAGGCGGAAACCTGGGAGCTTGCCGAACGGACGGGCGGCGACGAATTCGTGAAGCTCGTGAGGGATGAAACCCACACCTGCTACATGGGGGACCATGAGCACCATCATGCATGGGGCTGGGGCTGCGGCGAGTGTCCCGCCTGCCGTCTGCGCGCGAAGGGCTGGGAAGAGTGGCCGGGCAGCAAGCGCTTCTGACGAAATGAAAAAGCCCGCAGAACCATCCGGCGCTGCGGGCTTCCTGTATTTCTGGTGGCTAGGGACGGAATCGAACCGCCGACACGCGGATTTTCAATCCGCTGCTCTACCAACTGAGCTACCTAGCCACGCGCAACATTTTTTTCTTCGGTTTGTCTTTCGCCGGAGCCCCATCCGTCTTTCACAAAGGAAAGATGAATGGTGGCTAGGGACGGAATCGAACCGCCGACACGCGGATTTTCAATCCGCTGCTC
>ERZ1034901.191-NODE-191-length-51152-cov-10.013915_pt1 | contig 51152 bp, 91 predicted proteins | sample MGYA00520628_ERZ1034901 | MGnify/ENA primary metagenome ERZ1034901 (study PRJEB33766, sample SAMN09781783) | gut metagenome | biome: gut microbiome | host: Homo sapiens | place: Madagascar | study: EMG produced TPA metagenomics assembly of the PRJNA485056 data...
TGTTTTTTTAAACAAGAATGGTAATTTAATCGTTTCTAGTAATTGTGATTCTGGAATAAAAGTTATATGCAAAAATGCTGGTATTAGGAGAATTTCAATACATAATTTAAGGCATACTTTTGCAACGAGGTGCATAGAAGGTGGAATGCGACCTAAAACATTGCAAACAATACTAGGTCATAAAAAATTAGAGACAACAATGGATTTATATGTTCATGTTACGGAAGATTCAAAAGCACAAGAGATTAGTTTAATAGAAGAAAAAATAAAACTGGTGTAAAAATTGGTGTAAATCACATTCAGAACATTTTAAAATCGTGTATTTAAAGACTTTTTGGAAATTTTGTGGTAAAATAAGATATTATGGATAGATTATATTTATTCATATTATCGTAACTTTATATAAGTTTAAAAAATCCAAAAATAACTTTAAATTCATTGGTTTTGATGGTTTATGTAAAAATGCAAACTCTTAATAACTTTTCAAAACCAATGAATAATTTTTAGAAAATTGGTGTAAAATTGGTGTAGTGGTGTAAGATTGGTGTAGAAAAGCCCCATACAAAACAAAAAATATATGACAGAAAGTTGAGCGAAAGATGACACTTTCGGCTCTTTTTTTATGCGAAAATATATTTATAAGGAGGCTGATGGAAATGTTTTCGGATGAAGTATTGGAAAAAATTTTCAGTCGTGAAGATGTAATGAAGATACCTCTTACTTATCAGTCCGTTATGGTTCGGGCGGTGCAGGAGGTTTTAGAGAAGGAGGGAATCGACTATGCAACCAAATCCTTATCAGAGCATGAACTATAATATCCAGCAAGCATATCCGCAGTATGGGTACAATCCATACTTTCAACAGCCACGGATACAGCAGCCGCAGATAGATCCAGTGCAGAACGTAAATCAGTTTCAGCAGCAGATGCCGCGTGGCGTAAATGGGCGCGTGGTGCAGTCCGTAGAAATGATAACGGCAAATGATGTGCCTATGGATGGTTCGGCGGCATTCTTTCCGATGCAGGATATGAGTGCAATATTGGCTAAGTCATGGAACGCTGACGGAACAATTAAGACTGTAATTTTCAAGCCGATAAATGAGAATGCACATCAAAATTCGGCTCAGATTCAAGAAAATCTAAAATTTGAACTGTCGGATGGTACGGTAGCAGCTTTCATGAATAGATTCGATGAACTGTCGGAGAGATTAGAACAGTTGGAACTCTCCGTAAATAAAACCGCTTCAAAATCCAGTACACAATCGACCAAAAGAAAGGCGGATGCAGAATGAAGAATTTATTTCAACTCCTTGGCGGTATAAGAAATCCGCAACAGTTTTTACAAAGCATGATGAACAATAGTCAAGTGATGGGAAACCCTATGGCGAAAAATGCCATAGACATGATGCAGAAAGGGGATGCCAAAGGCGTAGAGCAGATGGCAAGAAACCTCTGCAAAGAGAAAGGGGTAAACCCCGATGAAATAATGAAACAAATGAAAGATAAGTTTGGAATGTAAGACATATTAGAGGTTGCGCGCAAAAAACCTTGGTGCCTCTTTATGAATAAAAATAATCAATCAAAAGGAGGAATCTAATATGTTCAACTCTACAAACAATACACCTTTTACTATGCCAGTAATGCCGGCAACAGGCGGTTATGGCAATGACGGTGCTTTCAGCGATGGCGGATGGCTGTGGATAATCGTAGTTTTTGCTCTGCTTTTCGGTTGGGGGAATAACGGTTTCGGCGGATTCGTCGGCAACGGTGGCGGCTATGTGGCAACAGCAGCTACACAGGCAGATATCCAGAGAGGATTCGACACACAGTCTATCATCGGAAAACTTGACGGTATCTCCAACGGTATGTGTGATGGGTTCTATGCACAGAACACCACTCTGATGAACGGTTTTCATGGCGTAGATAACGCTATCTGCAATCTTGGCTACCAGACACAGCAGGGGTTCAACACAACCAATGTTGCACTGATGCAGGGTCAGAACGCATTGCAGGCACAGCTTGCCGATTGCTGTTGCCAGAACAGAGAAGCAATCGCTCAGGTAAGATACGATATGGCGCAGGATACTTGTGCATTGCAGAACACGATGAACACAAATACCCGTGACATTATCGACAACCAGAACGCAGGAACAAGAGCAATCCTTGACTACCTGTGCGCTAAGGAAAACGCCGACCTGAGAGATAAGGTTCAGAAGCTGGAACTGGCTGCTTCTCAGTCAGCGCAGAACGCTTATATCGCGGCAAATCAGGACGCGCAGACAGCGGAATTGATTAGAAGAATCAACCCTATGCCTGTACCTGCGTATAACGTTCCTGCCCCTTATCCTTATTCTGGATATGGTAACGGTTGCGGTTGTGGTTGCTGATGGCAGACAACCAAAATAAAGGGTTATCTTATTTAGATATGCTTACCATCCTGTCTGTGTTTTTGCAGCTTGTGACTTGCCAACAGGTATCGAACGATACGCTGTTGAAGGAATTGCATAGGCAGGATGGATATTATCTGGATAAGATAATGAAAGACCAGAAGGAAATACTAAAAATGCTATCTGATATTAAATCAGACTTCGCCCACAGTGGTTGATACAAAGAGGGTAGGCAGAAGTCTACCCTTAATTTTTTAGGAGGTGTTATTTTATGGCTTGTAAGAACGTATGCCGACTTTGCGATAATTTCATTATATCGCAGTCAGTGAATTTTACAGGCGGAAATCTGATTATAGATTTACCTGCTGGCAGTTATGCAGACTGCCGAAAAGTTTGTATTGTGGTGGCTCAAAAAATCCCCGATACCACTACAATCAATGCTCCTGTTTTTATTACGATTGGCGGTGGGGCTGTGCAGTATCCGCTTATGAAGCGTAATTGCAGACAGGTTGTGGCATCTGGCTTGAGAACAAGAACCAGATACAAAACAGTAGTTGAGACAACGAACAATTCTGGATTTTTCAGAATGATAGGGGAGCCTTGCTGTACGCCAGATAGCAGATTATCTGCTATCAACGGAGAAAGTGCCCCTGCAACAACAGGCGGAGGTGAATAATTTATGCACATTGAGAGAATGCACAAAATGATTGAGTGTCTTTGTGAAAAGGCATGGTCCGAAATGGAAAAAGGTCTGGAATGTGTTGATACCGCCGAAATGGGACAGGTTGTCGATATGATTAAAGACTTAAATGATGCTGAATACAAAGCTGTCATTACAAAGGCTATGCAGAAGGCAGAGAAAGAGGACGAAGAAGAAGATAAGGAAATCCTTAGACGGTTGAAATCCGAATACTACGAGGACGGAGACAGGCGTTTCTACGACCATTACAGATACGCTGACGGTCGATTTGCACCAAAGGGCAGAGGAACACGCAGAGGATATACAGAACCGCCTTACTACTTCCAGACACCCGATATGTATCACGAATGGGATAGCAAGAGCGACGCAGAGCGTGGCAGAGATTTAGACCGTATGGGTGGCAGAATGTACTATACCGAACCCATGATGAGCGGCTACGATAAAGCGAAACGCCATTACACAGAAAGCAAGGAAATGCACAAGGGCAATTCTCAGGCTGATAAAGAGCAAAAGATGCGCGACCTTGAAGCATACATGAAGGAGCTTTCTGGTGATGTGACAGAGATTCTTTCGGATATGACACCAGAAGAACGTACTCTTTTGAAGGCTAAAATGACAACACTTTTGCAGAAAATCGGCTGATATAAAACGGATAGGGGGGAAAACACCCCTATCTTTTTTAAATTGGGGGTGGTAACGAAATGGTATTTGAGATAAACGGCGTAAAGTGGAGCGTTGTTTCCGTTATGCCATCCTCTGACTGTCTGCGCCGCTCTGACGGTAGTTTTACAGTTGGCGTGACCGATAACACCACTCACTGTATTTGCCTTTCAAATCAGCTTGTAGGCGGCTTTAAGAGGAAGGTACTTATACACGAATTATGCCATGCAGTCTGTATGTCCTATAACATACATATCCCATTAGAGCAAGAGGAATTTTTATGTGACTTTGTGGCTACTTATGGGGATGAAGTGTTCGATATGGTAGATATGATGGTCGGGGAAATTCGGAAAACGGCATAAAAAAAGGGAGTATACCGAAATTGATATACTCCCAATTTTTGTGTAGCTTAGGATTGGAACATCTACGAAAGGGTGTACTGTTATTATACCATTTTGTTGAGGTCAACGCAATGGTTACTTTTTCGTCAGCACCGCAATACTCCCCTTGCTTGTGATATTATACCCGATGGCATCTGCCACATCACGAATTTTGATATAGTTTGTCCCATCCTTCAAAATCCGTTCCGCTATGTGTTCTTTGCCGTCAATAATAACCTTGCACTTCTCTACCACTTCTTCATCCTCCGTTTCGTAGTCGAAAATATCATTTACAAGCAACCAATGCGTGAATTTGTTGCACCGCAGGGGGACTTCACGTACGCCGTAAGCCGAACCGTCAGCTGCTATGTAGTAAGGGTAGCCGTTCTTCATACCAGTGTAAACACCGATATGCCCCTTCATCCATACCAATGCCCCGATGGGTGCTTTTTCGATGGTAGAAATAGGGTTTACGCTTTTTGCTCGTTCTTTCCATTGGGTACTACCAAGTTTCACGCCGCACGCCCACGAAATCAGACCAGAGCAGTCTACACAAACCTTGCCGATTTTCTTTCGGTCGCTGTTCCATACCATATTGCCGTATTTGTTTTTCAGATAGTTGTAGTTTGCTTCTGTCATTACAGAGCCTTTCATGCCGTAAACATACGGCGTGCCGATTTTGGAACGGCAGAAGGCTACCAATTCTTTTCCTGTCATTTTTTTCGCCATGTAATCATCCCTTTACAATTTCCTTGACCGCCTTGTTTTCTTTCAGCATTTTTCGCATTTCTTCCAGTGCTTCATCTACCCACAGGGAGAAGGTGTCGAACGATACCGCCATGGCAACCGCAGGGAAACGCTGAACGAATAAATCATAGGTCTGCCGCAGCTTCAGCTTTCCTGTGCCGCTCCCCAATTCTGCTTCTGCCTGTGTGACCGCCCACAGCAGCCATTCCTTTACCTTTTCTCTCTGCGCCGCCGTTGGCATTTTCAGAAACCGCCCGATGCACACGCCGACCATCCCTGTGACTGCCATCAACGCAACAACCAAATACCAGTTTTCCAACAAGAAAGTAACCTTACACATTGAATATCACTCCTTTTTTACTCTTTCAGAACAATATCAGCAATACGAATAACGGCTTCAATGCCGTATTTTTCAGCCCATTCACGAATTAGTTTGATGACATACTTGTACCTGTTTTCGTTTTTAGATTTCCAATAGTAGAAACCATTCGCAACGCCACATTCTGTAATTGACGCAACTGTCACTTGTGCAAGCGGAGATATATCCTTCTCTGTGACGAAAGTACCATATATAACCGCCGCACTCAGACAGATTGCTACAAAATCAGATATGTAAACAAGTTTCTTGCTCGTTTCCATCTTCTTAGCCATAACGCATCACTCGATAGGTTTTCCGTCAGCGTCCAAGCCGATAGCTTCTAAGTCGGCAAGCACCAGTTCTCTATAGTTTGCCGGCACCTGTTTTACCTTCTTATTCTCTTTGTTGCAAGTTCTTCTTCCTGCGATAACCAGTGCTACATACATATCTACCATATCAATCTCTCCTTTCAAAATTACGCAAATAAAAAAGACGAGTGCATCAAGCAATTTTTTTGCCATCTGCATCACGTCCGTCCGCAATCAGCATGGATAATACCTCGTCAATTACTGTTGAGGGTACTTGTTTCACGGATTTATTATCTGGGTTACAAGTTCTTTTTCCCGCCTTGACTAAGTTAAAGTATAATTCCGCCATATTGACAACCTCCTTACTCTTTCCCTTGCATTGACAACAATTCCTCATAAATGGTAGCCTGCACTTCCATTTGTGTTAAGGTTACTTCTTGCCGTTCTTCGTACTGGTCTGCCATAGCCTCCATGATTGTTAGTACGCTTTCTTCTATGCGGTCTCCTTGTGTTGGTTCTGGTTCGGGGATGGGTTCGGGTTCGGGTGGTGTGTATTCCGAAAACGTACCTGTTTCAGAATCATAAATCATACCAAGCGTAACGGTATCGTCACAAGGAATAGCAGTCACAGGGTTGCCCGATGGGTCAGGTGGATAGTAGGGTTCTGTTTCCCTGTCTTTCAGAACGTCAATCACTCTGTTTTGTAAAATCATTGCGTAAGTTTTCATATTCTCACCTCACCATTCGATGATGACGATGCCATCGCCGCCAGCAGATGCACCATCATAATAATAACTACCGCCGCCACCGCCACCACCATAACCTGGCGGAAATTGAGATGCCCCCTTTGAAGAATCAGCACCATTTCCTCCGCAGCCATAAGAACCGCCGCCGCCGCCACCATTTGGGGAACTTCTTACCGATCTATCCGCTACTGTACCTCCATTACCTCTAACTCCATCTAGTCCATATTCAGCCCCACGATTACTGGAGGAGTCACTGTAATAGAATCCTCCTTCACCACCAACACCAGCACCAACAAGCCCTGTTGTAGTACCTCCACCTCGGAGTGTAACGAGGTTTCCGATAATTGTAGGTGTGCCATTTGAACCTGCACTACCACCGTTGCCAACAGTAATGCTTATTGTTTGTCCTGCTGAAACAGAATACGGCTCCCTTATGATGCACTCGCCACCATCGCCTCCTTTTCCGCCGTAATTATAAGAACCACTACCCCTATATCTGGTGCCTCCCTGCCCACCTGCACAGGCAGTAATCCAAATTTTCGTTATGCCATCGGGAACGGTAAACGTGCCATTTGATGTGAATGTTTGTGTGCCGTGTGCCTGTATCATCTTATCCAAAGATAAAAAATCGCTTGTCCCAAGAGTGCTGTTCAATGCGTTCTTTATTTCTGCCCAAACACTCATGAAATCACCTCCGAAATGCTACCATCACTTTTGAATGTTGTTGTTTTTGTTATCGAAAGACCGCTTGCACCAGTGAATTTTTCCTGAATGTTTCCATTGGACAGGAAGGTAGTTACCTTTTTATCGCCATTTGCATTGGTTTCCGTAATACTGCCATCAGAATTGAATACGGTAGTCTTTGCTTCAAAGCCCTGCAACGCCATAAACGCCGCCCGATTCAGCGGTGTACCCTCTACAGATGGTTCGTCCGCCATTTCAACCGTTACATATTCGCTTGTTCCATCTGCATGGGTGATTTTTCTCCGCCCTGCCTGTGTTGGGATTCTATCTAAAAAATCCTTCATAGCAACCGTTCACCTCCGCTATTTATCGTTCCGCAGGGGATATATTCCTGCTTCATGTTTTCTGTCATTTCCTTTCCGACTGCGGCAACTCGTTCCCAATCATTTACTTCCTGCCAGTCAAGGTAATCGCTTTCCTCAAATACAGGCAAACCCAAGCCAACCAAAAACAACCGAACCAAAGCGGTATAATTCGCTCGGATACGGTTGATTTCTGATAGCCAAGGTATATTTTCTTCCTGCCAATCTGTGTACGTTTTGCCGTTAAATTCTTTGTAGTCCCTGTATGAACGGGGAAGATAATAACCGCTACTTGCAAGCCATTTCATCAATTCCTTATGGTTTCCTTCAATGCGGTTCAAGTCTTGGTAGTTTAACGCACCTTTGTTGTTTTCTGAATTTCCTTGATTTATTCTTGCACTTGCGGTATCTTCAGCGATTCTGTCAAAGATAGGTGTTATCCAAGCCATCATCCACCACCCCCAATAATATATTGGCACTCGCCCTTAATTGAGCCATTATAGGACAATTTCTGCTGAACCATAGTGACAGGCGTTTGGTTCGCAAAGTTGCTTGTAAGGCTTACGGTGTCCCCAACGTCCAACTCTGGATAGCCCCTATCCTGTGCGGTGTAAGTGTTCCTGCGTAGCGTTACCGCCGCCACCCAATTTGCGTATGCAACAGCATCATCCCTATTGTCAATCAGAGAGTTGCTAACTCCGCTTAAATCCTCGCCCACATCACTGTATTTTGCCTTGTATTCGATTTTGTTTTCGGTTAGGCTATTTCCATTGACCGTTACCGTACCGTTCCCCTTAAGCGTTACTACGGTTTTGTAGGCATAGTATTTCGGCGTTCCGACAATAGACAAGCCGCTACTTACTTCCACCTTCTGATTTGTAAATGCTTGGTGGGTAAAGGTGTACTCATGTGCGGTAGAGGCTGAAATTTCAACAGCATTGACCGCCGCCGTCAATTCGGGATTTACCTTGATGGAGTTATACTCGACTGATAGGTTGCGAAGTGGCGGTATCTTTGTTGTTGTCGGCGTATCCGTCATTTTGTCGAAGTTCATTTCAAACCCAGTTGTTTCCGCGTTTTCTCTAAGGATTTGAATATAGCCGCCTCTACTGTGGCTCATAACACAACGCCCTGCATTTGCTATCAGTTGCAAGCACTCATTCACTTTGGAGGAGGGCAGGGGATTATGCGTATAAATATTCTTCAATGCGTTATCAAGCTGAATTGTATTTTCAAATCCTGCAAACCTCATAACATCTGTAGCAAGGTCGAACAAGCTGCGACCAGAAGGGGAATAAACGCCCTCATCATAGGTCATTGTCAAATGGTCTGCCAAACCTACGCACTTTATGCTGACCTCTGCAACAATACCTTGCTTAGATACTTCAAAGTCCCCAGAGGAATAGGACAGTCCCCAAGGTATCCACTCAACAGAGCCGTCAGACAATTCATAGCCGTACTGGTAATTGACAGGTTGTCTGCTTTCCAAATACTCCCATACGCCCTGCGGATTCTCTGGGTCATATCTTCTTTGCATATCAATCAACGTAAACTCAAATTCCTGTTTTGGAATTTTAGAGGTCAACAGGTCAATCTCTTTTGTAGAGGAGCAGCTCGTAATATCATCGGTAGTCAATCTACTTACCAGACCATAAATCAAAGAAAGCAACCTTGCCCTACGGTGCGGTATGCTTGATTTTATCCAAAAGAACTGTACTTCGTTGCAAATCGGAATATGCTCGGACATTTCCCAATATGGCGTATCTGGCGAAAATGTCTTGTCAAAAACAGAAACGCCATCCTTTTTCGCCAAGATACGAAAACTACTCGGATAGTCCCCCATACTTTCATCAAACTGAAAGGTTAGCCCCGGGAATTGCACATAGTCATCAAACGCAACCTTTACGAATGGCTGTATAGCATATATCCCTGTATCGCCACTGATTTCCGTACCGACATACCCTTGATAAATCGGGTTTACTTCTCTTGGCAACGGATTCTTTCCATCTAACACAAAACGGTTACGTTCCATGGTTTGATATGTGGATGGGGCGGTTGTCCCAACATCCACGCTATCAATATCACTGTAAGGCAAATGTCCGTTATCTGTTGGTCTGCTTAACCTCGGCGCATCTGGGTCTGTCACGCCAAATACAATTCTCACATAAGAAGGATTGCGGAGCGTTTGCTCTGTTTCCTCTTTCCATTTTGCTGTTACTGGATACATAAAACCACCGCCCCGCTATTTCCCTGTGTCGATAAGAGAAGCCTTTAATCCTGTAAACATTTTCGGCGTGCCGTTCTCGGACACCCAATATGTAGAAACGGAATAATCTCCCCAATACATTTCCCTTGTGATGAATTTACCTTCCTTTGGGTCATAATAGGTTACGTTGCCTATGAAGGTTTCAATCAACTCCAAAATCTTCTGCAAATCCTTTGGATAAATAACCTTCCACTCTAAACTCAGTTTCACTTGGCGGCGGTTTATTTTTTGAGCCACCACAACGCCGTTTGCATTTCTGCCGCTGTCAACTAACTGTTGACCTTCGTAGTCTTGCACAGAAGGGCAGGTAATTTCTATGCCGTTATATTTGATTACTGCCACAAAAACCACCTACCTTTGAAATGCGCCAAGACCGAAGTTTATCCCTCGTCTTGCGGATACTCTCTGCTGATTGTTATAAATAACGTCTCCATCCAGTTCAATCTTCTGGTTCAGTTCGATTGGCTGACTGCTGCCGTTTGCCATTGCCTGTGACATAGCCGTTAAAACGGCATTAAAAATCGCACGTTCTATCTGGTCGTTGTTGGCAACGGCTGCTTTGCCGCCAATACTGCCGACCATTTCTGCTCCTGCCTCTCTTGCAACAAACAGTTCGCCAGACCGAGGGAAACCACCATTCGCAAACATTTCTATATCGAAACGCTGTGCCTGTTGCATGGTATAACCGCCGACATAGTCGTATTTCTTGCCTGTCAATCCTGCCAGAGAATTTGCATCGGAAACCATCTGGTTCAGCATCCTTGTAACCTCGTCAGATACTTGCTGTAAGGTCTGCCTGATAGCGTCAAACGTGTTGTAAATGTTATCGTAAACTTTCAGCAGATACGCTGTTATCTGTGCCTTGGAAACCGTGCCGAAATTCGTTGTCATATTACTTATGGTTGAATAGAATGTATTCATACTTGAAATAATATCTTCCTTTAGCACAGCAAAGTTTTCTCTCAATGTAGCCCATGTTGCATCCCATTGTGAAATATCTGGTGCTTCAACCGATACAACAGGTGCAAGACTGCCACCGCCAGATACTTTGTCTACGATTTCATCAATAACACTGCCTGCGCCCTTGACGGATTCTTCCATACCTTCAACGATACCTGCGCCCAGATAAGCACCGACCTCTCGTTTAAACAGTTTGGACGGCGAATGGATTTCTGCCGCGCTCTTTGTGCCACTAAGTATTCCACTTACAACTTCCTTCACGCCAGAAGGCACTAAAGAGAGCAAACCTTTTTTAATGCCCTCCCACATCCATTTGCCGATTTTTTCAATCGTGCGTCCCATGGATGTTACGGCATTGTATACGCCCTGTGGTATTCCTTTAAACAGGTCGATAATCATTTTGATTTTTTCTGGTATTGAAGATGAAATCCATGTTGAAATACTATCTCCCCACGTTGGCAAGATAGAGGATACTAAAGTCGAGATTTTCTCTCCGATTTTCCCCGGCAATCCTGAGAACCACTCAACAATATCACTTACAATCTGCGGTATTGTTTCTGTGAAGAAATTTTTAATCGCAGTCCATTTTTCAGAAATAGTTGTTTTGACAGATTCCCACAATTCAGATGTTGCGGTCTTTAATTCGCCCCATTTCTCTGGATAGTAACTTACAATTTCATCCCATGTTGTTTTAAAGAAATTTTTAATAGAGTCCCATACTTCGACTACTGTTTTCTTAATACCATCCCACAACTTTGCAAGAAACTCTTTTATCTCATCCCAATGCTTTATAGTCATAAAAACGGCTAATATAGCCGCCCCTATGGCAAGTCCCCAAGGACTTAATATAAACCCTGCAATCTTCGGTCCAAGACCAGCAATAGCAGTTCCTATACCAGTAACAATCTCCGAGCCTGCTATCTGTGCTGCGATTGCTTTGGCTATTGAAGCACCAAGACCAGTGAATTTCAACAATGCAACAGCGGCTATGATAGTTGATTCTATCGGCGCGACATCAACAAAGCCATTCCACGCTTTAAGAGCCGCCGATATTGCTTCAAATATCAGCGTTCCGATATTGGACAGAATGGTGACAAAATCAATTTCCTTTATGAATGTTCCGATTTTTTCCCCTATCATCGTCCAATCTGTACCCTGTACGGCTTTTATCAATGTGGTTAGGATTCCGTTTATCCATTTATTAGCCGTATCTGCGGCAAGGACAAAATCGAAAGTGGAGAAAAACGTGTTAATTCCAGCCGCTATGGATACCCCGAAATTAGACCAATTAAATTTAGTGCCAAATGAATCAAGGAAATGCAATGCAGTGTTTAATGCACTCGCTATCGTAAATCCTAAAATGGAAAAAGTTTCTGGCGATATTAAGCCGTTCAAAAAACTTGCCAATCCTGTGCCGAATTTGTCTGCCTTTTCATATATCGCTTCCCAGTCGATACTGCCGAGCGCATCTTGTAATTTTTTGCCTAAATCAGCACCAAGGCTATAGAAATCTCCTGTTTTAAACGCTTCTTTTATTCTGTCAGCAAGACCTTTTATCTTGGAATCAATCTCAACCGTTTCAAACATATCGGTAGGTAGAAGGTCTCCTGCGTCATTGCTATCTCCATCGTCTGGGCTTCCGCTGTCACTCGGTTTGTCTATGATGTGCAATTCATCAAATCCGAGTGTATAGTCCTGCATTTCCTTCAACGCCTTAGCCGCTTTTCCTGCGCCGCCAGCCGTTTTTTGAAGGCTTTTAGCGTAGTCCATCTGCACCTTTTTAGCTTGCACCGCATATCCTTTGCCTGTCAGTGCCGCGAAGAATTGTCCCAACATATTGATTGCCCTTGCAAGCCAACTAATGAATGTAGCAAGATAAGGCGCAACAACCGATAGGATAGGCTCAAACGCCGCCGCAAATGCGTTTCTCAACTGCATTAAAGCGGACATCATAGAGGAAATGTTGGCATTTACTGATTGACTGTACTGCGCTAAACTCTGCATACCCTCTGTAAATGCAGATTGTATGGTAGAAATTAGCTGAAATACAGTGGAGTACAGTACAGACATGCCAACCATTTTAGGCAAAGAAAAACTATTGCGACCGCCAGAGCGACCAAAAAGCCCACCAGATGAACGCCCACGAGATTTATTTGAGCGTTTCCTTCGTCCTTCTTGTTGCGTTTTTTTGCTCTGTTTTTCCTGCAATCCATCTTGAATACTTGGTATTTTAGAGCGTGCAAGTGCAATAGTATCTTTCAGATTAAGATTTGCTATTTTTGATTTTTGGCTTATTCTCTCCAACTGCTTTTCAAGCGGTTTCATCTGTTTGGCATTTCCACCAGCCGCCTTCAATTCTTCTATGGTTTCGGTCAGAACTCTAACCGTATTTTCCATATTTTTAAATTCTCGTTCTGCCTTTTCGACTTCTGGAAACTTAATTTCACTAAGTCCGAGTTTTTCTAAGTCAACTCTAAATCCATTGATAAGGCTTTTTGATTCCTCTATGGTTTCAGCGAATTTCCCATTATCAATATCCAGAACGCCTGTCATGCCAAGATTTTTTGAAATCTCCTTTTCTATTCCAGAAAATCTGTCTGTTTTTGCGGCGTTTTCAGAAACGCGTCCCATTGCGGCGGCAAGCTGCCCTGCAACGGAAACGGCACTGCTTGTTTCGCTCGTTAAATCAGACATAGATTCTGCGGCATCCTGTATCGGCTTTCCGTTAATCTGCTTGCCTATGTCAAAAATAGGAATGTCCTTCAAATGACTATAATCTTCAACAGGTGCAGATTCTTTTTTTGACTTTTTTGTGAGTTGTCCGAGATTCACGCCTTTTAACGCAATACCGATTTCCTTTGCGCTTTTTGCGGCTTTTGAAAAGTTGTGTGCTATGATTCTTGCTTGTTTCGCAAATTCTTTTATGCCGTTAATCTCTATTTCTGGCGTTTTAATGCTCTCCAAAGCAGATTTAATTTCACGAATTTGTTTTGTGGAATCTCCTGTTTTCCCGATACCCTCAATAGTTTTGCTCAACTTTTTGACAGACTTTTCCGCATCGGCGGCATCCGCAACAATCTTTATCTCAAGTTTATCTATTTCACTCATTGTCCATTTCCACCACCTTCCCATAGCGTTAAATAGGTGGTAATAGACTTAACCATTACCACCTAAATACTATTTCGGACTTTCTGGCAAACCAGATTCACGAAGTGCCATTATCCTTTTTTTCATTTCAAAAACCGCAATCTCTTCATTTGATTCAGTATTCCGTTTTTCTTCGCTAACAGAAAGGATGGGTTCTTTGATATACTCATTTTTCGCCTTATTTCCTGCCAAATTTTTCTCTACACCGACAATTACAGCAGAAAGCATATACTGACCGTTTATCCAATTCATGTAATCTGCATTTCTGACACGTTGGTTGTACCCCTCTGCAATCGCAGACAATATTCTCGGGTTCATTCTCCAAAATTCATCCCACGAAACCCCGATAGAGTATGCCTGTGGGAACCATTCAGCAATCAACAACTCACGAAACGATTTGTATTTTTTTCTTATTCCGCTTCGCTCTGATTTTCCGCAGTTTCCGCTTCCGCTGTCTTGTTGGCAGCCCGAAAAAAATCAGACTGCTCCATAGCGTCAGACATAGCTTCTGCCATTTCTTCAAAACTTCCTCCAGAAACAATGTGTTTCCGCATTTCTTCCCCAGCTTCATTTTTTCCAATTCCAGCGCAGATGCCGAAATAAGCTCTCATCATAGACATAGGTTTATCCTGCATGACCTCAAGAGAAATACCCTCGTCCTCCAAGTCACAAACAAGGTTAAAATCAAATTCTTTTGCCTTATACACTTTTCTGTTAATGGTAAAGTTTTTCATTTGCATATCTCCTTTTCTCTACTTAATTTACTGTATTTCGGCTATGGACTTATCATAGTCAGCCATATTAGCCGATTCCATATTCAATGACTGACTTAAGATTTTTTTGACAGTGTAATTGTAGTCGGATATCCATTCTCATCCTCTGTTACCGCAACATCATAATCATTCTCAATCCACTTAGGAACTGTTTTCACAGCTACGGTTGCAGTTCCTGTCAAATGGTCATCTGTTGCTTCATCAGGAGCGAAAGATTCCTGACCGATAAAAGCGCAGATTCCTTCTGAACCCTTGCCATCTGTCCCATATAAGATACAAAAATCCAGTTCCTTTCCCTCGTTTGAAACCATGTCATCTTTGTATTTCTTTTCAAATGCGCCAGAAATCTCCATTGAGCCAGCCGCACGTCTTCCCATTTCCTGTGTTTCTACAAGGTCTTCCAGCGTGGATGTATCCACCATGTTCTGAGAACCAAATGGGCTTGGAATGGCTTTCGCTCTCAACAAAAGTTTATAAGTTCCTGCCCAATAAGAACCTTCTGTTTGACTTGATGTTTTTTCTCTATAAATAATTCTGGATTTCAAACCTGTTGCCATATTCATTCCTCCTTTTTTGCATAAAAAAATAAAGCCATTTAGGGCTTTATCACGTTAAACTGTCATTTGCTCCTATTACTCTTTGGAATCTTGCGGTACTTCTGTATGTATCCCCCTCATTAAATTCTGGAAGGGCAATCAACTTGAACCGCATTTCCTTAAATACGTCTGCTACAACAGACATTATTCTGCCTACATCCGATTGGCTTGTGTTTGTGAATACATCCACTTGGAAGGTTTCCAATGTTGCGTTTATGGAAAGTCCCTCAAGGTCCGCTCCACGTTCTGCCGCCGCCATACGATGAATATAGACGGTAGGGAAGATAGCATCACTTAACTTCTTTCCGTTGCTTGTGAAGTATATAGTCGGATATTTCGATTCCAATTTTGGCTTTGCTTTTGTTTTTACGATTGAGAACACAACCGTTCCAATGTCATAAGCCCATGAATTATCACTCAACCAAACACCTCCTTTGCAACCTCCGCAATCTTTTCTGCTAATTCTATGGACGTTTCATACATGAATGGGCGAGAGGGCATACCTTTTGTCCAGTGCCATTCGCCGTCACGAAAGTAAAACCATCCTTTTTCTCCATGATTATTTACGTCATACTTCCAACCAACAATGCCAATATCGGGATGCGGATTTTCCTTCCCGACAACGGCTGTACCGAATTCAATAAATTTTGCCCAAACGCATCCAGTGTACACAATCCACGTTGCGCCTTTTTTAATGACCGCCCCTTGCTCATAATTGATACTGCTGAGAAGTTCTCCTGTATAAACAGCATCGTATTGAGCAACCTTCATTTTGGCGGTCTGTACGCCGATTTGAGCGAGTTTTTTCGCAAACTCGTTACATTTATCGGTTAAACTATATGCGTAGCTCTCAACCTCTTTTACGGCGTTCTGGATGGACTTATTGGACATGATATTGATTGATATTTTCTTCGACATGGAACCACCTACAAAATTTCAAGTTCTTGGAACACTTTAAATATTTTTGGTGCTTGTATTGCAATCCAGTCAACCATTTCCTCGTTCTCAGCCCATGCACCATAAATCCCATGTGTATTGGAAGATAAACCACTTTCAAAAAGAAAGGCATGGACTATCTCATGCCTAAGTTTCCTTTTATTTAAGTTAATTTTCCCATCTTCCGTTAGGTATTTTTCTTTTGGATTTAATACATAAATCACTTTGTCATAGAAATTGCACAAGGCATCCGCCGATTCCTCAAAATCAGAAAATCGTTCTGGATATTCATCCACAAACATAATTGAATATTCCTCTCCGAGAATATTTACAGTTTTATTTTCCATACTGCACCTACTTTACATTCTTTTGCAATAGAAACAAGTCAACCGTCAGACCTTCATCCGCAACGCCTTTGACAATGTAATCGCAACTTGTCTTATCGACCATTGCCGCTTTATACTGCACCGCTGATTTCTTCCACACCAAGTCCCCGACAGACAAAGGAAGTTTCCCCTTGTCATCGACTATCTGAACGAAATTTGTTGAATTATCAACACCAAACTCCTTGATAAGAGATTCGCTCAATTTGTTGCTGATTGAAGAATAGAAGGGTACGGGCACATCATACCCAGTTGTGTATTCCCCTGTTTCTATCGGTACTTTGTTTCCGTCCACAGTGATGTATTTCAAATTCCCATCCTCGTCAGTATCATATACAGGGACTTGACCGATTTGCTTTGCGTAGAACATCTTTTGTCTGTTAATATCGAGCATTTGAAAACCACCTATTCATGATTCATTCGTTCCTCAAGAGTATCAAGCCTATGATGTGCAGATTTAAGGCTCTGCTCCAACTTAATAATCTTGTCATTGTGTTTATTGATTTCTTCCCTCATCGTGGAGATTTCCGACTTTATTTCCTGTGTTGTGCCAGCAATGGCATCCAGTTTCATATTGATTCTGGTGTTATCCTTCACACGCTCCTCAATATCCTTTGTGTCTGTATGCTTGCTGCTTTTCAACCCGAAAAAGACGGAAAATGCCAAAGATACTATGCTTATTAGATATGCTATTTCGACTTGCATTTCTGTACCGCCTTTCTGCTTAATAATTGCGCATCAGCCCACCGCCACTTGATACGATGCGCCCCTGCTGCCGTTTCACCAAGAGATAGAAATCTATCGAATTTAATAGAAAATTTAAGCGAATTTTTAATGAAATTTCATTTATTTTCGCTCAAACTTTCATAATTCTATAGAATTATTGAAACTATACTTTACACTTTGAAACGGCAACGCACTAAAAACGACTAAAGCTGGTTTGCTTTAACCAATTTACAGAACTTTTATAAAAGGGTATACGCCAAAGAACAAATCCTCTCGATTCTTCCAAGAACGGCTAACTCCGTTTTCAGAATAGCTTTCCATGTAGGCTTCTCCCGCTTGCGAGCGGTCATACACTGCCAAGTCAACGATATTGTTTTCAAACCTCTCTAAGTCAGACAAAATATCTCTTTCGGAGTATGTTTCTGGATACATACGCCTTGCGATAATTTCCTTTTTCGCCTGCTCTATCAGTTGGTTCAAAAGTGGATTTTCCTCCTTGTTGTCGAATACCACAGTATCATCATCGTCAACGTGAAACTGCCTCAGTCTGATTTTTACTTGCTCTAAAATGCTGTAATCAGCCATAAGCAATCACTCCCCTTACATGCCAAACGCAGACAAGATATACTGTTTCAACTCTGTGCCGTTCATTTCAGCCGCGCCATCAATGCCAACCTTCAACGCCAACTGTCGCAGTTCATCGACAGGCATGCGCGCGATTTCGCTTTTTGTATAGGCTTTCTTGCCGTTAGAATCTGGCACTTCCTCGAAAGGCTCATACCAGATTCCGTTATGTTTTACTTTGTGGTCGAATTTCATTTAACCGACCTCCTTTTTAGTAGCATTTAATAACATAGGTGCTGTCCATTCTCTCATAAGAGGGCAGTACAATTTCGGATACGGTTGTCTTTGTCTGCACAGGGTCATTAGAAACCGTTACCGCAACCGCAACGCCTGTATTGACAATGGATACATCCGCATCTTTGCTACCCATCAGTGTACGTTCTTCTGGTGTTGTTCCGTACCATGTGTTACCCAGTGCGCCGTTAGGAATCAGTGTCGCGAAACCATTTGGATAGAACTGAGCGGCAGTACCATCCTCTTTTTTGTACTGCTTGGAATAAACAACAACGTTAATTCCAAGTTCGTTAGAAAATATTTCTTTCACACGATTATCATCCATGAAGATATTTGCTGTTGCGTTCTGTGCCAAAATTGCGGATTTGATTTGCTTATTCTGCTTCAGATAGCCCATGGTCTGTCTGGAAACAATCATAGCAGAAGGTCTTTCTCCCGTTTTGGCTTCTACGGAATCCATTGCTTTCGCAATATCTCCCATAGGGTCAGAATTTTCAACGTCAGACCATTTATCAGTTGTTCCGCTCAACTCTGCAAAGTTGTTTGTTTTGTAATCGCCGTTAGGGTCGTAGTTGTATGCGTATGTAGTACCGTTTGCCTCAATAGAAATCTTAGGAGAACCATCAGCAGGGGAGAGCAACTGCATAATCATTCTTTCGGGTACAACCTTTGCACCTTCAATCAAATCATTTACATCGTCAAAAACTCTGTTCAATATCTCCTGCACATAGGGGTCTGTTGACTCCTGAACACGCAACATTTCCTGCTCGTCAGTTTCTTTGACAATTCTGGATTCACGGAAGAACGCCATTTCTGTCTCTGTCATCTTAAAACCTTCTCTACTTCTCAGTGTAGAAACTGCGTCAAAGTTAGAAGGAGACAGAGAAACAGGCAGTCCTTTTGACGTTTTAATCCATTTCAGGTCAAGTCCCGTTTTCTTTCTTGCAGGGAACAACCCAGCACCAAGATATTCTTTTGCATTGCTTGCAACCTCTGTCTGCACAATGGCAACCGCCTTTGCGCTGTATACGTCTCTAATTTTCATTACTTTACACCTCCTTATTCAAATACAATCAGCGGCATAGCGGTTTTTGCCTCTGTCGCAATCGTAATGCCTGCGTTTGCATTTGCATTTGCTTCATTCACGGAAGCGAACGCCCTTACGATAGTTCCGTTGGGGTTTTCATCGTATGTGTCAGAAAGCAAAATCCCGATAGCTGTATTGTCATTTACCTTCTTTCCTTCTGCGGAAATAGGGTTCCCAGCCTTGCACACGCCTTCCGCAAAAGCCGATGCATCCAGTTTTATAGGAACGAACAACTCGCCGCCAAGTTTTCTTTTCAGAATTTCTTTCTGTGTAGTTACATTTGTTTCAGTGAATTTCATTTTCATACCTCCTTACATATAACTTTTCAAGACTGATTCAGCCGTTTTATTTGCATCAGACCATTTACTTCCGATTTCCTTTGCAATTTTTTCAGCCTCCGTCTGTGTTTCGCCGCCGCCATTACTGCCGTTAGGGTTAGGGGAATTGTTTGCAATCTCATTCTCTTTCGCTTTGGCAGCAGCCGTTTCTTTATCAGAGATAATCTGTCCGAGAACGTCATAATCGAAAGAGCCGTCATCTTTTACAATCTGCGCCGCCTGTTCAGCAGTTACTTTGAATTTCGCAGCCGCAGTGCTTCTCTGCGTAGCCAATGTCTGTGCCTTCTCAAGTTCTGCGATTCTTGCATTTGCTGTTTCCAACGCTTTATTGGCTTTTTCAGTTTCAGACAAACCGTTTGATTCCAATTCGTCAATCTTTGCCTGTAATTCGTCTGCCTTATCGGCTTTTTCTTTGTACTGTGCGATTTTGTTTTTTTCGTTCAACACTTCCTTGTTACTTTGATTCAGCAAATTGGTAATCTGCTCATCAGTTGCCTCTGGGAAAAGTTTCAGCACATCTTCTCGTTTCATGGTTATTACCTCCTGTTCTTTTACTAACGCTTTTGTTACCGCAGGTCGCACCTGCTGAGTTTGCTATTTACCGCATAGCTGCTTAATTTTTATAAACAAAAAACAGCCCCTAAGGACTGTTTAAGTTTTCGTGTATTTCAGACTACATCTGCAATTTACAATTTCTTCCGCACTGGCCCCTAAAGAGTAGTCACGAGGGAAGGACATTTCAGATGCACCTATTTGAAAAGAATCGAATATCCCGACTTTATATCCGTTTGCTTCTGCGTGCGTATGCCGCACCTTATCATCATTCATGGTTATCCATGTTTTGTATTTATAACCTTGCTTAACCATTCTGGTGTATTCTCGGTAGTTGCCAATGGTATTCGCTTCATTTGCCGCAATATTCATGGCACGCTCAACAGATGTAAAGTAGGGCGTATCCTTATTTTCAATCGTTGTTCGGATAATATCTTCTGTGATTTTCTCCGAGTATTCTTTTATGTATGCTGGTGGTTCTCTGACCTTTAGAAACTTCAACGCCGCCTTTTCGTATTCTGCCGAAATACCTTGAATGAAATCTCCTTCGCTTTCTCCTTGTTCCAAAAAAGCATAAAAAAAAGAAATAAAAATCGGCTCAAGTTCTTTCGCTAACTCAAGCCGTTCTTTCTTTTCTTCATCGGATATTTCCATTTCTCCGAAATAGGTTTCATATACAATTTTCTCTGTATGAAATTCGTCATTCGGGACTCTTGACATGAAACCACCTCTTTTTTATTCTTCTGCAACCGTTTGAGACTGTTTTGCAATCTCCGCCGCCTTTCGTTCCTGTTCTTCCTTTTCTTCCGCTGTCTGCCACAAAGCATCCATATAAGGCTTTGAAAGAAGGAAGGTTTTTTCGGAATCTCCCCATAATCCAACAGTCTTAACTGCGATAAGAGGGTGTATTCCTGCCTGCAAAAGCTGATAGAGTGTCTGCGATTTTGTATACATATTGTCCTGTGGACTATGATTTATCTGCACATCAAAATCCCTTGTAGTAATGCCCAAATCGTTATGCTTAATGCGAATGATATTCAGCACTACCTTTGCAAGACGTTTCTCCGCCGCTTTTACGATAGGGTCTTTCAGTTTTGCCCTTGTCTTAGAGAAGTCCCATCCGTTACGAAGCTGCACCGCACCCTGCGTATCACCGCCAGAGTTGTTATTGTTTTTATTAGGGATTGCGAGGATGGAAAGGGCATTGTCCCAAAGGTCATCCTTTGCAACCTGTGATTCGGTCTGGTTCAACTCCTGTGTCATAATATCGACATCGGCTTTGTTTTCGCCGTTGTTCGACTTAACAACCAATGCGCCCTGCATTTTCATTTTCTCAAATTCTTCTGAATCAATATCGCAGTTTACGAATTTTACCCACGACTGAACAAACTGCTCAATAGAATCCATGCGGTTTGACTGCATATTGTTAATGGAATCCAGAATGTCAATGACAAGTTCAATATCAGATAACCGCTCATGGTTATTAGGGTATTCCACAATCGGTATACCGCCAAAAGCATGAAGTCTCCAATCTGTAACGGAAGAATCATGTACTTCACAGGAATGTGTCTCCGTAAAGCACCTCTTATACAGTTTTCCGTTCCTATCCTTCGATTCCTGCACCGCCAAAATCGGTTCTTCTGTGTTTGCGTTATAAATCACAAATGTGTTCAGCGGAGTAGGGGATACAATACGAAATTTAATATCTCCATTTGAAAATTGAACAGCTTTAAACGATGTACCTGTTGCGGACTGCCATTCTCCAGACTTAATATCCTTTGACTGTTTATCAACATCCACCATGTAATCATTCAGAATGTCTACAGCTTTGTTTATCCGCTCATCATCCTTGCGGCTAACAAATTGCACAGGCTCACCGTATGTTTGCCCGACCTTGAACTGTACGATTTCATATGCGTGGTTTTCAACAACCTTATTCACGATATCGTCTCTAACAACCTTTTTTCGATAACGTATCGACTGGTCTCCCTTGTAGTAATTCCAAAGGTATTCGATAACGGTTTTATTGAAATTGAAAACTCCGATACACTTTCCGATTACAGAAACGATATTTTCTGGCGTTATTTTCTCCACGTTTGTGTATGCAATTTTTCTGCCGTAATTCCCACGAACAATCTCTTGGAGTGTCATTCTATTACTCATGCGGCACCTCCCGATAAAAAACAAAACAAAAAACACCGACAAGAATCGGTGTTCGTCTGCTTGCATATTTCTTTATTCTAAATATACCACACTTTTTCGGGACATTTAGGACAACTTTCTAATTTCGAGAAAACGATAAAACATTTTCTTTACACTATCCTCAGTATTGCCTCCAACCCTTCTTGCAACATCAGCCCAAGAAAGACCATCAATAAATCTAAGACGGATAATTCGCCTCATGTGGCTATCGTTTATATCCGCTATAAACGCTTCAACTTTGTTTATCGTTTCCAACAACTCTAATTCAAGTTCGCATAATGTCGCTTTCCTTGAATAAAGCAACGCTTTTTTTCTGTTATATTCTGGATAGGGGAAGCCCTCAATGACAAATGTTTCCAATCCGCCAACACCGCCAGATACTTTATCAAGAACGGTTCCTTCCTGCTCAATTTTTATAATCTGCAGCTCAAGAATCGATATCTTTTCTCTTACCTCGGCACATTCTTGTTGAAGGTCTGTGTATTGCTTTAGAATTTCCTTTGTCAATAATATACGCCCCCTCTAAACGGATTTATGGTTGCCTCTACCTTCGCAATCCTATTTCCCTTTGTGATTCTTACCGCAAAGTTTGAAAAAACGTCTGGAACGTCATCAAACTGTTTCTTGCTACTTACAGAATATCGTTTCAAAAGTGACATCATTACTCCGTAAGGCTCTTTCGGGGAATACATGGATTCATCCTTGAAAATAACGTGCTGCAATATCCAGTTGGAACACTGGAAAATCCTTGCCTCTTTGTTTGTCTCTGTCGGCGTATCTGTAATATTGCAAATCCAACCCTTAGCCTCTACACGTTTATTCACTTCCATAGCAACCCTGTCTCCGCCTGCGTTTCGCTCAAATTCGCACTCCTGTACTCCATTATTGACAATAGCATTTGCGGCGTTTTCATACTGCATTTCATAGTCCGCCGTATTATCGCATACGCAGTCAACACAGTAATAGTTATCTCCGTATTTTTGCAGGATTGGCAGAACAAAATAGTCTGTTCCTTTTCCCTTCGTGTCGCACTGTGCAGTAATAATTTCCGGCTCTCCATGTGGGAGATTTAGGTATCTTCGTATCTTATCTTCAGGGAAAACAAATCCCTCACGTTCGATAGGCTCCTGCTTATACAGACATCGGTAGGAAATATCGTCCATCAAAAGTTGTTGGTCTTCAAAAAATTCTTTTGTAAACCCAGAAAATTCATAATCGAAATTACTTTCTTGCGTAATCGGGTCAATATCTGGTACTGCTATGGTTTTAACCCTCGGATTTCCTTCATACATATTTTGAATACGCCCGATAACATCATGCACAGACCATCGTGTAGCAATATGTATTTCCTTGCAGTTTTTTCCTTCGGAATCCTGTATTTTCCTCTGTCTCGCATCGACTGCGTATTTATTCCACAGCTTATCAAGTATCATAGGGTTCATTGCTTCTTCGATACCGCCTATCATATCATCCACAAGCAGAAATTTAGATGCCCTTACTTTACCGGCATTTTTGCTTCCCACGGATGTGCATTGAACGGATGGAAACGGCTTATACTTCCCGACATTAAACTGCTCTGTTTTTGCATTTGTACTGGTAACGTGTAGGTTAGGGAATATTTCGTTCCATGCGTATTCATCCGCGTTGGTGACAATATCGTACATGCCATCGTAATACATTCTGGTAATATCACCGCTATGAGAATAAAACAGATTGAAGTCCTTCGGATACCAACCGATAATCGCGGCATTGAAGAATTTCTCGATTGTCGTTTTCCCGGCCCCAGGAATTAGGCTGATACACAGAATATCGTACTTATCATCAATCATCCCTTGCAGTGCATCTACCAGACCAATTTTTAAGAACTGTTTCCGCCTTGGCATATAAAACCGTTCCTTCGGGTCTCTTTTCCGCTCAATGTACCGGAAGAAACTATCTACATTCTTGTTCTGCGCTTCCAAAAGCAGGACGGAATAAAATCTCTCGATGATTTCATAATCTACCTTTTCTGAAAACGCGTACTTCTCCAAATCCCAGATAGTACCGCCAGAAGAATTCAGGCAGTATGTTTCAATGATTTCCTTGCACCGTGCGGACAGTTCCAATCCATAGGCAATATCTTTTTCGTTCGCGAACGCCGTATTCACAGCTTCGCAATAGACATCTATAACCTGTTCATTGATTCCATTTTTTTCTATGTATTTCTCGTAGTCCTGTACGGCACTTATCAACTCAAAACTTGCCATTAAAAAAGCACCTCCGCTCAAATAAGCAAAGGTGCAAAAATCCTTTGCCCTCAGATGTTTAGGGTTAGCGGCTAACTTCCAAATTGTTAGTCGGTAATTGTTTTTAGTTTATGTCTGCAATGGTTTCCACAAAGCAGTTGTAGTAAATATATCTTTTTCCATCAAAATCAAATTTAACATAACCGCCGTCGTTTGTATCAATATCGATTTTCCCTTCATAATTTGCTATTTTCTTTCCATCTGCTGTATACACAGTAATGGTTCTCTGCAACCCTCCCGATATGTCGCTTTTAATGTTTACAACCGTTCTGTCAATGGTTGAACAACCAGTTGCTCCAATTATTGCGAAAACCAAAATACAAGCGATTGCGAACAGACGAATAATTCTTTTTTCCATGTGCATCATACTCTCCTTCCTTGACGCAGTCAGTAGGAATCGAACCTACAATTTCTTTAATCTTTCAGTACTAAATTGTCTGGAATTGAATGCAATTTATTAAGAATGGCATTATAATTTTCAATTACATATCTTGCCGGAATTGAATAGCTCTTAATTCCGTAACTTTTCGCAGTTATATTTTCAATGCGGCAACCACTCCATTCGTAACTCTCGCATATTCCAACAAATACATCAGCTTGTGCCAATTTCTTAATGCTTTCTCCAAGATAGAATATTGCTTCGTTATTTCCTTTAGGCGGATTGTCCTCAATATAACTATCAATCAATTCCAATTCTTCGCCTTCGTATATTTCTGCAATTTTCTTCATTTTCTGAATGCTTGCTTTGATTTCTTCCTCTGTTCTGCCTTTCATCGGTACGCTTACGAATAATTTTTTCATATCATTTTCTCCTTCTATTTCAAATTCCCAAAACTTCTTTTGAAAAAGTTACACACCCCTTGCGGGTTTCATCGTCTATGCAGTTTCCGCACTTGTTATATATACAAATGGATAAATTGCATTTCGTATTTTCGTTGGCGTTCCCGAATTTTTCAACAAACTGTCTGAAGTGAACGCCGCTAATTTCAATGTTCTTCAGTGCATTATCAACAGCTTCTTCTGCCAATTCTTCAAGTGTTTTGCTTTTCATTACCGCACATACCTTTCTTTTCTTCTCCACGCATCATCATTGTACTTCTCAAGCCATTTGCACCGTTTAGCAATACATTTATGCTTGTAAGCAAGCTCCTTGTTCAACGCACCAGTATGAGCCTTGCAGTGGCAATATCCGATTGCGTTCCCTATGTATTTACCTGTTATTGATTTCTCTCTCATAGGCAAAATCCTTGCATAATACCAGTTTTGCGACTTTAACACATTCTTTTCGGTTATCAGTATCGGTGCATTTACCGTCTTTGTTGTATCTGCAAGTTTTTAAATCGCAATCACTCATTTTCGCAACTCCTCTTTGAATTTGAGAAATTTCTCCAACTGTTCTTGGTCTTTTTCAGTCCCGAACAGTGTATCAGGGAATGGCTCGCCTTTTATGTACATGTTGAAATATTTAGAGGCAGTAGGCACGCTGATTCCTATATGTCTTGCTGCTGCGGAAAGTGTCATCCGTCCGCTACAGAACGCTTCAAATGCTTCAAAGAATTTTCTCTTGCTTATGGTTTTTACGCCTTTCGCCATTGCAAACACCGCCTTTCGTTTTCAATCAAATAATCGGGATAACTTGTGCGTTTCCGATAGGCAGAAAGGGGTACATCCAATCTGCCATCGGCATTTTTTTAATTCAAGTGGGATTTACGCAACCAACACTCTATTCTGGTGCGACCAGACCTCTTAGATGGGTGTGGATTTGCACCACACATGAACCGCATTCCTATCAGCGTCCTCCGTACGATATTGTACCCGACCACTATCAGTTCTTAGATATAAGCGTTTACCTATTCCGCCACCATCTACCATAATTCAATTTTGAATTATCCTCCGCCTACTCGCAGGCTAATAACCCGGGGTAAGTCCGCTTTATCGCAGACCTAAAAGACTGCTTTCGACCCACGCATTTTTACAACGATTTTAACCCATAAGGTTGCGAGTAAGGTTTTCATCGTGAACCCAAACGCCAACAGAGGGATTTGAACCCCCATGTCGGATTTTAACCGACACAATGGTTTTCAAGACCACGCCGTTATAACCGTTTCGGTATGTTGGCAAATCCCTGATTTTTCAGTTTTGAGTTTAATGTCAGTCACGAAACCAGAAAAACGGACTGACAGGGGTTTGTCGATTTTTGAAGGGTAGGTTTTATATACGGTCAGTCAGCAGAATCAATGATTGCGATAAACCACGATACCGAAAGACCGCAAATGGATTCTCTCGGACTTGAACCGAGGACCGTCCGGTTATGAGCCGGATGCTCTGACCAACTGAGCTAAGAATCCAGAGTGGGGCGTGATGCCGTTAAAACGCCCCAAATATGAAGTTAGTGTTTGGTCTTGTTGCCAGTCCCCATCGGCATACAAGCCAAAAGCCCACCGAGCCGTGCGATGGCTCTTAACAGGATTCCCCTAGTGGGTGAAAGGACGTGTTATCCATCGGGAAATGTACAAAACCCGATGAAAAGCACCAGATGGGAATCGAACCCACGCCGTTAGATTGGAAGTCTGACGTTCTCGCCATTAAACTACTGGTGCATATCTGTGTTATTCGCTTGGCATATAAAAAACTGTACTGCCAGAGAAGGGGAGTTCTTCATACAGAGCGTGAATCTCTGCAAGCACTTCCATTGCTCGATCTTCGTTCCTATATTCTCCGAGAACAATAGACTTGAGTGTTATATCGTTAAGGATGGCCTTGACATAATTTTTAACTACTAACAGTGATACTCCACTTTCATCAATGGAAGCTGTTCTATCTTGGCTTAAAATTCTCATTCTGTTCACTCCTTCGGTTCAAAATAATCGCAGCCATAATCATATTCCGTGTAATCAGTGTAATATTCACTATCCTCGTTATTGCAAGTAAAAAGCAGCTCATGGTCTATACTGGCATATTTGCACTTACCGCAACATTCTTTTTCATCGTACATATGTAACACCGCCTACTTGCTCTTTCAAAGTGTAATCTTCACAGTTATTATTTAGTCTGCAAAAATAGCCTTTATAGTGTGTCTGCTCCTCAATAATACAATATTCGCAGTCAGTACAGGTTACATTTGGATGATACTTTGGTCTTGTAGGAGATTCTAATCTATCAATCACATTTCTCAGGTCTTCGATTTTACGGTCTTTCGATTCAATCTCAAATTTCAAATCCTTAATCCTTCTAAATGGGTTTATGTAAAACATTTTTGTCACTCCTTTGTGCAGATAGGGGCTTTTTGTTTTTGCGGATATTTTAGGGACTAAGCAGGGGCTTTTTTCGTTCCCATTCAGACCCCCACCCCCATATATTTTTAACGGCGGAATCATTTAAGCCGCAACAACCTTCGTTCACCCGCATTGGCTATAATTTTATGTATTTATTCGCAAAATGATAGTTATGCGAATAGTTTTAAATCAATATATTGTGTCAAGCATTTATTTTCAACTAGATATTGATTTATCGTTTCCGCTGTCCGTCAATCTGTCTGCATCTTGTGCAATTTCAACAGTTTTAACCTCGTTCAGTCTTGGAAGTTCGGCAGCTGATAGGGCGGTGCGATGTCTGTTAGCATCTGGCGCATATGGGCTGTTCCATCCGTAAAAGTGATTGAGAATTGCAATCACGCCGACCGGATTTTGTTTACCTGTGACAAGTTTACCAGACAAGGATTCCTGTCTGGATTCAATAAGTTTTTTGCAAATATAGCACCCCTTATCACTTAGTTTTCTTTCATTTCTTCCCCATTGTTTTATAATATCCCTATGAATACCAGTCAGATAACTAAATCCATTTATGGATACTTCTTTGTCGTTTATCATGCAAAGATAAATATATATATCACATATATGATCTACCAGTTCATAGTTATATGCATTACAGGTTGTAGGAAATTTAGAGCCATTCGATATTAGATTACTGGATTTTAATTTTTTGGTGTCTGGAAATACCATTTTTTTAATATACATTAGGGCAGCACTCCAAACGCTCTGGGGTTCTTTTTTCATATCGTTTATCCGATACTGGGCGCAGAACATATTAAGACACGCCTCGATTTCCGTATCGAAAATTTCAACACCGTAATCCTGATTATTATTTTCCATGCTCTGCGCCTCCTTTCTTCGTCTCGCTTCGGTAAATTAAAAAAGCCACAGAAAAAGATTTTACTCTCATTCTGTGGCGTGTTGGTATCTCTGTAAAAAATTGGGGTGCCGTCCTTGCCGTTCAGGTCATCCAGGGCAACGGCGTTAGCTGGATGCCTTTTAAATTCAATTTTCTTTCTTGTGGGATATGATACAAAAATTTAATCATTCTGTCAATAGGGAATTTTATTTTTTATGATTTAATCGGTTTCTGTATTTGTTTTAAGATCTAATATATTACTACGTACTTAAATTCTTTTTTAGATTTCATTCTTGAATATATTAGATTTCATTGGTTTTACTGTATGAAGTAAGATACTAGATTACATTCTTTTTAACCCCTTACAGATACAGATGCTTGTATGGGGTATCGTGCATCTTTCAAAAGCTATCTTCTTAACCTAGTTTTTTGAGCCTTTCTATTATGTCAGAATCTTCTTTTTCATCCAGCTTGTATGTGATTAAATGTTCTGGCTTCATGTTCAGAATGATGCAAATTTTGTTAAGAGATTTCATGCTTATATTTGCATCGTTTTTCTTGATTTTCCGCCATGTGTCGACAGATAACAATCCATTTTTTACAGCCGTGTAAGAAGTAACCCCGGCGGATTCTAATGCAGCTGCAACGTCAAATTTAAATACAATCATTTTAATAACCTCCTTCGTTTTTCCTATTCTCAATTATACGAATTCCACCGCAAAAAATCAAGATAAAATATCTTTAAAAAGATATCTTCCTAAAATATTAAATCTTTTCAAAGATATCTTTACAAAGATAAATAAATGGTAAAATATGGAAAAATAACCGCCATTTCTGGCGGTCAGGTTTACAATGTTTCTAATCTCGCTCTGGTGAGCATCTCGGCTCGTTTCTTTTCCTTCTCTGCGGTCTCCATCGCCATAAGCTGGGCATAGGTGGCGGCATATTCTGGATTGGCTAGCAGCTTGCGCCGCTCCTGCTCCTCCTGTTCTTTCCGTTCCTGCCTTTCTTCCTCCTGTCTGATTTCGTCTGTTTTCCTGTTATCAAACATGGCTTGGATATCCTCGATTGTTAGCGGTTTTAAGCCGTTTTCGGGCGTTCTGACGGGCGTTTCCGCATCGGGTATGGGATTGGTCGGTTCTGACGTTTCCGGCTCTACAGGGGCAATCTCCGCCGCTTCTGTATCTGGTGTAGAATCTTGCATTTCTGCTGATTCTGCGCTGTTCTGTTCTTCCTCTGCCTGCGCTTCTTCCATGCAGTCCAGATATGCAAGCACGCTTTCATTGATTACTCCGTTAATCGTCAGCCCTAAAGCCTTTATTCTGTCTATGGTACCATTCGGAAGCGTTGCGGATACTCTGTCATAGTTTTCCTTTATCTTTTCATTCTGTCTTTTCATCCTTGCCTTGTATTTTTCTATCATTTCCTTTTCACTCTTTGCCATGATTGCATACCTCCATTTAATACGCATTATTATTGATATAATTAAATGATACAATAATGCAATGAATAAGTCAATTATTATATAAAACTTAATTTAAATTATTTACATTATTTTTGAAATAATATTTTATTTAATTTTGCATTTATGTATTGACATTACTAATTAAATATGATAATATAAGACCATAGAAAACAACAAGGGACAACGAAGGAGGAAATAACATGGTAAAGCTTTACATCGTATTTTTAAACTATGGATTTAATGGCGTTAAATATTTTAAAAAATATAGCAACGCTAAAAGACTTTCGGATTTGAAAAAAGAAAACGTCGAAATTGAATCTGTTACACCGAAGGAATTTACAGAAATAATTTTTGAGGATTGAGCCGAAACGGTCAAGAATGACCGTCAGCCGTGGGATAGTCTCCCGGCTCTGATGATGGCAGACGAAAAAGGAGAAATGAAAATGACAAAGAAAGATTTAATGAAAGAATTTAACGAATTACAGGAAGAAAAGAAATGCAGAATCGAAGGTATTTACTGGAATAGTAATAAAAGCAGCATCCAAAATGCGATTAACTGCTTAAAATGTTCTGATGAAATGCTTGAAAAATATTTAATCGTTGTCAGTCTTAAATATGAAAATATCGGGGAAAGGATAAAAAGCAATGGAGAATGAGCATCGCAGAAAAGCGGTGCTTTTTCTTTTGAAATTTAAAAAACACTTGACAAAATGTAATTACAAAGTTAAAATGAAAATGTAATTACAAATTGAAGGGTGGTGATGGAAAATGTCGCCTAAGATGGGACAAAAGATAACGGATAATCCAAAAAACAAGTTAATTCAAGTTAGAATGGATAAGGAGACGGTAGAAAAATTAGATTATTTAGCTGCTGAACAAAATTCTGACAGGTCTAAAATAATTAGGCAGGGGATTGAAATTCAGTACAACCAAAGAAACAAATAAAAAAAGGCGGTAACTGCCACAGACTACCAATCAATAACAGTTGCCACCGCACGCCATAAGGAGTGTATATAAAGTATAGCACTGTATACCTCCTTTTGGCAATAATAAATAAAGGAGGTTATCGAAATGAATGACGTTATTACAATCGAAAACACCGAAATGCAAATCAGAGAGTACAACGGCGAAAGAGTTGTAACCTTCAAGGACATTGATACGGTACATCAGAATAAAAGTGGAACAGCATATAGAAATTTCAATCGAAACAAAAAATATTTCGTAGAGGGCAAACATTTCTATGTTTTGAAAAAGCAAAATTCTAATGTGACAAATTGTCTTAATAGAAATATTGTTGTTCCGAATAAAGGGATAACGGTATTGACTGAAAGAGGGTACTTATTGGTTGCAAAATCGTTTAATGACGCTCTATCTTGGAAAGTACAGGATATGCTTGTAGATGTATATTTCAAGGTCAGAGAGGTACAGAAAGAGCCATACTACAAAGAACCGCTCGCAGAGGATTTCACGCCCAGAGTACCTATTGTATCTGATTGGTACGAGAGGAACAAGGGCAGGATGTATCGACTTTGCAAAGACAGCGGAAACAGCCGCAGCTATCTGTATCATTGTATCTTGAATCGACTTTCCGAAAGATACGATTTGAACGCCGCAAGGGAGATTTACAAGAATGAGGTCGGGAGTTATCCAGAATATCCGATTGACATTGTAAAATATTTCCCAGAGTTAGAACAGGATGCGGACAAAATTTTGGACCGTATCGAGAGAATCACCTACAGGTAAAAAGGAAAGGGGGCTAATAAAAGCCCCTCAATCCTAAAATATTCGTTTCAATATGTAACGATTGCCGCCACAAGTGATGAGAGCCTTAGAAAGACCATCGTCAATAATTTCCGAATTGGAAATTTCCAGAACCTTTACCAGAGATATACCGACATTGTCGCAGATTCTAACGAACGTGGAAAGCCGCATATCTTCCGGTTCCTCATTGATGATATTATACATAGCCTTGTATGATAAATCGCACTGGATGGAAAGCTGCGCAACGCTCCACCCCTTTAGAAGCATCTCGCGGCATAGCTCGGTTTTGAGATTTGATATACATTGCCCCGGGTTTACCCCATAATTCACACACCTTTCTATTTTGTAGTTGAATGGAAAGTTTTGCTGAATGTTTGGCAGTCAACTGCAATGGTATCCTTCTCCCTTCTGGTATAATCGGCTTGTACCTAAAAAACAGGTACTCGCAGTTCTGGTTATTGGGCGGCGTTTGGATTGGCGTTCTCGCCGCCTAATATCTATTGTAAACCTTGAAAATAAAAAGTCTATAGCTAAAAATGTCGAAAATGTAGAAAGGGCGTATAAATTATGTTAAGAAATGAAGAATGTACGGATAAAATGAGCCAATTTCGTGAAGAAATTATCGATTTAATATCTAAATTTGATGATGTGCGCCGCCTGAGGGCGATTCGTGCATATCTTATGGCGTTGTTAGGATGATAAAAAAGAGAAAGTCAATGGATTGCGCATTTCCATTGACTTTTTTTATTACTCTTTTCCGATAGAATCAACAAGCTTTTCCAACACTTCCCAATCTGATTCATTCAGTTTAGCCAGTGCAGACACGAGCCTGCGCTTGAAACTATCTTTTCCGTTTCTTTGGATTTCGCCAAGCATTTCAGAAATCTGCTCATCTTTGGATTTTACAAACATTTCGTCAATCCCATCTCTGAGCCAATCCTCATTTACAAACTTTCCGTTCCAAGATTCCAAACAAATTATTTTAAAAATCTTATCTGTTACTGGTCTATCTCCTTTTTCAATTTGAGATAAATAAGTCTGTGCTACTCCTATTTTCTTACCGAAATCACTTTGATTCATTTCAAGGAATAGCCTTAATTTTTTCACGCGCTCATTTACACCATTCAATGTAGACACCTCCTTTCTTGTAATATAATAACACAAGAATATTGCAAATGCAATAAAGTTTTCTTGACTTCATAACGCAAATGCGTTATTATGATATTGCAAACGAAATAAGGAGGTGGTGGGATGAAAAAAGTATTTTACTTTTCTTTGGTTGCATTAGCGGTTTCTATTGTAGCCTTCATGATTTCAATATCAAGGGTAATATGATGGCTGCGATACTAATTGTGATGGAAACAATGGATGTTATGACAGAAATGTTGGAATATTTTCTGGACGATTCCGCCGTTTCCTTCGCTAATTTGGATTGTTCGATGGCTGCATCAGCTTGAATTTTTGAACTGTCCGCGACTGCTTTGGCAGATTCAGCTTGAGATTTTGCAGAATCAGCAAGATTGCGGAGTTCATGAGATGTTTTCTCAAGAAAAGCCGTCTGGTGTTCCATCATTTCAAGAGGGCTTTTACCTTCTTCATAATCTGGGGACATGGCATCTAAGTTGCTCTGCATTATTTTATTGATTCTATCGTAATCATGAAACATTTTGAAAATCTCCTTTTTAAAGGGATTATACCACAAAACAGGGAAGGAGGTGGAACGATGGAAGAAAGAAAACTCGATTTAGATGTAAAAGAAATCCTCTTCCGACAGATGAAAGAGTTGGAAGAGGAAGGCAAAAAGACACAGGATGTTCATGTGAAAATCCGTATTGCGGGAGAAATCGACAGAATCGCAAATACGATTTTGATTAGAATCAACGATTGATTCGTTCTTCGATACTTGAAAGATTTCTCTGGATTGCTTTTAATTCCGAAATTGCATCAATGCTGTTTAATTTTGCCAGTTTTGCCACAGAGCAGCACTGCGATTTAGGAAGATACCAAGCGCAATCGTTTTGGCATGATGAAAAATTGTTCAATGGACATTTTGCCATAAATTCACCCCCTTATCAAATGATAAGGAAATTATAACACAGAAAGGAATGGTGCAATGAACGATTTGGTTCATATCCAAAATACTGATATTTCGGTAAAGGAATATCGAGGACAAAGAGTTGTAACATTGAAAGATGTTGATATGGTCCATGAAAGACCTGAGGGAACGGCGAGAAGAAATTTTAATTCTAACAGAAACAGATTTATTGATGGAGAAGATTATTTCGTTGTTAGTGCGGACGAAATTCGTACAAGCCGCATGTTTCCTATATCCGACAATGATTTTACAAACAAAATTCTGCTAACAGAACAGGGATATTTGATGTTAGTCAAGTCATTTACGGACGATTTGGCATGGACGGTTCAAAGACAGCTTGTGAACGGATATTTTAAGACAATGCGGCTTGTCAATGAGGAATTATCGCCGGAAACACAGCTTATCTTAAAACTGGCTCAAAGCATCGCCAATAAAGAGTTGGAAGATAAAGAGCGAGACAGGCAGATTGCACTTGCGAATGAAACAGCGAAAAAGGCGGTCGAAACTACAGAAACAATTAAGGAAGCTGTTAAACCTGTACTTGATAATTGGCGGATTGAGATTAACAGAAAAATTAAACGTGTTCAGTTTAGTTCCAAAATTGATTTTCAAACATTGAATACCCAACTGTATTCAGAATTGGAACAAAGAGCCGGATGCGATTTAGGCACAAGGCTTAGAAACATGAAGCAGAGGATGGGAAATTCTGGTGCGACCAAAACCGCAATCAATAGTATCAGAAAAATTGATGTGATTGAGGGAGACAAGAAACTTCGGGAGATTTTCTCGAAAATTGTCTCCGAGTACGAAATTAAATATTGCGCATAGAAGGGAGAAAGAAAGATGAACATTGATAAATTAAATGAATTTGATGTTTCAATAGGATTTCGGTTTGCAGAAGCTCATGAGCAAACAGCGGAATGTAGCGATGGTGGAACCGCAAGTGTTATCACGCTGCACTTTGGAAACGATTTTCATGTTGCTGCGGTTGTAGATTTTATTGACGGAGAACCTCATATTATCGAGCTTTATGCGGTTGACGATAATGGGAAGAAAATTTAAGGAAGGAGGTACAGGAAATGAGCGAAAAGGAAAAACAGGTAGTAGAAAAGCTGAAAGAAGCAATTCCGCAGATGTCCGATTTTGATAAGGGCTATATCCTCGGCAAAGTTGAGAGCATGGCAGAGCGGAAAAAAGAAGATGCGGAGGAAAAGGAATGATTGTAATAAAAATCGTTTTAATTGTATTGCAATTTTCGCTTTTTGCAATGTGTATATTAAGTTGCATTGAAAACGAAAGCAAAGAATTGGGATTTTGGACTGTTTTATGGCTTATTTGCACAATTCTGAAATATGCAGTCTGTTAGCGAGGTGTTGAAGATGTATGTAAATCCATTTGTAGCAGGCGTTTTCGTGACAATCGCATCAGAAATGATTCTGATTTTCCTGTATGCCTTTTTTAACCAGAAGAAATAAGAAGGGCGGGGATAGGAAATGTCAATCGGGTTGCCGCGTAGAACGCCAACAAATAAAAGAGTAGTAGCCTGCAATGTCTGTGGTAAGGTTTGGAACGTTGCCGCAACGCAGGATACCCAAAAGGGATATTATTGCCCGGAGTGTAGCAAAGGCAGGGGTGCAAAACATGAAAATCGAACAAATCAGAGAAACAGCGCAAAAGAAACTGTTTGTAGGAAAGAAGGTTATGTAGGAAAGAAGGTTAAGGTGCTTGAGTTTGGCAAGGACAGACATGGAGCAAACGTCTTGCGGAAAAGAAGAACGGGAACGGTAACAGGATTGTATCCATTCATCTTCACCGCCATTTTTGCAGGAGGATACACAGAGAGTTTTCGTTACAGTCAGTTCTTTGAAAGTGATGGGGAAGTGGTGAGGTTATGAGAAACTGGAAACGGACGTTTTTCTATATCCGCCGTGGTTTGCTGCGTTGGGCGGTGGTATTCTTCGGGACGCTACTGGCGCAGTGCGGATTAGTATGGATTCTGGAGAACCCCGACAGCAGGATGATGTTTTATCTGATTTCGGGCACGATGATTGCCTTTGCAATCGGCAGTTTGTTCTACGGAGGACAGGAAAAATGAAAAAGCCTGTATGCAATTTTAACTGTTTTGAATGTCCGCACCCAGATTGCATCTGTGATGATTTTTCGCGTAAGGAGTATGTAACGGACGCTGAAATCAACAGAATTGCAGGGATGACGAGAAGCAAAACAGGCTTGAGAAAAAAAGAATACCTCAGAAAGTATTATTCAGAACGCAAAGAATATGCCAAAGCATACCAGAAAAGCTATTACGAGAAAAACAAAGAGAGGATTCGCGAAAAGGCTAGGGAGCGTTACCGAAAGAACAGAGACAGATACATAGCAAGCGTGCGAGCCTATCAGGAGAGCAATAAGGAGAAGTTCAATGCCTACAAGAAAGAATACTCAAAAAAATATAAAAGACGAAAAAGGGAGGAAAGAGAGAATGAAAAACGGCAGAGAATTGACACCAGAGAATGAGTTGCAGGAGCTTTGGGAGCTGAATGGCAGGGTGAAGGCTGTTGTTGCCTATTTGAAAACAGATAAATTTGTGAATGCCGAACAAATCTTGGCTATGCTTGCTGGCGGTGATGATGATGGCTTACCCATGCAGGACAGGGATAAAGACTGAATGTGACAGCTGCGGATACTGCGAAAAAGAGCAGGAAGAATGTCCGCACTGCCAAGAAACGCAATACGAATACCTTTATAAAAGGGATGACGGAGAAATCGTTGGCTGTAGCGAATGTATAGAAAGGATGTGGAGTGATTGACGGAAGTGTTATTGAAAAAAATCAGCCTTAAAAACTATATGGGGGCTGAAAATGTGGAGGTTGACTTTTCCGAGAAAACGGAAATCAGAGGTAAAAACCGTTGCGGCAAGTCCACGCTGATGAACGCCTACTTTGATGTTATGACAGGGAAATTTGCTAACGGTACCGCACCGACCAATATTTGTCCTGTGGACGAAAACGGAGAAGAAAAGCCTGTCAAGGAAATCGAAAGAGCGATTACTTTGGAAATCAATGGAACTGAACACGAAATCAGAAAAGTGACTAAAAGGAAATATCGCAAGGGCGTTTTTATCGGGAATGAAACCGTTTATATGCTTGATGGCGTTTCTGCAAAATCTGCGGAAGTAAATGACTTCTTGTCTGGTATCGCGCCGGCAGAAACGATTGCAATATGTTCCAACGCATCGGTATTTTTATCAACCATTAGAAAATCCACAGCGGATGCCAGAAAAGCTGCTGAGTTGCTTTCTGGGTTCGATATTGAGCAGTTCTGTAAGGATAAAGAAGAATATAGGGATGCCTACGAACTGGCGAAGGGAAAGAATGTCGAGGATGTTCTAAAGCAGCTGAGAAAAAAATGCACCGCTGAGAGTAAAGAGTTGGACAGGCTGAATGTTGAGTTGGACTATGAACAGCGCAGACTTGACAGGTCGGATGATTCTGATTTGCAGAAATTAGAATCCGAAAAATCGACCATTATCGGAAACATTGACAGCATGAAGAATCTGAAAGAAGCACTGAATGTTTCAATTGACAGATATACATATCTTGTCGGTCTGGTTGATGACTTGAAAAAGAAGATGTCAGCCATTGAGGACGAGCAAAAGAAAGACAAAAACGAGAAAATCGAAACTCTGAAAAAAACTATAGTGGCTATCGATGCGGATATTGATAACTTTTCGGAAAAAGTTAAAAAGTACAACGAATCAGCTGAGAAAGTTTTTGGAGAGATTTCTTCCTTAAAATCGAAATGCACTGAATTGAAGAACTGCCATTCTATCATGGACGCGGTGCAGTACGGCAATGATTATGTTTGCCCGAAATGCGGCAGGGGGTTCAATTCAGAAGAAGTAGAGGTTGTAAAAGAAAAATTATACAAGGAAAAAGAAGATGCTTTATGTGAACTTAAAGACAAGGTTGATATTCTTGAATCCGCAATCAAAGCAGAAACTGATACATATTTAGATTTTAATAAAAAATCAAATGAATGGGCTGAAAAGGTTTTTGATAAAAGAGAAATAAGAAAGTCTTTGGAGATTAATTTGGAAAAATTGCTTTCTATCGGCTTTGAGAAAACGGAAGAATATAAAACGCTTGAAAAACGGCTTAAAGAAGCAGAGGAAGAATCCTCTAAACTTTTTGAATCAACTGATTTATGGCGGCAAGTAACGGAGAGAATCAGCAACTATAAGGTTGACCTTTCGCAGAAAGAATCTGAAATCAAAGCTATTATCAGAGATACCGAAAATACAGAAAAACGAATTGATTCGTTGAAAGAATCCGTCAAGAAGCAGGCACAGAAAACGGCTGACGTTGAACGCCGGATTGATATGCTACAGGATTTCAGCATTGCCAAAAACACCGCTCTGGAGGATATGGTAAACAGGAAATTTGAGTTTATCAAAATCAAAATGAGCGAAGAAACATTAAGCGGAGATATTAAGGAAACTTTGAGAATCAATGTAAATGGCGTTGATTATTTCAATGGACTGAACCATGGAGACAGAATCCTTGCAGAAATTTTCCTGTTAAAAGGATTGCAGGACATGAATAGTATTCGCCTTCCGATTTGGATTGATGATACAGAATCCTTGGACGAAAACAGGATTCCAGATGTAAGCCGCCAGTTAATTGTTATTCGCAGGACAGATGATGAAACTTTGAAAGTATGCAATGGGGAGGAATAAAAATGGGAATGAAAGGATATAAAGGTTTTCGCAAGGGGCTTATTTGCAAAGATAAGCAGTACGCAGAGAACACGATTTTTGAAGAAAGCGAAGCTAATATTTGCGTGAATGGTATGCACTTCTGCAAAAATCCTATGGACGTACTTGACCATTATCCGCTGATTGATGATAACGGCGAAATGTGCGAATTTGCGGAAGTAGAGGCATTGGACGAGACATTTACGGATGACGATAAAAAATACTGCACGAAGAAACTAAAAATCGGTGCAAGGCTGTCTTTAGCAGAATTTATTAAGGCAAGTTTTGACGTAACCTATCAGCAGATTAAAGAAGAAGTTGATAATGTTTCAGAAAAAGAAAATGTCGTAGACAACGCTACACTGGCAGGCGGAAACGGGGCTAAACTGGCAGGCGGAGACAACGCTAAACTGGCAGGCGGATACGGGGCTAAACTGGCAGGCGGAGACAACGCTACACTGGCAGGCGGATACGGGGCTAAACTGGCAGGCGGAAACTGGGCTAAACTGGCAGGCGGAGACAACGCTAAACTGGCAGGCGGAAACGGGGCTACACTGGCAGGCGGAAAACATTCTATCATGGTTTCTGAAAACGGTGGCAGAGCTAAAGGCGGCATGGGTAGTGTGATTGTTATGGTGGAGCGAAACGATGAAGGAGAAATCGTCAATTACAAAGCAATCCAGATTGATGGGGATAAATACAAAGAAGATACATGGTATCGGTTGGAAGATGGAGAAATTAAGGAAGTGGAGTGATGCAGAATGGCAGAAATGAAGGCGTTAGAGTTTTTGAGAGAATGGCATAGAATGTGTCAAAAGTATCCGTTTTGTAGTGATTGCCCAATGGAAGATTCTTCATCTCGCAGTTGTATGCCTTGTAAGTGGGTTTTTAATGATATAGAAAAAGTGGTCGCCATCGTGAAGAAGTGGTCTGAGGAACATCTAAGAAAAACACTTTTGCAGGATTTCTTGGAGAAGTATCCGAAAGCCGAACTGGCATATAACAAATTTCCAGAAATTTGCCCTCATTCGTTGGGATATGCGACAAATAAAGAGTGCTTTTTAGATACGGACGAACAATTTGTTTCAGAAGAATGCGAAGAATGTTGGAACAGACCGTTGGAGGAGGAATGAAATAATGGCTGAAAATACACAGTTGACAGAAAAGAAGGAATTTACAACAGCATTAAGCCGGTGGTCTAACGAAATCACAGGACTAATTGCCAAAGATTATGAGGCTTGCGGCGTTATTTTTGACGAGTATTCCAGAAAATGCGCTATGGAGGCGGTCGGGAGCATTTACAATCTTGTAAAGAACGATGGCAAAGCAAACATGAACTCTCTTGATACAAGTAACTTGAGGGGCATCGTTGAAAACTGTGCAGGGCTGAAATTGAACCCTGCGGCATATCCGAGGGAGTGTTATTTCCAGCTTAGAAATGTAAAGCGTGGGAACGAGTGGGTAAAGGTTGTTGAAATGGGTATCGAGGGTGCAGGATATGATTCCCTTCTTTCTCATTACGGCAAGGATGTTGAACAGGTTTATCCATATTGGATAGTCAAGGAAGGGGATACCTACATTCCGCCGAAACACAGAGGTTTGGAACTGACACCGCCAGAGTGGGAAGAAAACGGATTATCCGATAAAGCGGTTCGGGTGGTATATCCAGTCAAATTGACGGACGGCACAGTAACTTATCTGACAGCAGATAGGGCAAGCGTAAAGGTTAATTTGTTGGCACACGTTAAACAGAATATGATGAACGCTACATTCGGCATTTGTGCCGATAGATACAAGGCTACAGATAAACAGAAAGAGGAAATCAAAGCCAAGAAGGACGAAATTCTGAACGCATTGAGAGCGTGCAGCACGGTTGATGATATGTTGGAATGTGAAATTGCCAGACAATTTATCAGCGGTGCATGGCTGGACATGCCAGAGAGCATGATTCAGCGGAAAATGTGCAACAACGCAACAAGGAAATACCCAAAAAATTATGACCAGATGGCAAGACAGGCACAAATTGAATTGGATGATACATACAGACAGACACAGGATGATGTTGTGGAAAGTGCAAATGCCGTTGATTTTGACGAGGAAAACATCATTGATGGGGAAATCGTGCAGGAGGTGTAAACAGTGATTCTTATAAAAGTAACGATTGCCGTCTGGATGATTTTCATCCTTGCATCTGGTAGGGCTATTTGGTTATACATTAGAAATCAGAAAAAAGGTATGAATAGGGATTTATCTTATTATGTTCTGGAAAACAAACCTTCTGCGTTGTCTGCTTTCGTTTGCATTGTTGTTGCTCCTGTTCTTACGATAGCGAGCGCAATTTGGCTTTTGGTTAGGGGGTAAAAATATGAGAATGATTAGTCAGAACGGAAAAGTTGATTTGCCGTATGAGCAGATTGGGGTCCAGATAAATAATTTAAATAAAAAAGACATTATCGCTTATCCAATACATGTCGCTGGTGAATCCCATTGGACTTTAGCGAAATACTCGACAGAAGAAAAAGCAGTTAAGGCTATGGAAATGTTGAGAGAAACATGGATAAATGAAACCGTAGAATTTGAGGATGGAATTTTCCATAGAAATATTATCTTTAAGTTTCCAAAGGATGATGAAATCGAGGTGTGATGATGAAATCTGGAACATTGGAAGATATGCTAAAGGAATTTTCAGATGGCACATACGATTTGACGGATAATGGAAAATGCACAGGGTGCGGAAGCTGCTGCACTAATTTCTTGCCGATGACAGAAAAAGAGGTATCCATTATCCATAGATACATCAAGGAAAGAAATGTAAAAGAACAAAAACATTTCATTCCGTCCTCCGCACCGACGGTTGATATGACTTGTCCATTTCTGGATGACAACAAAAACTGCGATAAGTGCTTGATTTATGCGGTCAGACCGAGGGTATGCAGGGATTTCATTTGCCGACCAAGTGACAGACCGCCAGTTGATAGAAACTACACTAAAAAATGCAGATTGGTTGATGTTAGGAGAGAGTTCTATTGATATTAAAAACGATAGCGACAGGTTCAAACGGAAATTGTCACGCACTAATTGCAGACACAGGAGAGATTCTTCTTTTGGACTTGGGGGAGAATGAAAAGAAGATTAAGAAGGGAATCGGGTGGAAGATTTCTGATGTTGTCGGTGCGGTTGTTACCCATAAACACGCCGACCACTCAAAATCGGTCAAAGAATTTGAGCGAATGGGTGTTCCTGTTTTAAAGCCCTGCGAAAACGCCAGCGACATTGGCTTGAAAAATATTTCTGGTTTCAAAGTGCAGTCGTTTGACCTTACAACGATTGATGGCAGATGGACGCACACAGATGCGGACGGAACGGAATGCCCTTGTTATGGTTTCCTTATTGAACATAAAGAAATGGGGCGGATGCTTTACATTACCGATTGCAAAGTTATCAAATGGAAGTTTAAATCCATTAACCACATTCTATTGGGCGTAAATTATGACAAGGATATGATTTATCCAGATAACGAAGGGAAAAAGAATCATATTTTCGGCGGTCACATGGAGATTGGAACGGCTTGTGAGTTTGTAAAGGCGAATAATTCTGATTCATTGCATAACGTCATAATGTGCCATCTGTCAGCCGATAATGCAGATTCTGATAAATTCATCGAGCGTATGAAAAAAGCGTGTCCTGCGGCGAATGTGTACGTTGCAGGACGTAATGATGGGTGGTGGTTAAGGAATGGGTAAGGCTTGTTTTTGTTTGAACGCAAACATTAAGGGTAAGGATGGCATTTGCCCTTGCTATGGATGCGAAGGAAGGGCTGTTGGATGTCATTCAAAATGCGAGAAATTCACGATTTGGAATCAGAAGCATTTGAAAAATAAAAAAGAAATGCAAAAGAAGGCGTTCATCGAAAATCAGGCAGATTATCGAAAGAACGAATACTTTAGAAGAAAGAGGGAAAAGCAGAAATGAATAAATGTATTTTTGTTGGCAGAACAACAAGAGATGTTGAACTCAGATACACGCAGTCCGCCAATCCTCTAGCGGTCGGAAGAACCTCTGTTGCGGTCGAAAGCGGATACGGAGACAAGAAGAAAACGAGCTTTTTCAATATCTCTGCTTTTGGCAAAACGGCGGAAACAATGGATAAATTTGTTAAGAAGGGTACGAAAATCATCCTTGAGTGCGAAGCCGTACAGAATGAGTACACCGACAGGGCAGGGAAGAAGCAGAACACGGTATCCTTTAACGTGAAATCTTTCGAGTTTGCCGAGAGTAAAGTGGCAAGCAGCAGTGCAGGGCAGACAAGTGATGCGCCGAAATCACAGAGCAACGCCGATGGTTTCTATCCCATCGACAATACCATTGAAGATGACGATTTGCCGTTTTAAAAAATAAGAAAGGTGGAGACTGATTTTGAGAATAGAAAATTTAATCGTTTTTTTGAAAGAGAATTTTGAAAAAGGGATACAAATGTTCGATACTGCGAATATTGTAGGCGATTTCATGGTGCCTATTTATAAGAAGGACGATATATCAGTGTTTTTCGCGCCGGAATATGACTATATTGAGATATTCGGAATATCTGATGAAGAATTTGAAAGAGTCGAAAAAGAGGTTAATCGGAAAAGTCGGTGATATTATGGATTTGAAAAACATAAAAACGGAATTGTTTAATGACAATTTCCAGAACTATAAGCGGTACGGCATCCCGAAAGCGCAACTTGTTATTGCTGATATCCCCTACAACGTGGGTACGAATTTCTACGGTAGTAATCCCATGTGGTACAAAGGTGGGGACAATAAAAACGGTGAAAGCAAACTTGCCGGAAAGGCTGCTTTTAATACGGATTTTAATTTCAATCTGTACGAGTATTTTCATTTTTGCAGCAAACTGTTGAAGAAAGAAGATACGAAACCCGTATCACGTGGCAGAAGCAGCAACAGCCCGTGCATGATTGTGTTTTGCAGCTTTGAGCAGATTCCCACGCTTATCAATGCTGCTAAGAAACATGGCTTTGTAAACTACATACCTTTGGTTTTCTGCAAGAATTACAGTCCGCAGGTTTTAAAGGCAAACATGCGTATCGTTGGTGCGACAGAATACGCCCTTGTATTTTATCGTGGAAGGTTACCAAAGTTTAGAAACGGCTGTCAGCAGGACGAGAACGGGAAGAATATTCGCGGCACAGGACGGATGATTTTTAATTGGTTCGCATGGGAGAAGGACGGAAAAGAGATTCCTAAAATTCACCCTGCGCAGAAGCCCGTAGCCGTAATTAAGAAACTGATTGAAATTTTTACGGACGAAGGGGACATCGTGATTGACCCTTGTGCTGGTAGTGGTTCGACACTAAGGGCAGCAATGGAAATGGGAAGAAACTCGTACGGATTTGAAATTTCAAAGGAATTTTACAGACGAGCAAAAGGCGAAATGCTTGTTATACCAAATCATTGTTATGTAAAAATAAATGGTGATGCGATTCTAAGGGGATTGAAAGATGGACTATCAAAAATTTAAGAAAGCGAAGGCTATCGAAAAGAAGAACAAGGAACGCTTGCTGAAAGTCAACCCAAAACTGAATGAGGATAGCGGAATTTATTTCCTAACAAGAATTGATGAAAACGGATTTAAGTACGCATATATCGGGCAAGCGGTACATATTCTGACGAGGCTTGCACAACATCTTGTTGGCTATCAGCATATCGACCTATCGTTGAAAAAACATGGCTTATACGATGCAGAAACAAATCAGTATGGATGGAAAATCGGATTTATGCTTTACAAGGATACCGAGTTGGATATTGCGGAGCAGCACTGGATAAAGAAATATGCTGATGGTGGTTATCAGCTGCGGAACAAGACAAGCGGCTCACAGGGCGAGGGCAAATCGCAGATTGCGGAATACAAAGCCGCTAAGGGCTATCGTGACGGCTTGGAGCAGGGCAGAAAGAATCTTGCGAAGGAATTATCGCATATTGCCGAAAAGCACCTCACAATCGAAATTAGAGCGGATAAGAGAGGTAATAAGATTTCAGAACGGCAGTATGAGAAATTTATGGAGTTGATGAAAGGTGGCGAATAACAATGAGCGGCGGAAGTTGGGGCTATCTATACTCAAGGGAAGTTGACGAGCTTGTGCAGTATGAAAGTATTGGATTGTTAGAAGAAATGGCTGACTACCTTAATTCGAGTGGATATGAAGATGTGGCAAAGGATACGAGGAGATTGGTAGAGTATATCAAATCAGCCAGAATCAGAATTGAAACGCTTCACGAAATGCTAAGTCCTGTTTTTAAGGCGGTTGAATGGTACGATAGTAGTGATTGCGGAAAAGATTCGGTCAGCAGGGCAATAGAAGATTACAGAAACGGAAAGGGGGCGAGTAATTGAGAATTTACATAAGCGGTGCTATTACTGGCACAGAGGATTTCAGAGAAAGATTCCTCGAAGCAGAAAAGGAATTGATTGCAGTCGGACACGATACGGTAAATCCTGCGAGGTTGAATGATATCATGCCGAAAGATGCAACACATGAGGAATACATGAGAATGTCTTTTGAGTTGCTCGACCTTTGCGATGCAATTTATATGTTGGACGGATGGGAAAATAGTAAAGGCGCAAATCAAGAATACGGTTTCGCCAAAGGAAAAGGAATTGAAATTTACGAGAATAAGAAGGGCTGATTTATGAAATTCATTGATTTTTTCTCCGGAATCGGTGGTTTCCGTAGGGGAATGGAACTGGCAGGGCATGAATGTGTGGGATTCTGTGAATTTGATAAATTTGCAGTAGCCGGATACACAGCCATGCACCTTATGACAGAACAGGAGCGAAAGTACATAAGCACGTTGCCGAAAAACAAAAGAGTAGCAGAAGCAGGAAAGGAGGAGTACAGGCATGGAGAATGGTATGCAAATGACATTAGACGGATTTTCGCCGAGGACATACCGAAAACAGACTGCTGGTGTTTCGGATTCCCCTGTCAGGACATCAGCGTTGCCGGAAAGCAGCTTGGCTTTAACGGAGCAAGAAGCAGCCTATTTTTCAGAGTTATGCGCCTTGTGCAAGACCTCGAAGAAAAAGATAGACCCACATACCTATTCATTGAGAACGTTAAAAACCTACTTAGCGTTAATGGGGGAACGGACTTCCTTAAACTTCTCATTGCGCTGGACGAAAGTGGGTACGATGCAGAGTGGCAAGTTATCAACTCTGCCGATTACGTCCCACAAAACAGAGAAAGAGTATTCATTATTGGACATCTTAGAGGGAGAAGTACCGCAAAAGTATTTCCTATCGAAGGAGCAGACAGAGAAAATAGTGTTCAAATAAAACAAATCGGGAATATAAAAAGTGTAAAACGAGACAATCCGAATCGTTATCGTGTATATGATGTGGATGGTATTTCTCCGACACTTTCTAAAATGGATGGCGGTGGATTGAGTCCATATATCCCTATTCCTGTATTTTGCGATATGTCAAAAAGTGCAGGAATACAAACTTATGATAATGCGTTTTGCTTGCAAGCGAGATACCATAAAGGCATTTGCAACAGGCGAAAGGAAATAAGTGGCATTTGCGTTCCTGTACTTACACCGGAAAACGCCCAGAGCGAAAAACAAGGTATTTTCGTGCAATTATCGGAAGAATTGACCGTGTATGCCGTTTGGTACGAAAAATATCAGTGTTATATTGCTATCCGCAAACTGACACCGAGAGAATGCTTTCGGCTGCAAGGGTGGGAGGATGAATATTTCGATAGGGCGAAATTGGTAAATAGCAACAGTCAGCTATATAAACAGGCAGGGAACGGCGTGACCGTACCAGTAATATACGAGATTGCAAAAAGGATGAGGAAGAATGGGAACATTTCTGCCCGAATTGCAAGGAGGAGTGAAAACAATGAAGGAATGTAAATTGTACCAGTGCGAAATTTGTAATACGCAATACAAATTAAAAAGTGATTGCCAAGCGTGCGAAAAGAATCATGTTAAACCAGAAAGCATTAAAGAGTACAAATATCATGCCGAGAAAACCTATAAAAATTATCCGGATACCATCGTTGTTTTGATGAAAGATGGAAAAGAAATTAAATACAAAAGATAACAGATGAAGTATTTGGACAGGAGGAATAAAGCATGACAGAGAAATGGATTGAGACAGAAAAAATGAAAAGGCTGACAATGGATAACTTAGAAGAAATGGGTATGTTCAGTCTGGCACATAACTGTTGTTACATTGATGAAAATGGCAATACCAGATATAGGGATTTTGAGATAGATATTGACGCAAGAGAGTTGGCAAAGGGACTGCTGAAAGAAATGACAGAAGGTAAGGTATCCTTTGAATCAGATGAGGACTTCGATGATTGGATGGGGTGCTGCATCGGAGAGGATGGAATAAGCACACCAAGAGGTCTGATTGCCAATTTCTATCAGAATCTTTGGGCTATGGCGGAGTTAAGAGAGAAACTCAAATATTATGAGGACTTGGAAGAACAGGGGCGGCTGTTGGTGCTGCCCTGCAAGGTCGGAGATACGGTGTATGAAATCCTCGAAGAAACCGTACCAAATCGCTATTTCTATATCAGCGAATGGAAGGTGCAGGATGTATCGGTGAAGGCTGTCAAGTATGCTGACGAATGGGAGCCGTATGATTACGAGAATCTGTATTTCACAAGAGAAGAAGCAGAAGCGGCACTGGAGAAAAGGAGGAGGGAAAAGTGATGGGAATGGTTATTTTGGCAATTTTGATAATCGCATACATAATGATTGGGTACGGTCTTTTTCTGAGCATTATCATTGAAGATTATACGCAAAACGTATGGAAACCGATTCTTTGTTTTTTATGGATTGTTTTCCTTTGGTTTCCCTATGGTGTTTATAGCTATTTGAAGGAAAGAAGGACAAAGGATGAATCTTGACGAGAAAATCAACAATAAATAAGAGTGTGGTGTTGTTTATGGCAATATACAGGAATTTACATATATCGTTCTGGACTGACAATAAAGTCGAGGATGATTTCACGCCAGAGGATAAGTATTTCTATGCTTATCTTCTGACAAACCCACAGACGAATATATGCGGCTGTTATGAGGTCAGTTTTAATCAAATGTCGCACCATACAGGATACACGAAGGATACAATTTCAAGGCTGATAAGACGTTTTGAAGATGTGCATGGAGTGATTCGGTACTGTGCAGAAACAAAGGAAGTCTTGATTATCAAATGGTACAAGTATAATTGGAGCAAATCTGAGAAAACGCTTGCAGGAGTTGAGAATGTGGCAAAGCATATTAAGTCCGATGATTTTAGGCGGTATGTTATGGATACGGTAAATAAGGTTAGAGGCAGTGCGGATGATTGCCAGACGGAAGAAGAATCGAAAAGTATTCCTTCCGTTTCTGCAAAGAAAGTATCTTATGCGGATATGCTGAATGATATGGTTTCCGAGTTTGCTATTTCCGATTATCTTCTGGAATCGGTGCAGGATTGGATAGCCTACAAGGGAGAGAGAAATTTCAAGTACAAAGAAAGAGGTCTGCGGACACTTTTAAAAACCGTATCGGAAAAGTCAACACAGTACGGAGATACGGCGGTGTCAACGGCAATAAACGAGAGTATTTCAAGCGGATATCAAGGTATTGTTTGGGAGAAAATCGGGAAGGCTTCCAGTAGCGATATAAACTGGAATTTTTAGGGGGTGTGTTTTGTGCTGACAAAAGAGGAAACGAAGAAAATCCTGCGTATCATGTATAACTGTTTTCAGAATTTCAGACCAAAGAATATCGAAGAAACAACGGAGGTTTGGGGAATGATGCTTTCAGATTATACATATCAGCAGATTTCGGTTGCGTTGAAATCCTATATCCTGTCCGATACAAGCGGATTTGCACCGACAATCGGGCAGTTGGTTGATATGGTTCATTCCGTTAGCAAACCGCAGGAATTGAACGAAATGGAGGTGTGGTCGTTAGTCAGTATGGCGATTAGAAACAGCGGATACCGATATACCGAGGAATTTTTGAAACTTCCTACAATCATTCAACGTGCAATCGGAACACCAGAGCAGTTGCATATTTGGGCTACGGATGAAGATTACAACGAAACCGTAGTCATGAGCAATTTTCAGAGGTCATACAGATTGGCACTGATGCAGAAAGACGAAAGCGCAAAGATGCCAACAGAAGTGCGGAATTTGCTTTCCAATAATGAAAATCCTGCCAGAATAGAAATGCAGGATAGGATTAAGCAGCTTTCTAATGCGTTTGAAGAAAAGAGCAAACTGTTGATTGAGGGCAGCGAGAAGAAAGAAAGAGTAGTGAATGATTCTGTTATGGACACAGTTCATGCAGAATTAGAGAAAATAAAGGCAATGAGTATCAGATAAAAACCAGAACGGAGGAAGATTTATGAAAACGCCAATCGTAAAATCCGATGAAGGAAAAGCGCAGCTCAACCTTGTACCATTGGAAATTTTAGAGCCATTAGCAAGAGTGCGTGAATTTGCCGTTGAAAAATACGGTGTTGAAGGTATTGAGTCATGGAGAAATATCTCTGATGATAGATTGCTAGCCGCCCTACTGCGTCACACGGTATCTTACCAGAAAGACCATGACGCGCGAGATGAAGAAAGCGGACTGCCTGCTGCATATCATGTAGCTATCAACGGCGTATTTCTTGCCATCAAGGCTATGGAGAGAATGAAAGAAAGATGCGGATACCAAGTCAAAGAAATTAACTTTTACGAAAATCTTCCGCCAGAATTGCAGAAAAGGGTAGATAAATTCATTTCTGCGGTTTACGAGGGTGGTGTGAAAGATGAATCTGAATCAGATTGAAAAGAAAAAACGGTATCAGAAGCAGAAAAGAATCATTGAAGAAGCGAAGAACGAAGCTATTGAAAATATGCAGAAAATCATTGATAGAGGGCTTTCTTCTCAAATGGAACTGGTTATGTTGCTAGTCCTGCATGATAAATTCGGATTCGGTTCAGAACGTTGCGCCAAAGCGTTAGTTGCCTTTGAACAGCTTTGGGCTGATGTTGGGGACAAGCACCTTTCGCTTGATGATATTGAGGAAGTAGTAAAGGCTGAAATTGGAATCGAAATGACGGAGGATACCATTTTCCAGACCGACAAGAAAGGGAATAAAAAATTGCTTTGGTCTAATGAGGATACATAAAGGAGGTATTCCTAAGTGGCTTTGCGTAATTTGACAAAGCCAGAATTGCGAAAAATTATAGAGAACGCCAATTTTACCGAGGATGAGATGATGGTATTTCAACTGTCCAGCAACGGTTCCCCTATTGATTATATAGCGGACACGATGAAAATATCATCATCTACGGTAAATCGTATTTTGCGGAAGATTTATAAGAAAATGGAAAGGATTGAGGATATGTCGAAACCAGAAGTGCCGATTTGGCAGAAAGTTACAATGACGATTGATGAAGCGTCCGCCTATAGCAATATCGGGACGGCAACGCTCAGAAAACTTGCGAATAACCCAAAATGCACTTTTGCTCTTACAAACGGGAACAGAAAGCTCATTAAGCGAAAGGAATTTGACAAGTTTATTGAAAATACTCTTGAGATATAGACAGAAATTAGCCCTGTATGGTAATATGACGCTGTATGGGGCTTTTCTCAAAATGAAAGGGTGTGTAACGATGGGAAAAGACCTTAGAGGTAAAGAATTAGGCGTTGGTATCAGCCAACGGAAAGACGGAATGTATACAGGACGATTTACAACAAAATCCGGAAAGCGAAAGCAAAAATACTTTCATAAGTTGCAGGAGTGTAGGGCATGGATGGCAGATGCACAATTTGAGGATGAACATGGTGATGTGTTCTTTTCTGACTCTCCAACAGTCGATGCGTGGTTTGATTATTGGATTGAAGAGGTAAAAGGGAATAGCATAAAATTAAAATCAAAGATATGTTATCAAACCAGATGGAGAATTGCAATTTCTCCCGTGATAGGAAATATGGAATTAAAAGATGTAAAACCAATTCACTGTCAAAATGTTTTGAACAGGCTAAATCAGGGACATAAAATATCTTATATAAGATATGTAAGAACTTTGCTTTCTTCTATAATGGGATGTGCAGTAGAGAATGGTTTTATACAGAAAAACCCCGTTGTAAAAAGCGTAAAGCCGACGGGCGGAGAAAAAGTTAAAGAAAGAGAACCACTCACTTTAGAGGAGCAAAGGATTTTTTTAGAATTTGCAAAAAAATCTTCCAACTATAACTTTTATGCGCTTGCGCTTCAGACGGGAATGAGGTGCGGTGAATTAGCTGCATTAACTTGGGATAATGTTGATTTTAATAGAAGAATGTTGAAAATCACAAAAAGTTTATCAAAAATAGACGGGATAGGAATTGTTATTGGAGAACCTAAAACAGAATCTGCAAAAAGAGAAATCCCATTAACAGAAGATGCCATAAGAATACTAAAGATG
>ERZ1034901.194-NODE-194-length-50413-cov-26.623992_pt1 | contig 50413 bp, 42 predicted proteins | sample MGYA00520628_ERZ1034901 | MGnify/ENA primary metagenome ERZ1034901 (study PRJEB33766, sample SAMN09781783) | gut metagenome | biome: gut microbiome | host: Homo sapiens | place: Madagascar | study: EMG produced TPA metagenomics assembly of the PRJNA485056 data...
TATGAGATAAAAACTTATCTCATTCTCAATCACTTATAAAAAATACGTACTTTCGTTCCAGCAAAATACTATACTTACAAGGCTAACAATGCTTCAGAAGTGAAAAGTTATGTTTCTGCAGCTGCCGGTGCAACTCTCAAGGTGTCTTATGGTGCTGGTGTAAGCAAGTCAAGATCTGTTTCCTTGGGCGATACAGATGGTCAGACTACAGGCATCTGTGACTTTACAGAAGTTGCATCTGTACTCTCTACTCGTATTTTTACCTTGAAAGGTAATGAGGTACAGACTCTTCAGCCAGGTTTGAACATTGTGAAGACCACCTACACAGATGGTCATACAGATGTGAAAAAAGTATTGAAGAAATAGAATAATGGCCTTCGGGATATGATTGTCCCGGAGGCTTTTTGGGTTATCGTTACTTCCATGACATCTATCTATTAATCAAAACAAAAACTCCCTGATAATATGAACTGTTATTTTTAGTTGTACAAAACAGCCTTTTTCCGAAAAGAATCAGATAATCCACTAAAATTCTACATATAATCCACCATACTTAGCCTCTTTTGGCGTAATTTTGCCATCACCAAACGTATTTTCTGAAAAAGAAAGGCTTTGAAAAGTCGATGCTTGATTACGGATTGGCAAGTGAATAAACAACTACAATTTTAATATAAACCGAAAGTAACCAATGAAAAAGAATGTTTTAATGACAGCTGTCATGCTGCTTGGCATCATGTCAGGTTGTACTGACAGCTTGGAGCAGCAACTAGCTCCTGCAGCAGAGGTTGAAACTGAGTTGGCAACAAGAGCTTCTTCAGGTCGCCTTAGTACTTACACACCTCCATCGTATATTGATGATTATGCATCAATGGCAGGTTGGGACCAGCGTGGAAGTTGGAATTTAGCCAACGTGCATGACCCTACGGTCATGAAGGCTGATGACGGCTACTACTACATGTATCAGACTGATGCCTCTTATGGTAACAGTTTGGATGGACATGGCCATTTCTTCTGCCGTAAGAGCAAGGACTTGATCAACTGGACTTGGGTAGGCTCCACCATGAGAAGACAGCCTTCCTGGGTGGCAACCAAGGTGAATGAATATAGAGCAAAGGAGGGCCTTCCTGCTATCAAGCATTTTCGTTATGGATTTTGGGCGCCATGTGCTCGCAAGGTGAGAAATGGCTTGTACCGAATGTACTATTGCATTGTGGTCGACAATTACATCGGCAATGGCTTATATGCCGATGCAGCCAATTTTGACAACACCTGGTCAGAAAGAGCTTTCATCGGCATGATGGAAACTTCCGATCCAGCAAGCAACCATTGGACAGACAAGGGCATGGTGGCTTGCTCTTCCACTGACCATGGGTTCAACTGGGGAAGAAACGGTCAAGGTGACTGGAATGCATATTTCAAGTATAATGCCATCGATCCGTCATATATCATCTGCCCTGATGGCAAGCATTACCTCATCTATGGTTCATGGCATTCTGGTATTGTTGCCATGCGCCTGAACCCGGATACAGGTATGCCTTATGAGAATATCGGTGACCCATGGGGAGACATCAGCAAGTATGGCAAACGTATCTATACTCGCAATATCAATAGTCGCTGGCAGGCATCTGAAGCTCCGGAGATCATATATCACAATGGCTACTATTATCTTTTCATGGCCTACGATGAACTTTCTGTGGCTTACAACACTCGTGTGCTGAGAGCCAAGAACATAGAAGGTCCCTACTATGGCAAGGATGGCAGAGACTGTACCAACAAGGGTGGAGAGGCATATCCAATTCTGACACATCCGTACAAGTTCAACAATAGTCCAGGTTGGGTAGGAATCTCTCATTGTGCTGTCTTTGATGATGGAGAAGGTAACTGGTATTTCTCTTCACAAGGTCGTTTGCCGGCAGGAGTAAATGGCAATCCATATTCAAACGCCCTTATGATGGGACAAGTACGTTCCATTCGATGGACACAGGATGGCTGGCCAGTCATTATGCCTGAGAGATATGGTAATGTACCACAGCTTACCATTCTCGAAAGTGAATTGAAGGGAACCTGGGAGAATATCACCCTGGAATATAATTTTGGTCAGCAGTGCAGTTCTGAGAGCATGACACTGGGTAGTGGTCATAAGATTACTGCAGGTTTCCATGCTGGTGGCAAGTGGTCCTACGACAAAGCAAACGCCATTCTCTACATAGATGGCATACCTATGTATTTGCAGAGAGAATGTGATTGGGAATCCAATCCTAGAAAATATACTATTGTATATTCCGGACTCAGCAACTACAACAGTACAAGGAACCGCAAGTCATATTGGGGCAAGAAGAATTAAGACATTAAAGTGATTAAGGTAAAAGATGGATGACAAAAAGAAAGTTGCAGACTTGACTATCAAGTCCGCAACTTTCAGCTTTTGCAAGGGTTAGCACTTCGCCCCCAGTTTTTGTAATCGCATAATGATGGAAGTTTGGCTACGTCCCATGAGTTGTGAGATTTGCTTGATGCTCTTTCCTTCAGTATATAATTGCATTAGATACGCATCGCCCTTCTTACCCCCATCGTTTGTTGGCATTCTTGTGAGGACTATAGTTCTCATGCAGTCTTTCGGGATGGAGGAATTCTGTTACAAACACAGATGGAACGCTCTTATGGTACATGATGAATGCTCTTCTCTTTGCTCTCGTAATAGCCACATAGAACAAGCGGCGTTCATCTCCATAAGGGAATTTGTCTCCCTTGTCGAGAATGAGATTCAGTACAGGGTCATCGCTCATGAGTGCCGGAAAGCCAAAGGTATCCTTGTTGCATTGAAGCAAGATGATATAATCGGCTTCCAGTCCTTTTGATTTATGCACCGTCAGGAATTCTATTTCTCTTCCATTGATGATATAGAAGAACTTGTTGCCTCTTTTTACGCTTTTGAATGCGTACGACAGATAGTAGTCATCAAATGAATATCTACCCAGCAGGTAGATAGACTTGTCACTCGGAATACTGGCCACGATACTGTTGATGGTTGACGCGTAATTATACTTGTCATATTCATAGAACAGCATATCCGTCTGGCATGCCGGGTTATATGGAGAGATATTCTTTTTGATCTGGATCGGATTTCGCTGAATGAATCCAGAAGAAAAACCAACCAGCGGATTCCCGAATCGATAGGTGGTCTCTATCTTTTTCTTATCAGTATATCCGAAATAGCTCTCAAAATCAGTAAACAGGGAAAGATTGCTTCCTGAGAATCTGTAGATGGATTGCCAGTCATCACCCACACAGAAGAGCTTGGCTTTTGGAGAACCCTTTCTTAGAGCCTGCAAGAATCTGCATCTGTCCATGGATATATCCTGGAACTCGTCCACGATGATATACTCATATGGAGTTTGCTCCCAGCCTTCACAAATCTCCGTGGCTTCAAGGATGATGTCCGTGAAGTCCTTCAGTTGGCTCTTCTCCATGTATTCCACATATTTCTCATACACAGGCTGAAGGATATTGTCAAGAATGAAAAGGCTTCGCTCATCGCCTTCCTTTTGGGCAAGGTCTTTGATTTCAGAGAAGCTCTTGCAGTTGGTTTTCATCAGAGTAATGAAGGTAACCGCCAAACGATAAAGATGCACAACATACGACTCTCAGAACCCCAATAGTGTCATATCCAAAGAATCCTCTTCGTATCATCATGGAGTCGTTCTTGATGTCTTTTCTGGATGTACTTTAGTGTTGCTTGAAATAGATAATACTTATTCATCTTTGATTACAAGAAGCTACCGATGCTATTACCATTCTAAAAAACTTAACATTCTTTAAAACCTATACACTATAATTAGACACATTCAATTAATATTGCAGTGTAGTTGTCATCACCATGTTTCCCACAAAAGAGGTCATATGCGTCAAGTATTTCTTCCAATGATTTCTCTTCCATCATACTTGCTTGCAAGGTGTTACAGCCTATACTCTTGTAAAGTCCGTCAGAGCATAGTAATAATCTGTCACACATCTTCAGCTTGATTTGCTGAATATCTGGTACAGCCACATCTGGACGGTAAGAGAAGAAGCACTTGGCAATTGTTTCCCTTCCAAAATTATGACGGATATGGTCTTTTGTCTGATAGAGTAATCCTTCATTGGATCTTTGTACATAACAGCGGCTATCTCCAATATGCGCAATGGTAGCCACATCATTCTCAATGCTTGCCATGACCATAGTCGTACCCATTTCTGCATGATGAAGTTCGTTTACCTTTTGGTCAATGGCACTACTTGCTCTCTTGCAGGCAAGATATACCTTTGAATCGCTATCTTGCATACAGATATACTTCATCCAAAAATCAGCAATGGTATTGCACACCGTATCACTGGCTATTTCTCCAAAAGAATGACCACCCATACCGTCGCAGACAATACCCATGAACCGATTAATTTCTGGCAGATCTATGACCTTGAAGGCATCCTCGTTATTTCTCCTTCTGCCAGTTTTGCTAATTGTTGCATGTCTTATCTTCATATCATTTTTCTTAGAAAATAATTTTACATATTTAAATCAATAACTTTTCTATAATAACGTAGTTTTAACATTGATATTATTCTTGATACAATCATTTTTTGTAGAGATATTGCCAATCATTATGGTTCATCAATTAAAAAAAGCGAGGTTGGGTTTGTGAAATCCCAAATCTCGCTCTTTAAATTCTGTTTCGTCAATGTTCAGTTCTTTGAAATCTTAAAGCCTAATTTCAATATGAGCATAATCGTTTCTATAGACGTATTGCGATTGCAAGCTTTTTCCTCTTCTGAGTAGCTAATTCAAAAATTGATAGCACTTTCGTAGTCTCATATTCGTTGTTATTTAGTAGGAGAAGATTCCTTTTTCTCTGATTTGCCGAATTCAGTTTGTATCTTCTTGATCATGTCCTTTACCTCCTGGTCGATGCGATTGAAGTTATTATAGAGAATTCGTTCCTTGGCATCCGTGGACTTGAAGTTGTAATATATAGGAAGAGGGTAGTTCCTATAATCCTCTTCTTCTGCCTTGATTTCGTCCATGTTGAAGTTCGTTTTGCAGAAGAACTTGGAGGTTTTGAACTCCTCGGCCTCCTGGATATTCATAGAGCCGTTCTTGCCGGTCTTGGTTACGGTGAAATCTCTGGCAGTCTGTCCGCAGATCCAACCGGATGCCATATCGCTGATTTTCGAGGCAGGTACCAAACTGTCCATGTTCTCATTGAGATTGATGGAAGTACGGTCTCTATCAATCGTAATACCTTTCTTGAGTTGGACAACCTTTCCGAAAATGTCTACAGATAGCCAGTCCAAGGTATCCTTGCTTCTTGCGGAACCACTGATGACATTGCCCACGGTAGTGATAATCTTGTCTTTACCCACCTTGCCATAGTCAGCTTCAAGCTGAGGTAGCTCCTGAAAACCGAGTGTGACGGCTACTTTATTACTTCGTGCTGTACCGATAAGTCTGTCAATCTTATGGAAGTAGAGCGTCGGCAGCTCATCCACGATGATACTCACAGGGACGTTTTTGCCTTGACCACTATTCACTCGGGTTACCAGACGATTGAGAATCAAAGCATTCAGTGCACCGATGATACTCTCCATTTCTGGGTCGTTGGCGATAAGCAGATAGCTTGGATTCTTCGGGTCTGAGACCTTCAAATCGAAGTCATCTCCACTGAACACCCAATAGGCTTCCTTGGTGGCAAGGCGCGATGTCTGAACTCGGAGCGTACCTATCATACCTTCCAGCTGTTCCATAGCCTTGTTATCAAAGGCTGTTTTGAATGGTCCCAAGAGAGGATATACTTCAGGGTCGGTGACCAGAACCTCGAAAATCTCCTCATAGGAGTGGTTCAAGAAGGAGAGTACATGAGGCATGTCGGAGTATTGGCCTTTCCAGTATGCTGGCTCCACCAGTTTATCCATCTGTCCCAAGCAGCCTTTGGCATACACTCGTCCTGTGAGTCGTTTATGGTGGGTCTCCGGGTCTTCGCTATACTCTGCATCCAGTTCATGACCATGTTCATCGTATGGCTTCTTGCCATAGTTGACAAAGAAATAGATACATGCGGCCAGGAAGTTGGTGGCAGATGTCTGGAAGAACTGGTCGCTACCACCACCTGAACCCTTTTGACCTTTCTGGAGGGATTCAATGAGTGTTTCTGCCGTTTCCTGGGCTGCAGCCAGATTGCCTATATACTTTTGCTGGATAGGATTTACTCTGCAGCTGTATTCTACATTTACGAAGTTAATGATACGGAATTTACAACCTTCCGGGATTTTCTTCTGTTCCTTGTTCTTTCTATAGTGATAATAGAGCTTGGTGGCCAGGGTTGGAAATTTATAGTCGTACACCACCATCGAGAAGCCTTTACTGGAATGTTGTCTAATATAAGGTTCGATAACAGAGAATGTCTTACCGGAGCCAGGGGTTCCCACTACCCATGTTCCTCTGAAAGGATTGATGATGTTGATCCAGCCATGGCGGAATTTACCCTGATAGTAGAAGCGCATCGGTATGTTCACGGAATAAGGATTACTGACACACTCTGTGGATTGCTCGAAACTCTCGTTCTCCAAGTTGAATCGGTCTTTGAGCATGCCGCTTCTGAAGTATTTGGATATATTGTCAAGTGCTACCTGTGTCAATAACGTTCCGGCAATCGACAATAACATATATACCCAAGTGTTGCCACTAAGTATGCCTATTTTGAAGTGCCAGTCCCAATAGTAGAAGCCAACAGACAGCAAGATCATCAGAAGGCCGGAGGATATAGGCCAGATAACCATTTTCTTGGCATCATACTCAATCTGCTTCTTGTTTTTTGTGCCAATGCAGGTAATAATGACCATGATGAGGGTCACCAGCTTACTATAGGGCAGGAACTGATATACAGACAGGTGCTGAAGTTGACGATGCAATCCTGCTATGATGCCTCCCAAGAAATCCAAATCTTCGGGATTGAAGGCATACATGAAGAACTCCAGGAGCAAAGTCACATAGATGACCGCCCTAAACAGGGTATAGGTTCCTTGTAATTCTTTTGATTCTTCCATTGTTGTATTTACTTGTTACATTTTACACTATTGGCTTTTTGTTTCCAACGTTCCTGGCATGCCGTGACAATTTCTGTCATGCTTCTGGTTTTCTTAGGATTGCCCCTGAGTTCATACCAGGAATCCATGAGCGTGGTGTAGGAGATAAGTCTGTTCATTTTTCTCATCTTATTGTTCAGGGCACGGAGACTTCTTCTGATGTTACTCATGCATTCGATTCTTTCCTTGACTGTCATCTTTGCATTCTTATCCTTGTCTTTATTCAATGGGACTAGAAATTGGATGTCTGTTGCCACTTGCATGCCTGTCTCGACCACCTCTGTATAAATATTATTCTTCCGTTCTGATACTGCTACGGCTATGAGGTTGGCAGGACAATCGGATGAGGTGGCTTTCAGCTGCTTGATGTTCTTGAACGCCTGATCTACCTCATAATAGATACCATAAGTTTCTGCGGCAATACTTAGAATGTCACCAAAGCTATCCAGATAAGAATTGAACTGCTTCTGAAAATCAGTGATTTCCTCCACCTCTTCTTTCAGAAACTTATGCCCTGACATGTTAAGGTTCATGGCTGCATCCTGGGCTATGAGCGTTTGCTTTGCCTGTTTGACATATGTATAGAACATACCGGCTCTTACTAAGTCTTCACCCACCAAAGCCTTTGCATGGATGTAAAATAGTAGTGTCATACCAAAAATCAAGATGTATCTTTTCATTTGTTTATGTATTTTATTGAAACCATGGTTTATGTTCTTGTCTCATTCGATGGAATCTTGCCACTTGCTTCATGGCTTTTCCATGTCGCCTGATGGCATCTGAAGCTAACATGCCGTTTGTCTTTTCAATTTTTCCGGTAATAGCTCTGTTCCACACATCCTCAAAATTGAATATACAGATACTAAGTGCAAGGCTGCGAAGCTTTCTGTTCAAAAGTTCAAGCTCTCCGCTCAGTTGCCATAGGATCATAGTACGCTCAGCACCATTGAGCATACTCTCTTTACCGCCTGCTTTGATAACCTTATTCAAGATGCGGTAGGCTTTAGTGAACTCTGCTGCAGTTTCCATATAGAGATTGTTCATGCTCATGGAGGCGAAGACGCCTTCTGGATTGATTCTTCTGGCCTGATCAATCTCCCACAAATAGGTGAGTGTCTGCATACCATCTTGAAACAGAGTGGATGCCGCTGCTATTTTCTCTGCGTACCCCTTGGCTGTTGTGAGATAGGCATTATACTGCTTTTCCCATTTTTTCATGGTGGCAGCATCCTTTACCATCGATCCTTGTACGCCTGCAAGATTATCCATATTGTCTGTTTGACTTTTGATTTTTGCACTTATATTAGCTTCTCCATTTTGTATAGCAGCATATTGTAGGGGATTGGAGGTTGCTACCCCTTGCCCAAGGCCCTCGATGCTGACAGAAAAGATAAATATGCCTGTCAAAAGCAGCTTTTTCTTAATTTGTAATTTCATAAATTCCCTTTTTTCTTTTATTAAACTCAACTCTGCGCCTGATTTCTCCCACAATATCCTTATTTGCTTTGATTCCCACCATTTTGAGGCAGCCATTGGTTCGGTCTCGGCTAAGGATAATGACCGTTTTGATACCGACCAATAGCTGTAGTAGGTTTTGACGTTGCTCATAATCTACTATACGATAGAGTTCAATATAGTGAGTTGTTCTTGCCACCAACCCCTTCCTGATAATTATCTGCTCAGCGGTTATCGTGTACCTTGTCGCCAGTTGCGACAGGGTAACCAGAACTGACATGAATATCCCAAAGATGGCAAAGGAATAGAAAAACCAATGCTCAATCATTGTGATATGGTTAGCCATCCATATGAATCCTGATATGAGTGGTATGAAGAACAGGTTTGTGAGCAGAATGTATCGACAACATGGCCGCAGTTCTACCTTGGGATAGGCATTTGTATAGAAGTTATACATATGATATTGATGAATAGTACTACTTTTACTTGATTTTAGGGAGATGGGCTATATGCCCATTCCCCTTCCTTCTCCACGTGACATGGCCGCTTCGTGATTGAAATTCTCAAATTTGGCAGCTGCCACTTCCGCTGGGGAAACTACCCCGGGCTTGAAATAGACACCTTTATGCTCGTAAATGTCAGGACGTGGCATGGCTGGTCTTGATAGACTGGCTGCTACGTCCAAGCCTGTTGTCACTGCCGCCAAAATCGCTGCTCCCAAGTTGAACCCATGTCCTTCCTTTGTACACATCTTCACTTCAGGGAAGATTTTGTCAAAGAGCTTCATGCGTTGCATATCATTTACAGCCAGGAACTTATCATATTCCTTTTGGGTAATCTCGTGAGAGAATACATTGCCATCGATGACAGCGGACATCTTGTATTTACCCTCAATTACCTTTCCGTCAGCATCTTTGAGACGTTCCACGGCAATGTCACTGACTTCCGTGGCTCTTCCATGTTCACCACTTCTTCTCCACTCCTTGCTTGATTTAAGATTTTCAAGCCCCTCACCATTTACCTTGGCATCACCAAGGAGAGTTAGCTTGGTTTCTCTCTGAAGGTCAGAAAGAGAGATGTCTCCCAGTGACTTGCTCTCTGAAAGGATGAGTTTTTTGATGTCCTCCTGTGACAATGAATCCACAGAAAAACCTCTTTGCTTCAATAGGTTGGCTATTCGCTCATTGCTATAACCGGAGTTCAAGTTCTGCTCTGCACGAGATTGTGGAAGCGTGAGTTCTTTAACAACAGCGAGTTTGCTTCCCTTATCATCCGTTATGGGTATAAGTTGAGCAAGCATCTTGGCTCTCTCATCATCAGTGGCATTGCTGAAGTCCTGATACTGTTTCTCGGAAATCTTGAAAGTCCACATGCCCACGTCGCTGGAATCGCGCAGGTTCAAGAGATAGTTGCCAGAGATTTGATCCTTCCATACCATGGCTGAGGTAATGAGTGCCTTAGTGTTGTCACTTGCCAAACTGTAGTTACCCTGCATGTTAACTACACCTTTAGCCGTTTCCAGATTCCCCGATAGAATATGGTCTTCATTCTTGCCATTGCTAGCGTCTTTTATCTTCACCTCATCAAACACCTTGTCAAAGAGTTCCAGGCGATGCTCATCATCGTAGTTGATGAATTTGATATAGTCTTCCTTGGAAATCTCATGACTCATCACCTCATTATTGATGACTGCTGTCATTCTGAACGAAGTCTTCTCCCCATCGTGAGTAGGGTAGGTTTGGATTTCTCCAACGCTTACTCTTCTGCCATCTTTGACAGGAAGGTAGAAAGCCTTATTCTCAGAGAGCATTCTTCCATCAACGACACCTATGGAGTTCCATCTGTCAATATAACCCGTATGATAATCAGTTCGCTGATGTCCCAATGTAATGATATCGAGATGCTTTTGATGAGCATTCATTGCATCTTGAGCGATAAAGATCTCTTTCTCGGCCTCAGGCTTGAGCTTGATATCAACATAGTCCTTGGAGTTGAGCATCAGCCGAGTGATTTTGCCTGCAAAGTCATTTTCAATCACCTTATTGATTATAGAGAGGCGCTCGTCTATGGACACCACATTTTTGTCTTTGTTACCTTGCTTGCCTGTATCCTTGAAATTCTCTGCCATGAGTTTGGAGAGTTCTTCATTGGAAAGGTTGTATTGTAGATTCTTGTTGACGGAAGAAGACTTGATGGTCAATGTCTTGTTCTTATCATCAATGACAACTCCATGGGAAGCGAGTATTTGTTGGAAAAGTTCTGGTGTAGCATAAAGAGTGGAACCCAAGGCTTTGTCCAAAGGTTCAGCCTGTCCTTTTGGACGAGCCAGCATTCTTGGCTTAGAATGAATCTCCAAGTTATGAAGAGGGTCGGCAACCTGTGTGCCTTTATCATAAAAGCCGTATGATCCACTTTTAAGCTCTCCAGGTTTCAGCCTTCCATCAGGACGGTCAACTACAACCGGTGCAGAAGAAGCGAAAAAAGGTCTTCCTTCGATTCGTCGTACATGGTAGCCTCTTTGCGGAAGCAATGAAAGTCTATCCATGAAGGAATTTAATTTTCCGTATTTTGCTCCCATGAAAGGATGGAACTTGGGTTCTCTATAACCATATTCTCCATCCATGATGGTGTGCCCCCATTGCCCCATATTCACAGGGGAATTGGCATTCTTGGCCGTTACCCATGCATTGGGCATATAATAATCGTTCTTCACGATGGATGTGAACGTCTCGTATGCCTTTCTGTTAAATGAGTTAGTTCCTCCTGATCTGAGATTCTCAACCTGACTTTGTGTCAAGGTGTAGTATCTTGGGGTGGAGGAGTTGTGTGCAAGGGTTATAAGCTGCATCTCACCTGATGGAGTTTGAGAGAGATGTGCTTGCATGCCATTGGCATTCAGGGTTGCTTGTAGCTGGGGAGCGATATCATAGCTCCCTAAATTGGAATTTCTTCTGAGTAGAGTCATATCTTATTTATTTTCCAGTGATGAATTGTCTTTGGATAAAATGACACATGTATGGCGATTGGCCGTGTATGGCTTATATATATCAATGCCTCCCTGACTCACACCTTGTAACTTTTCCTTTTGTACACCAGCATCAATCAGCAGCTTGGCTATATACTTAGCTCTTTTGATACTCAGCTTTCTGTTATACTCATTGCTGCCTGTGCGACTGTCTGCTGCGCCTATGACTTTCACTTTGAGGTTATACTCCTTCACAGCTGCAGCAATCTCCGAGAGTTCTATTTTCTGTTGATTATCAATGAAATCAGTACTGTTGATTTTGAAAAAGAACAAGATAGAAACGTCGATATTCTTATCAAGTATGACATCACCCGAACTCATTATGCTCTTTATTCTTTCTCTCAGTTCATTGAGGCCTCGATAGTTGTTTTTAGGATAGAAAGATACTTCTGTTGGCACATTGCAATGATAGTAAGGGACCGTTTTTAATGATTTTTTCTTCCATCCTTGCTTTCCTATATCTATTGTAAGTCCCAAGTTGGCACGAAATAGGTTATCTCTGAGAGAACTTCCTGTACCCAGGCCATCGAATTTCTGAGCAGTGGCCATAGCACCAACTTCTGCGGACAAACTTAATCTGTCTGCTATTCTATAGCTGCAAAGCACACCATAGTTGATGGCAAACTCCGTCTTGTGGAGGAGTGAATTGTGGATGACACCAGCTCCCATGTAAGGAACAAAATTACATTTTGGGATTTTCTCATAATCCTTATGATAAAAGGATGATATATTGAGCATCAGATCCAAGTGATAGTTTTCATATCTTTCCTTGTTGAGATTAGCTGTCTTGAACTTGAATCCATCAAAGGCAATACGGGTACCAAAGTATGGAGTATGCCATTTGCCAACAGTGATTTCCAAGTTGGGAGTTACTCTGTCTAAGAGATCACCGCATCCCGATGGAGAACCGGCAAAAGCGGCAGCTCCAGTTCGTGCAGAGACGAACCAGTTGTCCAGAATGCCAGATGGCATGAATTTTAGACATGATGCTCCATGATTGGTAGTAAACGTGGTCGCTGCATTCTGTATTGGTGTAGTCACTTGTGATACCACAAAGTTCTTCTCGTCCTCTGAGAAGACTACTTGGGCCTGTACAGAAATCACTGCCAGGCAAAGTCCGATGAATAATAGTTTCAATCTTTTCATGTTCTTATTTTAATCTTTTATGTTATACATATTATAATGTGTAGTTGAGCAGAATCACATCTGTTCAGCAAGATGATCGTAGAGGAAAAGCTTGTATCGGCTGATAATCCTCTCACAGCATCTGACATAATGAATATTTGTGGCATAGCCGGCAGCCTTAATCCCCCTGAGCCAATTGTGATGGTCAGTGGAATCATATTTATGGCATTTCTGATAGCGTTCACCCATTAAAAGCCTGGAATGATATTCCATGCTTTCTTCTGCAGAAGAGAAGTTACAGAATTTCTCACTTGGCTTATCATCATTATGCAGACTATAGGGTAGTCCTTTTTCCAACCAGCTCTTGCTAGCTTTGATGCCAAAGAAGTTATTTCCTTCCTTGGCTAATTTGCTTGTTCCCCAACCACTTTCAAAGGCCATCTGGGCTAAGATAACCGAAGATGGAATACCATATTTACGTTGCTGGCTCATGGCTTGTGGGGCATATCGCTTCAAGAAATCCGCCGGACTTAATTTATCTTTTTTGTCCAGACCTAAAGCTTCTACTGCTCTTTGTTGGGTGTCCCTTACAAAAGTCAGAAGCAGGTAGGGATTCTCTATTTTTCCCTGGAGGCGGCAGGTAAGATGCAAATGTGGTCCGGTAGCTCTTCCAGTTGTACCTGTTTTCCCCAAAGCATCACCGGCATATACAGTTTCCTGTTCCTTTACCCAGATTTCTGAGAGATGGCAATAACTTAATGTATAGTTGCCTACCTGCAAGGTGATGTAATATCCAGCAATAGGATCATACCCCACAGTTTTGATAAAGCCATCGAACATAGCATATATCTCTTCATATGTTGCAACCAGGTCAATCCCTTGATGATTCCTTTTTTTCCCAGTGAATGGGTCAGCCCTTATTCCGTATGGCGAGGAAATATGAATGCTCTTTAAGGGATAGCTAACACTTTGGTATTTGTCAATCCAATAGTTGGTTGCTTCTGTGTATACTTGTGCCAAAGTATTTATTGGCAGGCAGATTAAACTTGCTATCATCCATTTCAATCTTTTCATCATTTCTACCTTATTTTATATAATATAGGGTGCAAAGGTAAATGGAAAGATTGGATTTATGGGTAGAAAACGAATTGAAGTTGTTTTTTAACATAAAAGTGGTTGTATTGTAAATATACAGTCACAGATATGTTAAAAATAACGTTTAATTATGCAGAGGAGGTAAAATTCATTTTTTAGCATTACCTTTGCCGAAAAAATTAGATAAGGTATGACTAAGGTAGAAAGATTTCAGGATAATGAGATTCCTTATGAACTTCTAGCTTCATTTGGACTCTCGCAAGAAATGGTAGATGACCTTCCACAGAAGGTATTGGAGCAGTTGCTCTCTGGGCAACGAACTCCACTTCTGCCTATTTGCAATGTAGATGAGAATGGAAATTGTAATAACTCTCTCGCAAGACTTTCTCTAGTGAGGACAGAAGATGGCATTGATGTCATCTTCATGTCCTGCTGGAAAAGCAAATTGCTGGAAGAGTTTGAATTACAGCAGCAGCAGACTCTCAAAAACGGAAGAGCCCTATATTCAGCTGAAAAAAATGCGTATTATCAGTTGGATTATGCTACTCAGCAGATTGTTTCCATGCCGGCCTATGTAATACAGCATAACATGCGTGTACTAGGCAGACAATTGGATATGGAAGTCTCAGATTTTGAGCAGCTTAAAGAAGGGGATGTTCTTTGTCTGATACAGGGAGACAAACCAATTTCGTTGGGAATTGACCTGATGCAGGATATAGGTATTCGTGTAGTGGACGGAGATAAAGAACAGTGGCAGAGAGAATTCACTGGAGACGAATTTCCTCTTTACAGCTTTGGTATCAGCGGTTGTTGGGTGAATGATGGGCATTTTTCCTATGTGAAGGAAGAAGACTATACTCAGGACATGTTAGATGCATTGGCTGAGAAAGTGAACCAGGTAAAGAGAGCTGCATTCCATCGCTAGTATTCATTTTTAAAAGGATAACAGGCATGATACTAAGTGGATTTCAAGAGGAGCATCAGCTTCTCGATTGGTATGAGCAGGATTCAATCTCTGCTCTGCAATATATTGAACATCATTCAATAGGTATGATCAACCGCTTCAAGAAGTGGTGTCAGGAGAGTGGAAGCAGTGAAGATGAAGAATCTGCCAAGGATTTTTTAGATGAATATAATGGACTATTCTTGGACACTGTAGTCAGTAAGAATGAGAATTCAACTATAGCAGATACTTCTATGTTTCATCAATGGTGTGAGAACAGCGAGTTTTTGGATGAGCTATATTCATCTAAGCCTGCCCTTCATGTGACTCTCTGGCGATATCAGAATCCATGTTCCACAGATAAGCTGAAATGTGCCCAAGACTTGAATATTTCCGCAGGGGACATCGAGAAATGGTGGCCTGTGGTGGATTTCTTGAATTTTGAACATGGAGGGAACTTTCAGCCTGTAAGGTTGGACGAAGAAGCCATATCAATAGCAATTTTGTATGTTTGCCAACTACATATTTAGACGAGTTTTTAAATTATTATTCAATTGTTAGTACTATTGCGTCATTCGTGAGAACTGCATAAGTAACAGATGTTTTTTTAAAAGTTTGAACCGACTCACAATATATTCGGTTGATTTTTTTGTGATTCTCAAATCGCATCGCTTGTGATGAGTAGTGCTATTTTAATTGTTCCGTAAAAGACAACAGCGGTTTTTCCTTAATGGGTAACCGCTGTTATTTTTTGTTGTTTACTTTTTTTTCTTAAAACGATCAACTTTTTTATAGCCTCTTCCATATCGTTTTCCTTTGACACCAATTAAGCCACCTTCAAAGAAGTTGATAACATCGTCCTTATGAAGCTTTGAAAGCATGGTATTGAAGGTATCTTCTCTTGTTGAAGGTCTTAATTCCTGAATTTCTAAGAGGAGTTGGTCTCTTTCTAGTGGGAGAGAGCATCTGTTGAGTACAATTTCCACTGCTTTAGCAACACTCAACATTTGGGTAGATAGCTCCTTTTCTGTGAGAGTGACCTCCTTTGGAGTGGCTGCATTGAACTACCCACAAGCTAAAGACTTGTGGGATTCCGACTTCTTCAAGGAATGCTTGCAAGCAAGTCTTACGCCCTCTCCATCGGTGTAATCGACAGTTCCTGCCGATATTTTTCTTAAACCTTCATCAAGTATATTCTTCGCTGCATTCAGGTCACGGTCTATCAACTCACCGCAATTTGGGCAAGTATAGTAGCGGTCTGACAAAGACAGATCCTCCTTGACATGGCCACAATGATGGCAGGTCTTCGAGGATGGATAGAACCGGCCTATCTTAACCAGAGTTTTGCCGTACCACTTTGCCTTGTACTCCAACATAGTAACGAATGTACTCCAGCTAGCATCAGAAACAGACTTGGCAAGATGATGGTTTCTTACCATTCCCTTGACATTCAAATCCTCGCAACACACCACATCGTATCTGCGAATGATGTCAATGGACTTCTGGATGAACTTATTTGATGAGTACCTGTTATTATCGGAAGTAATCACGAAATCCTTCAAGCCCAAGTCGATGCCGACACTCAGATTGATTTTCTCAAAGTTCCCGACCTCAACCTGCGCCATGATGCAAACGTAATACTTTCCGCCCGGTGTTACTGATACTGTCATATTTCTTAGCTCGCCCTGAACATCCTGACTCTTGGCGAACCTGATGCCGCCTTTGAATTTCGGGATGAATATTCTGTTGCCTTCAACCTTAAAATGCTGGGGAACAGCAAAGCTGCCCCCATGTTTCTTTGAGTGGAAACGTGGGAATCTGGCTCTCCCCTTGAAGAAGTTTACATAGGCGGTTTCCAAATGGCGCAAGGCATGCTGCAAAGTCTGACTATTGATTTCCTTTAACCAGGAGTAGGCCTCGGTCTTTTTCATTGCAGTCAGCTCCTTTGCCTGCTCATAGTAGTTGGAGCTCTTCCTGGTCTGCTCATACTGTTCCTTGCGCTTGGCGAGAAAATGATTGTAGACAAAGCGGACACTACCAAAATAATTCGCAAGCATTTTCTCTTGCTTCTTATTCGGGTAAAGCCTAAACTTGTATGTCTTCTGTATCATCTTCATAGTGTACAAAGATACGGATTTTTTCTCGAAATACAAAGGAAAGATGTGATTATTTTCAAAATATTCCGTTTTTTATATGTGATGCAATTCAGAAAGTACATTGAGAAACAAGGCTAAATCTTATGCCAATTCATCCCAAAGGCTAAAGACCTTTGGGTTTTCTTGGCAACATTATATAAATTAGGACTCCAGTTGTATTCTTCAACTGGGGAATAATTCATATCATCCTGATAGTTGTCATTATCGTAATATTCTTGATACATATTTATTTCGAAGATTCATGTTAATTATAATATTAGTGCAAAAATACTAAAAATAAATGAAAGTGCCAAATTTTAAGATAACTATTTGTGACTTAAACCATTATTTTTCTGTTCATTGTGTTTTGTTTGTACTTATTTGCACCCGTTATGTTGCTGTTTGGTGAAATTTGAGAGTATGTCATATATCTATGACACACTCTCCGTATTATCTGGAACACTTGCTTTTGGATGTATGTGGCAGCATGGTATCTTCTTTATGATCATGAGCTTGCTCATTCTCACCTTGCTTGGTATCAGCAGCCATGTTTTCCTGGCTTTCAATAATGCCATTGCCATCTACATCCATGTCGATGGGGGTTGAGGTTCTTAAATCAATACCCTTATCTGGGGATTCTGCCTGATTGGCTTTTTCTACATACTGGAAGATGATATTCACAGCATGTTCTGCAGATGTCAAAGCATGTTTTGTGAATCCTGGATCTTGTTTGAGAAGGTCTTTCCAGTATTTGTTATAGTCCAGACCTTTCACGTCAAACTTACATCTTTGGCCAATCATGGCACCGCCCATATGTGCTAGAAGTTCTTCCTTTACCAAATGTTCATATCTGGTAAGTTTAGCAGCTTCCTTGCGAGTACTACGCACTAGGCCTATTGAAAGGTCTCTCATATAGTCATCCTCTGATTCAAATAACTGATGAGGTGCAAGGTGAATGGCATCTTCCTTAGCACTATAGCTGACCAGACCTTTTCTGCCATCAAAAATTACCTGTGCAGGATATTTGCCTTTTTCGGTAAGCATGCCTATCACAGAAGTTTGTTTCGATGCAGAAACCTTACATGATTTTCTAAGTTGCTCCCATTTCTGAGGATGTTCCATAGAAAAATTGGTTTGCTCAATATTATATACTGTTTGCAAATTCTTCCCATCTGACAGACAGAAACCTTCTTTGCTGATATCAACCTTGAGATTTTCTCTCTTAATATCATCAAACGTCATGTAGATAGGAACCTCGTATCCCTCCTTTTCCGTCAGGATGGAAAGAAGCAAGGATGTTTTGCTGTCAAACTTGTCTCCATTAATACCCTGAGGAAGAGCAGCATTGCTTTTAATCCATGGAAGTTCCGGATAGGTAACCTGCAAACTCAATCGGTCAGCAATAAGTTTTCCATACTGTGAGTACGCCTGCGTATGAAGGTGTTCCTCAGTATGCCACCTACCTTTAATGGGCTCGAAAAAAACATCCTCTGAAGACATATAAACCTTTTCTTCATTCTCTGGAGCATTTTTCTTCTGTTGAAGCTTCTCCTGTGAGAAATAATCACCAATCAGGGAAGATAGCTTTTTTTCGTAATGATTCACACTTTTCTGAATTTGAACTTCCATCTGATTTCTTGCCTTTAGATCCATGGAAGAGACGTTTCTTTCATAATCATCTTCCAACATCTCTTGCTCTTGAAATAGAGTCTTGATCTCGGTGTCGTCTGGAAGAAGCATCATATCTCCAGAAAAAGGATTATTGGCATCTTTCATCGATTGAACATAGTCTTTCATGAGCGCAACTTCTTGCTGGTCATTTACATAATCGTCTTTAGAGGCTTCTTTGAACTCCTTTTGTGGTGGTTCTGGAGAACTGATTACAAGGCTAAGATGCTGATTGAAAGCCTGCTTGCTACCTAAAATCATGGTCAATTCCTTGGTGAGCTGAGCAATTTGCTCAGTTTCCTCTGGTGATTTGGATTGCAGCAAGGCAATTTTAGTCACACCTTCCTTGATTAAACCCTCCTTGATGAGTTTGAGGTCATCCGTATTGAGAGGTATTTCAACATTCTTTGGATTCTTGAAAGCAGACAATTTGCCAGTGTTGGATAAGAGCACCCCGTCAGCATGGTCTTCTGTGGTAGGAATGCCACCAGGAGAAGTTGGGACGAACAAGATGCTATCACCTATCTTATTTCCCAAACAGGACATGAGCTTCTCCAAGTGGGCATTCAAATTATCACTTTCCAGTTGCGTTTTGACAGCTCTCAAAAGTTCCATGTGATGGTGAGCATTCAATGGGGTAATATCAAATTGATGCACTTTTTCCCATCTATCATTGACATAGAAGTTCACCTTCATACCATCTTTTGCATTCAAACTCCATGACAATGGAGTGATGTTCTTTTGCAGGAATTGAGAGAACATTTGCTTACGCGAGACTGTAGGAAAGTCTCCTCCGAAATTCAAAGGATAGGTTTTGCCTATCTCTTTTTGCAAGGCTATAAATTCCTTACGAGCCGCTTCCACCTTTTCTTTTTCCTTTTCCCAACATTTTGTCTCTTCTGGTGTCAATCGAACCAGTTCCTTGGATTGTATGAATTGGTGAAACTTAGCCAGAGGTATTTCATGAAGCTCTGGTTGTGTTGAAGGAGAAAGGAAAGTGGAATATGCTATATGCGATTCTCTTGCAGAGTTACCGCCAATATAGGCATCCACAGTACAGATTCGTTCCTTGTTACCATGTCCCTGCTTGAAAAACATTCCTACCAAATCCTTACCCAGTTTATCTTCTATCATGGATTCATAGGCAGAAGGAAGAACGTAACCATCTGCCTTTAACTGGCGAAAGCGCTCTATCTGTTTATTCTTGGAATCTATTTCCTCGATGTTATCTACCCAGGTTGAAAATCTTCCTGCTTGCCATTTCACTTGGGGAAAATTGGACGTTTCTGACTTATCCCGGGCCCACTTACCAAGCTGTAAAGCCCATTTCTCCAGCAATGAGAGCTCGCTTTGAGTTGTATCCAAGAACTCCAATTCCTCTGGCGAGAAAAAACGGTCCTTAGGAAACGGCTTCTTGCCTGTTTGCTGACTTTTAGAGAATAGGGTTTGCCATCCCTTCATGAAACGGTCTCCTTTGCTCTGACTTGTTTGATAATTCATTAATTCTTTTTTCTATTATGAATGATTAGATAGGAAAACATTGCTAGATACAAGGTTATTGCCCAGCATATATGGCAATGTTTTCCTATCTGTTCTTTTATTTCCTTCTCAGTACATGACATTTTGACTACGTATTGGCTTTCAAATCCCAATGTGATACCGAGGTGGTACGACATCCGATCTGAAGCTTATTCTTATAGACATCCAGTTGCATGTCACCATGTACTTCCACATACTCACCGGCATTAACATTGATGTCCAAGGGCTTGCCTACAATGAACTTTACCCATGTAAAGGCTCTGTTCTCACCATCCTTATCAGAAGAAAAGGCCGAGAATACCTTGAACGAAGTGCCCTTTTTACTGGTCATGGTTTCAATACCCTTGTTTCCGATCTTGCCTTTAAACTCCATAGTTCCTTCTAGACGGTCCGGGAGAGAGGAGTCGTTCTGCTCAATGGCTCCTTCCGAACGGAGATTGAAATGAAGATTCTCTTCCACCTTCTTGATAAAGAGATTTCCATGAACAGTGACACGGCGTCCTGCCTGATAGTTGGCAGCTGTAGTCTGGTCACCTTCAGCCGTCACTCCAATATGAAGTTCCTTGACACTCTTGTCCTTTCCCTCAATAGGAACGATAATGGTAAAAGCAAGGAATTTTCCACCTTCCTTATTCTGCTTTTCAACTGCGCTGCTGACAATAATGCCGCACGCGGTAACATTACATTTGATCATATTTTCTTGTTTTAATGATGATACAATTCTTAAATTTATGCTTGCTTGAGACCGACAGTCTGCTTATTTTCTTGACATTCGGTCTCAAAAATAGTACTTGCGAGGACGTGCAGCTTTGATGCATCCACCTTCTCCCTCTCTCTCTTAACCAGTTGGCATTCCGTCTTTTCCTCGCCATTCTCTGTCAATCTGGCCTCCCTATTAACTACAGCCTGCATCTCATTGGCCTTTATCTTAGCTGCCATGACAAGAGCTGCTGAAAAGAGAGTGGAGATCAGCTCAGAAAAGGCATCTTTGTTATTATCCATACCATTTTCACTATTTTGACTCATCAAATATCCGAGCCATTTGGTTGGATCATTGGACTGAGTAATATTGGCAAGAAGGTTTTGTGCCTTATCTTCCTGGGATATAGGATGAGCGACTGGTGAATATTTGCTTCTTCCCTCTGCCAGAAGGTCTTGCCCATTTCTCAAAAGAGGTGTATCGTTACTGGTTCTACCTTCTATTGCTGCGAGATAATGAATCGGATTGAATGCCTCTATTTTTCCGGAAGCATCTTTGATTTTTGTCTCAAAATGCAAATGTGGACCTGTGGATCGACCTGTATTGCCCGATATTCCAATCTGTTGACCAGCCTGAACGACCTGACCTTCCTTGACATTTATTTGGCTCAGGTGCATATAGATACACTGGAGCTGAGTTCCATCCTCCTTGTCATATGCGATCTTAATCATATTACCGGTAGCCTTTCCATAGCAGGCAGAAATGACCTTACCTTGATTTTCTGTTGCATACACTGGCAGATTCTTGCCTCCAGTTGCGATGTCTATGCCTCCATGTAGATGATTTCCTCTATCTTCATGGAACATACCTGTTACTTTGAGATTTCTGAAATCAATGGGGAGGGATAGGGTGGTGGGCATTCTAGGAAGAGACTGTTCACCCTTCCTTGCATACCCGATATTGACACCTTGTTTCTGGGCTTGCAGAACTGCCATCTGATCATATCGGTCAAGATGGTAACGTTGAATTTCATCAAGCAGGTTTTCCTTATAGGTAGGACTGCTCGCATATCCACCTTTCACAATGCCATTAATCCAGCCTCTATAGTCTTGGGAACTTTTTGAGGCACAATATTTCTGGTATCTGTCCAACAGAAGAACCTTGGAATGATCCTCCACACTGGCATTTACCCCAGAATACACTCTGAATGCTTCCGGATAACCATGATCATCCACATGGTAGCTGACAGGCCCCTTCCATGACCCACCCTGCTTCACTCCAAAGAAATTGGAACTTTCACGGGCAAGACGCGATGTACCAAAAGTACTCTCAAATCCCATTTGAGCAAGGGTGATGGATGCCGGGATGCCATATTTGATTTGTTGTTCAATGGCCACCTGGGCATATTTTGCATAAAATGCATTTTTATCTATTGCCATATCATTTGGGTTGGCGATAGCCATGGGTATTCCCCATGGCTAGTTATTATCGATGAAATCCTCTATGTGAACTTGCTTCCTGTTGGGAGTCCTCCTTTTCTCCAGGCTCTTTTTCGGCCACATTTCTTCCCTCATTTTCAAGAACTTGCTGCTGATTATTTCCAGCAGTTTGTTGTATCTGAGGAATAAATGTAACGGCAGCTACAGCCTTTTTATATTCAGCCATGTCATCAGCGAGCCAGAGATTGTACCACTGTTGCTTGGATATTGGCTTCTGCATTCTTTCTCCATCCACAGTGGCAATGACAACCTTCACCTTCGGGTCATCCTTGTCGGCACAGATTCTAACCTTCTCAATGCGGCTCATATCAATACCTTCGGTATTTGGCACAATGAGTTGCTGTCTTGATTCTGGATATCTGTAACCTATATCATAATATTTCTGAGCCAGAGCCTGATGCATTTCCTGCTTGTTGTCCTTGCCCATGACATTGAAATAGGCATTGAGATGTTCCTTCATCGGATAGATAGAGAATGATTTTTCATTCTCTGGCTTGATGAAGAAGGCATACTTTCCCTCAGAGTCCTGGATAGCCTGAAATTTCTTAATCTTGGTTGCCTGCTTTTCTGTAAGCTGGCTTGATACATCGATGGTTTGATGAATTTCTAGCGTAAACTGCTTGAGCTTACTGACAGTCACCTCCTTGTCCTTATAATAACTGTTTGGTTCCTTCAGTGCAAGACTACCACCTGCATTATAGAAACTTACCTCTTTTACGTCTTCTTTCTTCAGAGCTATACCAATTCTCTTCTTACTCATACCTTGCACCTCGTTATTCACAAGCAAGGAGGCACCCGATGGCAGAATGACATCTGCAGTTTGCTGCTTTCTGTCAAGTACTACGACCATTTCCTTTGTCTCCATGGAAGGAAGTTTGTTGAGGTCTGCCGAGATTGAGTAATCTTTACCTGTTAAGAGAACATCTTTTGTTGGCAACTGACCTCGGATGGCATCATAGTTCACTTCTCTTTTATCTACAAGTTTGTCAATCGTCTCAATGGCATTGTTCACGTCACGCTCAATCATACCCATTAGGTTCACATTTTCTCTCAACTCTCGTTCCCAGTAGGGGATAAGTTGCTGGCTTTCCTTGGATAATGTGGCAGGGAGTCCCTGTCTTGACATCAGCACACCGGCGGAAAGTTCTCTAATGAGCAATTCATGCTTGGCATCATCCGCAGGTAAAAGACTGTTTCGCCCTGAGCGGTCCAGACGCTTTGCATCACCAGTGGTTGCCACTACGGAACGGAATATGTCATTTGCCTTCATGACGGCATTTACTTGCTCATTTCCTTCCGTCTTGCTTATGCCACTTATGAAAAGCGTATTCTCCTTGCTATCGAATTTGGCATCTTGTAGTACATGAACTCGCTCATTCTTAATACCTGAAGCCTTACACACGGCATCAGCAACCTTATAGGCATGGGAGAGAATCTTGGTGGCAGGTGCTACATCCTTACTGATTTTCGTCTCCTGTAGATTGTCACAGATAGCGACTCGGTTTCCTGCCCTGATTACTTTAGGGAGCACCGTATCAAGCGCATAGCTTGGAAACGATAAGTAGGACGTTTTCCTACCATCGATTTCCTTTTCCTTAGCCTGGATACCAATTACAGGAGCAATAGTCTTAGCCTTATCTCCATAGATTTCATAGGAGCTGCCTTTCTTGATGAAAACCACTACCTCAGGATGCTTTTGTTCCTGATCCTTGATAAACTGGAGAGCAGACTGTGGACTAGATGCATTCTTAGCTGTCTCCACGAATTTCTCAATCTTTTGCCCCTTTTCCTTAAGCAATGCCGAATATTGCTCAGCATCACTGGCAGAAAGGATCGTTTGGTCTATGTTATAAACATGATGACGCTGGCGATTGGCATGAACTGCATAATTGGACTTTTCCATATCAGGAAGAGCATTATACTCCTCCTTAGAAATAGTGTCATTATGGTCTGTGACATTCTGGTATTCCCATTTGGTCCAGTTGAATGGGAGCGAGCTTTGACCTCTCTTGACAGACATGCCACTTTCCTTTGCCTGGTTATAGGTGGAATAAAGATTGGTCTTATAGCCTTGCTGATCACTATGCAGGTTCATCATGATGTTATTGAATGCTGTGACTGGCTTCTTGGAACCCAAAAACTCGGCATTACTCTTACCCTTTTCATTCATCCAGACGCCTTCATGTGATTTTGCCATCTCCAATGCTGCAAGAAGAAGGGCTGCATGTGAAGCTGCCTTGGTCTCACTTTTCTTCTCTTCCTTATCTTCATGATCGCTCTCTACAGAAGCTTTGTCTTCCTTTTTGACTTCCTCATTGTCTTCCTGGTGCTTTTGCGTCTCCTGTTCCTGAGCCTTTTCTTCATGATATTTCACATGTTGCTCATCATCCACGATCGTCTTTGCTTCTTTCTCTGCTTCATGCATAGGAACACCGGTGGCTTGGATTTGCTCAGCAACGCCTACAACATCTGTTTGGATGTTGCTGTCTTCATGTGGAGTTTCATTCTGTAGAGGAAGCTTATATTCATCTTTTTCTGCCAATACCTTATAAATTTGCGTCATATTTTCTGCCATGGACAGATTGACGTTATAAGCCTGGCTATAAACTTCCTTGAAAGCTCCTTCTTCCTTTTTGCCAACCTGAACAAGATTGGCGGCAGGATCATATTGGAAATCAAGAATCTCACCATTAGGCATATGGTATGCCGGATTAATCTGCTCAGAAAATTTCTTAGCAATGGCAGCATAATCATCTTGCTGTTGAGTATCAGCAACCGAGTCTTCTACCTTCTCATTTCCTTCCTGTACTTGATATTCAGGCATTTCCGAGAGTTGCTCTTCAATATTCTGCAAATTCTTATCTAAACCTGCCGAATGGTCGTACGGGAAACTGTAATGAACAGACAAGCCAATGTTGGTAAGGGTTCCCACGTTTAGCGAATCCTTCTCCTTATTATATTCAAAATAGAGAACGTCTCCGTTAGGCATGGAAAAGGCAGGAATACTGACCTTTATCGTTTCCAACTCCTTTTGCACCATGTCCTGGGCTATGGCCTTCACATCCTGACTGGCATCATTCTCCAAACCATATTGCTCTATAGACAGTTTAATATCTTCCTCACTAACTCTGCGTAGGAGTTCATAGGTTCCACCCAATGAATTGTTATAAACCAGGGCATAATGGTCGTTTTCAACAAGCAGGTCATCACCACTTTGACTGGTGGCATTTTTTCTGGTGTCATGCTGTGAGAGACTATCACCTTGGTCATATTGCTGGGTCAAAGTGAGGAGCTCATCCCATTTTTCCTTATTGGAGAGATCATCAAACTCTTGTGTATTATCCACGCTCTGCAGGTACAGATAAGAGAAATAATACTCATTCTTTGGCTTTGTCACACTATCCTGGCTAGTCTTGCCTTCTTCGTTAGAATCCTTCATGTTATTATCTATGTTTTGTGAACTATCCACTGTTTCTTGCGCTTTTATATTGGGCAGAAGGGAAGCACCTAAAGAGAGAAGTTTCTCATCACTCACCTCTTCAATCCAACTGCCTAGTACCTCATTGTCCTGGAAATACGCTCTGAGTTCAGGAAGACTTTCCAATGCAAGGACTGTATGCTCGCTATCTTTATCAGATGTAATCTGAGTCATGAGGGATGAAAAGTAAGCTTCTGGAGAGAAGAGTGGCTTCGTGATGGAATCAGATACATTTTCCTCCTTCATCACGTTCTGCTGCTTGATCTTCTCCAGCTGTTCCTCATTCTTGATTAGCTCTTCAATGCCATCGAGGTTGCCCTCCATGAGCGGCTTTTCACCCAATGCTACTTTTTGCTTGTCAATCTCTTCCAAAATCATGCGCGATGCCTTATTTACGTCCGGCATAAGCGTTGTAATGAACTTTGGCTTTTCACGCAGCGTCTGAATCCAGCTGTCTATATAGGCGGCATTGTTATCAGAAATTCTGTTAGAGAATCCCAAGGCGTTGCCTATCACAAAAGCGGTGGTTTCTGCTACGAGTTCCTCCTTGGCGTATTCCTCAGAGCCGAACTGGCTTTTTGGCAGACGGTCAAGTCGCGAGGGATGACCGGTAGAGTGGGCCATTTCATGCAGGGCTGACGAATAGTATTCCTGACCATCCTTGAATATCTCATCCTCTCCCTCATGAATCTTGAACTGTGCCTTCATCGGAACCTTAATGAAGTCACGGGTCTTATTATAGCTTGCACCAGGCACCTCCTGATCTGCCTGTACAGGGCACACCCACTCCTGCTTCTCAAACATTCTGTCAAGTGGCTCATTCTTATACATCCCCACATCATCACGCAATGGGTTGGGCTTGAAACGGGAAATAATGGCATCATACTTTTTCTTATTCACTTCTTCCAAAGTGGTTTGGTCAAGATTCCACTCGTTATAGACCATCAGATAGGGACGAACCTGGCATTTAGCCTGGTCCTCCTTATCCATGGCAAGGTATTTGTCTTCACTGATGCGCTTTCCGTTTTCGTCTTTCACACTCAGTCCCCATTTAAACACTGGCACAGAAGCCTCTCCCTTTTTAATCAAGGCTCCATTGTCTCGTGCTTGCTTGGAGGTCATGTAAACAGGAACATGGTAACCCTTTATCATGGTATGCATCTGCAGCAGGAATGCATTTCCTCCTACATAAGGTCTTCCATTGATGTTCTGAGGAAGTCCTACCAGTCTATCACCAGAAGTCCATCCTTGTTCCCAGTTCTTTGTTTTACAGGCTTCCAAGCGCTCAATCATCATATTGGCAAATTTGTCCAATGCTCTGTCAATACGAGTAGGTCCGTCCTCTTGTGAGGCAGCCTTATTCAATTCTTCGAAATCCATAAATGATATATATGATCGTTATTAATCTATGTAATGCTCAGCTGTCCCATAACGCTGAATCTGATGCAAAATAAATGAAAAGTTTGGGATTGAACCCCTTAAACCAAATTGATTTTTGTTTTTAACTTAAATTCTTCAGTTTTCAAAGTTTTTGCTTTGAAATGTGTTAAAATTTACGCCTCAATTTGACATGACTTTTTCAGATATGTTGCTCAAATTGTACATTTTCGCCAGTAAGATTTCATGGAGTTAAAGCTTTATCTGGCGTTTTTTCCATCAACAAGTGTCTGTCACTTACCTTCTTGGAAGGGTTGACAAGATTCATGCATGGTCTCCTTTTCTTTATCTTTTCATCTTCTTGCAGTCTATTTGATTCCTAAGGAATGCTGTTGTTGAAGCTCCTGATGAATGCCTCTTTCATATTCACTTGATGCCAAGACATTATTTTCATCATATTTCTTCAAAACAGCATTGGCCAAAGTGGATAAGGGGAGGTTTCCTCTCTCGTAAGCATCGATTGCATGATCAGAGATTTCTATGACACATGGCTTTCCGTCAATGTCTGCAATCATACTTTTTCCACTGATGGCCGGATTTGAGATTCTCGGATTCAGCTCTTCTTCCTCATATTGCCTATAAGAAACCCGCTGTGGTGAAGCCGGTTTGGCCAGTCCCAATGCAGCATGACCCGCATTGTTGAGCAAATTGGCACCTCCAAAGCCAAGTAGAAGGAGTTTGAGAAGGGGACTTTTGACAAACATCCCACCAAAGATGGCAGCAAGTGGTAGCAAATTGTCATTCACCTGTAAGTTAGGATTTTTGCCCGTGAACATGCCTATCATCATGTCTGGCAGCATGGCCAAGACGTAGCCCATGTTCTTGGTGACATCACTGAAACCGGAAAGTCCCATCTTATCCAAGGCATCAGCCCAACCGGCATTCAACTCTTGAAAAGAGGCCTTATTACTTGTCATCTCATACCTAGAGGAATCTTGTCTTTGAGTCTCTTCCTCATGACTATAAGAATGGCAAGCTGATGATTGGGAAGAATCTGTGGATGATGGCTCTGCTTGATTGATAAAGCTATTGAGCTCATCCATGTTAGAATCCCAGGTATCTTTCTTGGCGGCTTTCGCTTGACCAGACGCCTGTTTCTTTTCACAAGCAACTGCAGCCGTAGCATAATCCATGGCTCTTTGACTTACCTCTTTAAGGGTCATGCGTTTACCGCAAACACTCATCCATGCTTTTTTCTCCCTCGACATCTCCATAGCAATGGCATAAAAACCAGAGGCACATTGTTCACAGCGTTTCTTCCCAAGTTTAATCATCCATTCTGGAGGTTGGTTATTGGCATTAAATGGGACGGCTTGCTTTGTGAAGTTTCCCTTTATCTGAGCCAGCAATTTTCCTGTTTGATTCTTATTGGTGGCATAGAAGGAGTCCATTTCTTTCTTGCTTCGAGAGGAAAATGAAGGTCTATGCGTTTTTATCTTTCGCTCCAACTGTCCATTCAATTGATAAATCAGCTCAGAATTTCCCCTTTTGATGGAATCGCTAGCTGTTTGAATCTTCTTGATGGCATCCTCATCCTGAAGTGCGAACTTACAGTCTTCCTTGGCATATTTCTCATTTTCCCAATTTCTGGCATGGTTTAGTGCAAAGCCCGTTCTCAGGCCACCATCAATAGCTACACCACTCCAAGCTGAATTCAGGAAAGCTGCGGCTTTTGGCGCCACTTTGATTCCAGCCTTAGTTGCACCTTTTACTATGAGGGAATTACCGGAGCCGTAACCTCCTGTCACCGCAGCATCAATGACCATGGAACCTCCCATGGCTGCACCCTGTTCCCAGATATTGGGATTATACAAGTCATCTGCTTTTTGAGCGATGAGAGAATCTTGCTCACCTTCTTTGGGACCGATTTTTGGAAGCAGTCCCAATAAACTGTCATCAAATGCCTTTCTTGCAATGTAGGTAGCACTGTTCTTGGGAACTTTCTCTCTGGCTAGCTGCTCAATGATAAGTCCCTGAAATCGATTTGCCACATAGTTTTCAGCAAAGGCTGCGAGTTTCTCTGAAGATTTACCCCCATTTTGTCTGATGAGTTCCTTATAGAAGGAATCAAGAAATGTCTGATAATCCTTGGCAAATTTGGTATCTTTTCCCCATCTGTGCTTACATTGCCTGATCATGTCATCTGATGATTTCTTGTACCATTTTCCGCACACTTTCAGCTGATTGTCAGCATTTTGAAGCTGTACATCCACTGGCACGAATGGAGACTCGTTTTTCTCCAAACGATTGATAAATTCCTCGGTTTGCTTTTCTCGGAGATTTCTTACCTCCTTTACCAGCGTTGGTGCCATATATTTGCTGAAATATTGGCGGATACAGTAGTCAACTTGCGCCAAATTCTGATAATTGTTTTCTTTAGCCATTATAAAAATGATATTAAAAGCCCTGTAGCTGCTGTCGTGCCTGCTCAATAGCCTTATGATAAACTGTCATTTGCTTGGGATAGAACCTTGTTAGCCAATCATCATGAGAGATCTCATCATTGATGAACTTGATGGCTTGCTGACGAGTTACCTCAATGGCGTTTTCTCCCCTGTCTCTTCCATTGAACCAAGCCTTGGTCCAGGATCTTCTTCCTGAGGCATCGAAATAAACATAGGCTTCATGTTTGACATCATAACTCTCAACGTGTATGCTCAAATCTGACAGAGGGTCCACCACTAGGCCGTCTTGGGCAACTTGATGAGAAAGTTTTTTTTTTGAGCCTCGTTCCAGGAAGCAGGACACGCATCATGGCGAAGCCAGGCATAGCTCAGGAAATCTTCAATGAGAAGATTCTGGATTTTCTCAGCCACTGGCAGACTTCTACCGGTGAGACCTAGAGGATTAGCCATATCAGGAAGCTTTTCGAAGAAATAATTGCGTTCTGCAGCCTCGGATATGACATGTTTGAGGGTGGTTTGCATTCTTTCTGAAGGAGTATAGCTGCCCAATCTCAGTTCATTCATGTAGGCAGGGAGCCAACGCATCATCATCATCAGAATTTCATCCTGCTCCTTATCATAGTGAGTCTTGGGCTTTCTGCTACCCAATTGCTCTGTAGTAGGAGCATTGTTGATACCCATTGCAGCCAGCTGCTGGATATTAGCCCAAATCATAGCCAGGAATTCCATGGGATCGATGGTGACACCATCAAATCTGACTTCCAAATGAAGGAATTGACCACTCTTGCCGATTTCCTGTCCAGCCTTGATACTGGTTCCGTAAGGACAATATGCTTCGGTGATATGGCCATACTTCACCTCGTATTTGCCATATTTGGCTATGATATAATCTTCATGAATACTGTCATGACCTGCACCGATGACTGTACCGGTGGCAATAGAGTAGAGAGGTTTCCCACTGGTTAGAAGATCCACACCATGGTGCTCAAATTTCTGCCCACCAGTTGGATGTCGCTGCAATCCAAATCCCAACGTGGTCTGCAGTTCCTCATCATCCCTGAGGGGAAATGGCATCATAAAGCCACTTCCCGACTCAAGGAGCATATCTTTATAGTTCTTTTTCATTCAATTTTACAATTATTGTTTGTGGATTATAATTTCATACTTCTTGGACGGTTTACCACTTCTCCGTCCTCTGTAGCAATTGGATATTCCAAACTCTTATACATATTCTCTGACTCCATAGAAGCATTTGGCTGCTTAACTTGCGGCACATATTGCTGAGAAGGATTTTGCTGTTGTTGATGAACCTGCTGATATGGGAGCTGACGGTTATTGATATTCTTCAAGGTCATACCACCCAGAAGCAGACTGGCAGCTTTTCCAAGCCACCCGAAACGTCCGAACATCATATAGGCGGACAATGCCAAGGTTAGAATATTCATCTTTGTTACAGCACCGCCTGAAACCTGATTCACAAGATTGTTCATACCTCCCATCACATTGTTCAACATACCATCCTGGTTTCCCATGTCGGGATTGCTGGCCTGGTAAAGATTAGGGCTTTGCTCTGTCGTGGGATCATAGTAGCCTCCACTTCCATTGCTGACCATACCATTACCCACGTAATTCTTACCCATTTGGTAAAGGTCGGTACCTTCACCCACCACGTTGCCAAGAGTATTCTTACTGAATTGGTAAAGATCAACACCTTCATTAACCACAGAATCCGCTGCACTTGTGACCTTATTATAAATATCTGGTGCTTTTTCACCAGCGACTGCTTGTCCAACCATACCACCAAGGCCGTTTTCTGTAGCATTCTTACCTCCAATGAAGTAGAGTAGAGGGTTTATGACACCTTCTCCGGAAACTAAACTGTATCCACCCAGACCAAGAGCTGCATGCCAACCAAGAACTTTTGGATTCTTAGCGTAGAACTTCGCTGCTTTTTTGAAGGAATTTTCCCCTTGTGCTGCTTCTTTTGTTGCTTTTCCTGCTTGTTCAGCAGACTCTTTTGCTGTTTCTGCAGCTTGTTCTGCACTATGGGAAGTCTCTTTTGCTGTTTCCTTTCCTATTATGGTTTCATCTTTTACAGTTTCAACTGTTTTCTTTTCTTTCTTGATAACTTGCTCTACAGTTTCCTTGCTAGTTTTAATAGATTCCTTTTCCTTGGATATCACATTAAACCTTGGCTTAAAGGACGGAGTTGGCAGAGATTTTTCCCATGCCAGGTAGCCGCTATCCTTGAAAACCGGAGGTCTTACAGGCTTTGTAAGTATAACCGGTCGTTCTGGTATAACCGGTTTTTCCGGGATAGCCGGACTTACTGAAGGCGAGGTTGTTTGTCTGGAGAAGTGACGGGAAAACCAATTCTTGACTCGTTCCGTAAAAGAAGGCCCAGACGTGGAATTTGCCACTGCAGATTTAGCCTCTTTTGGTGATTGCTTCCACAGACCTCCCCAAAAATCCTTCATCTGAGTTTTCCATCCTGTCTTGCTCTGATTAAAGGCAGGGGTAAAACTGGGTGGTGGAAGGGATTTCTCCCAAGCCCGATAGCTGGTTGGCTTTGTCGTAGCAGGAATGAAAACCTTGGCATCCTTAACTATACCTTCTACATGTTTTGCTCCTCCTACAGCTTGTTTTCCTCCACGAAAGAGATTCTTTCCTTTTTCCAGGGCTGTTACGCCCAATTCTTTCCAAAATCCCATATCATATTGCTTTTATCAGTTAATCTGGATAATTTAAATTCACGATGGCTCTCACCTTATGGCGCATGGTCTTGGGCGTTTCTATGATACCTCCATTCACGGAAGAGCAAAGCCAAGCCTGATAGCCGGGGTTTTCCTTCACCTCTGTGGATGTCCAGTACCAGGTATCCTCAGATAAGTCGATAGGTTGCCCTCCCAGCCGCATGATCAAAGGATTGATAAAAGGGGCATTTCTTATCAGGACTCTCTGTTCTGCTACGCTAGGAATGAAGTCACTTTGCCCTTTAGAATGAAAATGGAACATTTCCTGAGCAATAGGAGAGCCTTTTCCTGTATCTTGGTCGGTACTATTGAACATGGCGATGGTATTAGTGAATCCGTCGTAAGACTCAATATTCATGCTCGTTCCTTGGCTCACTCCCAAAGAATCAGAGAAGGCCTCCTGGAATTCATTCAACATCACTGCCATGGCAGGATGTTCTTCTGTAGCCTCTGTAAACACTACACCCACTGCCTTTTTGGAAGTTTGGGAGAAGTAGGTGGTCGTATCCATACAACTGTGGTCGTCACAAAGGACATACCCAACATGAATACCATAGTCCATTGGTTCATGCTCGTCACATGAAACCAACAGACCTTGGAATAAGATGGCCAACAGTCCACAAAAAATAGAAATATATGTTTTCTTCATTGTCTTGCTGCTTAAAATGTTACAATGGAATTTTTGCGCCCAGATTAATTCCGGTTTTAAACCGGTCCTTTCCCCTGATGGATATATCTTCCTTGATGGCAAAGAACACACTCCATCCGTCATAGAGGTTATAGGTATGTTCATAGCCTACATGGACAACTCCTATGGCCTTATGAAAATCGCTACCTGCACTGGCGCCAATTCTGAGACTGCCGTGGTGATTTCTTCCTCTTCCAACGCAGGGCTTATAGACGGCTCCTACACCCCAGGTGTTATGGCTATGCCAGAACGACTTTCTGGTAATATGCTTTGCCTCAGGATCCTCATCATACTGAACAGAGTAGGTGGCAAAGTATTCCCAAGCGTTATGATACAGCATTTCCTTCTCATAGGAGATGGTTGACTCCAGTGTTCTTGGGTAGGAACCGCCCACGGCTATCATGAGATGGCTACCCTGGTTCTGTGCCACCATGGATGATGGGATGCCCCATGCCAATGCCAGCATTCCGATACTCTTCTTTAATATTGTCATATTGTACTTCATCTTTTATCACTTATTGTTCACGCAGAAGAAGAGAGTCAAAAGAGTCTGCAGAGAGAACGTCTTCATAATCTAACTGCATGGAGATGGTTCTGCCACTAATCTGCTTCTCACTGAGTTCTATGGAGAGGACCTTATCATTTGGGAAAGTCATCTTTTTCAAGACTGCGACATTTCTGTAACCTTTTTTAAATGACAAGCTTCTATCCAAAAGAAGCGCTGGCTTCAGCTCCACGGTTTGCTGATTGGTGGCTTTCTGAAGTTTCTTATCCTGCAGTTTAAAGCGGAGTTCATCTATGTCAAACTGCAAGTTGGTATAGTTGTCCACCGAGAAATCAATGAAAACATATTCACCCACCACGTAGATATTATTGAGACGCATCTTCATCTTATGATGATTCGTGATAATGCCTCTATACTTGGCTGGAGAGTTCCAAACCTTCATGGCATAGGCAACCATATCGGTGGTGGACATGCTTACTTCCGGATTATGGAAGGCATTTCTCTCCACGAGTTCCACCTCCTTGTCTGTTACTGCCTCTTCCAGTTTACTGGTATAGACCAGGGCATACTGCACTCTGTAGCGTTCAGTGATGATGGTGACAATACCCATCACCTCACCATCTTGATGATGAGAGGAGATAGGCTTGAGTCGAATGACGTTATCCAGCGGCTTATCACCCACGATGGAATCCGTAGAAATATCTACCATACGGATAGGTTCCGATGCAGTGATAATAGAGGATACATTCTCATTCACCGTGAGACGTTCCATATCATAAAACGTTTTCTGAGCGTTGGCTCCTATACTGGCAAGGCACATCATCATGAGTGCCACCACCTTCTTTTTAAGTCTTTGCATATCAATTATTTTACAGATTTCCAAATGATTTATGATTTTGTCTTACCATGAGCAGAAGATGAGTCGATGAGATAAACCTTCGTGCCGTATTTCAGCTTGACCTTATTCTTCTTGACATTCTTACCCAAAGCACTCATCGCCTTTTGGGTGGCATTACTCATGGCTTGTGAAGCCCAGTTTTTAATGCCAGTACCTCCAGTGGAGTTCTCCGTGAGATTGTTTCCTCCTTGTGTGGCTGAGGAAGCGATGTCCTGTGTGGTTTCTCTGAAACTGCTCATAGGAACATAAAGACCTTCCAAGCCATCCGTATCATAGAGGGAGAGATTGACCTTGAAGATTTCCTCACCAAAGAAGATACTTTCCACCTTACCCTTCACTCTCTGTTTTCCAAAGCCGCTCATTAACGCATAGACGTAGGTTCCTTTACCTACTGTTATGCCATTGATTTCAATGTCATCCAAAAGGCGAAGACGAACCCTGCTGCCATCCACGGCCTTGACTTCCTCATCAATGATGGCGGAAATAAGATGACTCTTATTCTTTTCCAATCCCAATGTGTTGAAATAGGAAGAAACCTCTTTTGTCTTTTTGGTGACCTTCTCTGGAGTTTCACTGTCGGGTGATGTTGGAGACTGGCCACTTTTGAGATTTCCGCCTTCCTTAGTTTCACGTATCTCACTCACTCGATTCGTATCAGATAAGCGGCGGTGGACTGGTTTATCCAGCTCCTCCTCCAACTCCTCAGGTGAGGCGAGTCCTGCAAGGTTACGATTCATTTCCTCCCAGGTTTGGTTTCTGCGTCTTCTTTGAAGGCGTGCTATCTCGGAATCACTTACTGGAGCCACAAAGTCATTGGAAGCGGAAGTTTGTCGCTGGAAGTTCTCTCTTACACGGCTTTGCATAGCGCGCAACTTCTTGAGTTCCTCCTGTTCTGCTTCCTGCTGTCTGATAAGCTCAGCCTCTTTCTTATTGTATTGAGACTCATATTCTTCCTTTTTGTTCACTGAGTCACGGTCACTTTCCACACTGGCCAATCCGGAAATATCTGTAATCTTACCATACTTTCTTTCCGTATTATCCATCTTGCTTCCCAAGAGGCTATCCGTCTTGGCATCAGGCAAGGCACTGGAAAGATAATCTGTGGTTTTGAGATTACCGTTTCCTGCTTCACCAAGTTCGATATTAGAGGTATCAATGGCGATGTAACCAAGAAACAAGGTTATCAGATAGAATACCAGAGGCATGTAATACTTGGGCTTATTGAAATTAATCTTATATGTCTTCATCTTATGGGCGTTATTTAATTTGTTGACGTTTCTGAAGGGCAGAATCCACCTTCTCTACTGCGGTAGTTCTGGTAGAACCGTGTTTCTTATATGATCTAATCATATTCACCACATTGATGCCTAGGCAACCTATCACAATGGTAAAGACCAGGCCGATGAAGGCAATTCGATGATTGTTGGCAAAAGCCTGAATCCTGGCCACCAGGAAATTGATGCCCGACTTCTCTGCAAACTTCATTCCTGCCTCTTTTTCTCTGAGGTAACGTTCCTTATACTTGGGATCATCCTTGCTTGGCATTTCCTCACCTATGATCATTTTCTTCAAACTCATATATATAATAAATGTATAGTGTTAATACTCTGACTTCTTTTTCTCCTCCAGGTCCTTATTCAGAAGGGTACGCCAATTGGTAATCAGGATACCATGCGGATTGTTTTCAGTCCTTGGTACTTTCTTCAGGTTACCTGCTGTCACAATCTGGCGCATGAGGATGTTGGTTCTTCTCTCTATTCTCTGCCTGCCATAATAGGTAAAGGTCAGCGAATCCTTATTCAGCTTGATACTGTCACAGAAAATACTGCAGATAGTTGAGGTTCCAATCAGATTATTATAGAATCCCTTTTCCTTCAATGCGTTATACTGAGCCAGACCGGTCTCATCAATGAGATACATGGCCTTTTCCATGGTATAACGGATATACTTGTCATCCGGAGCCAGCGTGAAGAAGAAATGGTGAAACATCTCTATGTCACTTTTGGCTTCCACATCAAAAGTTTCTTCCATCGTGGTCTGCTTCACGAGTATAGGAATATTACCATCCAGTACATATACCTTTTTATGGGCATCATTCACCATGCCTCTGGCTATGAAGATGCTGCCCAGGCTGATAACCACGCAGCCTACCAAAAAGAGGCTGCTGATGATCATCACCATTTTGATCTTGTTTTCCAAATTCTGTAAAACTGCCATATTCTTATTATTTGATAGTGTTGTTAAGACTATTTCGGCATCAGACTCATGGCACTTTGCTTGGCAGAAGCTGCCACACCTTCACCGAAGTTTCTGGTACTGAAAGCCGTATCACCCTCAGGAATCATCCACGCTGCCAGGTCAGGAACCAAGTTCAGGCATTTCAGCGACACAATCGAAGCCACCAGCAGGTAACCGCATGTCATGAAGGCATTTTGGATATATCCTGTAATTTCTCCTTTTCCTGCCGTAATAACAGTGAGGTTCTCCACCTGTACACTGATAACAATATCAAAGAGAAGAAGAACGTAAAAACCCACGAAGTAAAGCATGGCTCCATAGAAATGCACCGTGAGGTAACGGGTTATCCACTTAGCCCATGCACCTTCCCACTTGGGCAGCACGGAGAAAGCCCATTGGATAGGACCAAAGATTGTGAGCATACCCAGGAGAATCTGCTGGCAGAATATGGTGCTCCACCATCCGATTCTATAGATGACCAGTGCCAGGAACATAACGATTTTGTCCAAACCTATAATCAGGCCTGCAAAAATAGACCTGTCTGCTGCTTCCTGTGCCAGCTGCTCACCTTCCTGCTTCTGCTCGATATCTTCTACCTGCATGGAAGCATCTTGGACGATTTCACTCAGGATGATTTCCTTGGCAACCTTCTGAGTAGGGGCAATCTTGTGATACATGGAGTCTCGCTTCTGTATCAGGGGCATGAGTTCATTATATTTCTCGCTCACTTGAACCGCCTCTGCCTCATAGAGGTCATGGGTATAGGAACCGATACAATTGGGAATGAAGGCCAGTGTATCCAAAATACTTCCATTATTGTTGGTGGATGATGGATACCAGAAGCACATGACCAGAGATATACCCAGTACCTTCATGATCTTGACCACATCGATGGGTTCGCCCTTGACGAGCATCTTGTAGGACATGGAACCAGCCACAATGATGGAAAACAAGGCTCCAAGTGCCATGCTCATCTGGAGGATGTACCAGAAAGGACCATCCGAACCGATAAAATCGGCACTGCATAGAAACTCGTTGGTTCTAAACACAACATTGTCTATGTCTTCCTCAAACAGGTCCACTCCGATGGTTTTTGAGAGGTCATTGATATAACTTCCCATACCACTTGTGACACTGCCTGTGGAGGTGTCTAAAAATAAAGATGTAAATGCCATTATATTTCTTTTTCTATTTTTTGTTTCTTACTTTTATCAGGGTTTTGCACCAGAAAAGCCATCCACAGCCATGGCAGCCTGCCATCTTCTGTAGGCATCCGAGGCAATGACCGTGTTGGAAGTATTTCTTTCAACCCTGGTGTTATTTTCAGAAAATCTCTTTCCCTTTTTCATTGAGTTCCAATACAGGAGTTGTTTGACCAATGTCACATTTCTTTTCATGATGTCTTGATAGATAGCCAGATACTCTCTTTTCCTCAAACCTAAATCCTGGTAGGACTCATGTGTAATCTTGATGGCTGTTTCAAAACAGTTATAAATGTTGCGCCAATTCCGGTAATCGCTGGAGCTACCGCCACAGGATACGATATGGTTGATGTTCTTATTGAAGAGCTGCATCTTGGAGTCGAGCTTTTTCTTCTCCAGAACCCACGACAAGTCAGATGCAGAGGAACGGGAAGCGATATTCATTGCCTCCACCTTGCCTCGTTCTACATAATCAGAGTCCACCTTCTCTGCTACATTCACTTCCTTGGATGTACGGGCCATGACATCCGTTCGATAGGCAAGCTTGTTTCTTATATTGGCATCTCTCTGATATTTCTTATGCAGAGAATTATAATACCAGGCAGGGGAGAGGACACCAGCACCAGTTTCCATGGTTGTGAACTGATTCATGATATCCCTCTCATGGATATAAGTTACCTCCTGTGCCTGACCACATAGGCTCACCCTACACAAAAGCATTGCCAAGAGAATTCTCATAGGATTTCGTTTCATCTTTTATTCCATTAGTTGTACATGTTCATTTCTTCCACCAATGAGACTACCTCCTCCCAAAGGCCTATGGGTAAATGACTTCTTCTCCTGAAGACAGTTATGAGCCAGGTTACCAGAGTTGAGCCATCTGGTATAAGAATCCCTCACGATTTCCTTGATGGTTCTGGCCATGAAGATTTCCTTTTTCCAATAGCCAAGTCGGATGGTCATATAAGTATGTATATCCAGATAGGCATGGTATATACTGCTGTCAATATGATCCATGCTTTCATTGATGTGCTTTAGAATCATCATCAGGTTGGCTGTAGTACATTCCGTTGCCCCTGTTACAATGAGCGATAATTCCCCATAGGACTTATAGAGTTCACCCACCTCGTCCCTTATTTCTTCCACCGCTCTGTTGGTGGTATTGAGAATCAGAGTATCAGATGACCACACTGCACCATGAGAGAGTATCCTGTCATGATAGGTATCAATGAGTTTCCAATATCTGGTGATATTTTTCTTGATACTCGTATAGGTATTGACACCATGATAGGCCGTTGCCGTTCCCTGAAGCACCAAATCCACCATATCAAAGCAGCGCTTGTATTTGTCAAGTTGCTCTGCCACCTTGCGATGGTCTGAGATTTTCTTGCTGCTTTGCTTATGATACTCATAAACTCCCAGCTCTGCAATGGCTCTCACCTCCAGCAGGCTCCTCACCTTCTTATGGTTATAAATCATGGCCTCCAGGGAAACCGGATCATCCTGTGCCCAAATGCAAGAGGGTAGAACACACATCAAGAATAGCAATATATACCTTTTGAAAAGGCTTTCCAAGAAGAATCTATTCATATGCTACAATTTTATTAATCATTAGAATTGCCGCTATCCTGCTGCTCTGTCTTATGGGCAAGAGAAGATTTTTTCATTGCCTCCAAACCTGCACCCTCCCAACGTCTGAGGGCATATTCGGCGATACCATTTCTTCCGCTTCTGCTGACCACATCAAAGATCTGTCTTCTGAGAAAGTCCAAGATGCATTCCCTCTGAGTCATCACTTTTTCGATAAGAACCAACTGGGCAAATATCTTGGTCAGTTTCTGTTCCACATATCTTGCTACCTGCAAACGGTCTGCAGCAAAGAGAAGATGGATGCCGTCCTCATCATCATCCTCATCATTCTGATTGGAAGCATAATGGTATTTCACTGTAACAGAACAGTTAGGAAGGTCTTCCAGCCATTGTTTGAGACGCATGTTGACCTCCTCTGCCCTCAGTTTCTCAGTCTGGTTCATATTGAGTTTCATGACTTCAATGACATTTTCAGAACTACTGCTGGAAGTTAGTTTGAAATCCACAGACAGAACAGCACGGTGTATGCGAACACCAAGTGCATATGTAGGCTTACGGCTTAACTTTAAAGAAGCTGTATAAGTGACATTGGTTCTGGCATCTGCACAATAGCCATGCCTTACAAAGACATAGGCATTGCTTCCTTGCACCCATTCACCCTCATCCAGCCATTGGATTTGATACATGGAGGCCAGGCTAGCCATATTAGATGGTATTCGATAGGGACCATCCAAATTGTCACTCATATCTTGGTAGTATTCATCCAGTGCATCATCTGCCTGAGAGAGTTTCCCCTCTGCTTCTCGGAGCTGTTCCTTAAGATGTGCATTTTCATCGGACAAAGCATCATACTCGCCTTGAAGCTTATCAACAAGGGGAATATTTTTGTTCATCTTGGCTTGATTGATTCTGGTAATCAGGTTCCTCATCTTGTTATCATTGCCCTTGATTTCTGATTTCAGGGCATTCACCTCGTCTGAGAATTCCTTTTGCTTTTGAAGCAATGGCTTGGATCCATCATCTGCCATTGGAGAATTTGACATGGCAAAGTCCTTGGACTTCGGCCATTCCAACTTATTACCTTGGCTGCCATTTTCCTTCCAGTTGAACGAGCCTTCTCCAAGGGTGGCTCCATCATCACATTGGGCGATAAAACTTACAGAATTGCAGCCTTCCATTTTCTTCTCGTCAGCCATGGTATAATATCTCGGGCTGTCATTGCTCATCTCTATTGATATGGTAGGATGATCAGCAAGGAATTTCTCATTCTCATCAATCGAACCATTGAGACGGGCCTTCATCTTTTGGATGAAAGTGGTTTTGTCCATTGTCTGTGAGTCAAAGGTTTCCTCATAAATCACCTCCCTGATATCCCAAGTGTCTGTCACCTTGACCTTGTAGGAGTTAAAACAGTAACGTTCGTCATAGGAATGTGAGAGAAGTCCCCCTTCATAATGTCGTTTTCTATCCTCATGCTTCCTCGTATAGAGAATCGTACACTGATGCCCCGGATGAGTTTGGTTATATTCCTGACATTTTTCAGCATTCCACTCTGTGAGTTGGAAAAGCTTATCTTTCACCTCATTATCCTCGTTGGGTGTAAGGGTTTTATAACATGGAATCTTGGCATAGGATTCACGTTTCTTGCCACTGGCATGAACGTGCCATGCTTCTTTCCATCTGACATCACCATATCCCTCATAGCCAGAAGGATCATATTCACATTTAACTTCCGTCCCTGAATCATGCTTAAAGATATACCATCTCTGTGTATAGTATTGTCCCTGTAGCTCCTTGATGTAGGAAGAGATATAACCAGTAAGGTTATAGTCACTTGTCTGAAAGAGCTTATCCACTGCATCTTCATTTCCTTCCCCCACCACGGCAAACAGCAATTCCTTGATATTGCTGGCATCCTTAAAGGATTCATAATGATCTTTGAAGGACTCATACAAATTGGCTATCTCCTTTGGCTTAGCCTTGAATATTCTACCTATCTTGCTGGCACTTTCCAGGTTGCTGTCATAAGCAGCTTTTCCTGCCTGCGCGATGATGCTTCCCAGGTTCTTGTAATCCTCAGCTATTTCCTCTTGGGTGATACCTGTTCCAAATTCTCCCAACTTACCCAGAAGCGACTTCCAGTCCACTTCTCCGAGCCGCGTCAAATCGAATATTTTCTGAAGGTCCTCATTGAGAACCAAGAACCTGATGTCCTTGAAGGAGCGCCTTCCATTAGTGACCACCACCTCAAACTGCTTGCAAAGATTCTCCACATTCGTTGTGGTCTTTAATAAGTAGGTACCCCAATGGATAACATTATCCGGCTGCTTTAACATCTTTCCTGCCACAGTAATGAACTTCGGCATGATACCATCCTTCACCAGTCGGAAGATCCGTTGATAATAGTAATTCTCCTCAGAAGCAAAAAGTCCCGGGTTACGCCTGGCATCCCTCAGTTTCTTCATGCTCTGAAAGATACCGGCTGATGCCAAACCGGCAGAATGATAATGGTCAAGAATCCTGTTGATGTTACTGGCCGTGTTCCCTTCCTCCAAAGCTTGCGTCTCGTAGGCTGCAGACATAGCCGCAGCCGTCACTTTATCTATGTTCACACTGCTCCAGCTCAGTGCCCAAAGAGAAGAACACATGAGAAAGGAGAAGATAATCGATGCTAAGATTCTTTGCATGGTGCTATTATGATGATTGTTTATAATTGAATACTTTTCTTTCCTTGAGAACCTTCTGGGAGAATTCCAGGGATTTTTGGATACCACTCAAATGCCAATCACTCACAAAGGTCTCAATGGCGGTCCTATAGTCGGATCCCAGGCGTTTTTTATAGAACTTCAGTGCTTCTTTCTCCTGCTTCTCCGTTGTGTAGGCCATATAGCACTCAGGGGGTTCCTCCACACCAAAGACATCACCCACCAGGCCTCTCTTGATGAAGACCTCCTTGAAAGGTGATCTTCCTTCCTTGTTATCGAGGCCATTGATTGTGAAAATCTTCTGGCAGTCATTCTCTGTAAGAGCCAGAGTGGTCTTTATTTCCGAGAATTTATCCTTGAATTTGCTCTGGTCCAGCAGCATGAAGACATCTGAGTTGTTGACAATGGCTTCCTTGACGATGGGAGAAGAGGTGATATCCTGTATTTCCTGGGTGACCACACCCATCATTGCCCAATGTTTGCGGGCAGTCTTATAGAGATACTTGATGTAGTTGGCCATCACCGGTGTGGCGATAGCTTTCCAAGCCTCTTCTATGACCAAGCATTTTCTGCCTTTCTTGATTCTCATTTTCTGAGTGAAGACATCCATGATGATGAGAACAATGAGCGGAAAAAGGATAGGGTCATCCTTCACCTTGTCTATCTCAAAGACGATGAACTTCTCGTCAAACAGGGAAGCATCCAGGTCATTGTTAAGGATGTGCGCCTGCTCACCACCTCTATAGAAAGGCTTCAGAATAGCCGCAAAATCATGGATTGCAAACTCAATGTTCTGCTGGACAATCAACTGAGGAATTCTTTCAAGAGCGAATTCGTAATAGGTGTTGAACGAAAGTTCCTGAACTTTGAGATTCTTTCTCTGACGCTCCATTCTGTCTATCCTACGCTCAAGACGCTGGAGATAGTTTTTCTCAATCAGTTCCGGAGTGAGGCGTTGAAGCTGATGAAGTGCAGCTGTTTTTTCTCCATCCGTAGCGGCCGTATCATCAATTACGGCTTGAAGCTTTTCCACAAGACGCACATTACGGGAAGAAGACTCCTTTTCCTTCACAAAACTCTCATACCTGTCCTCCAACTCTTTTTCATATTGGTCATACTTGCCATTTTTCTTGTCTTCGAGCAATAATATTTCCTTCAGCTGCTTTCGTTCATCAGAACTGTAGCCTTCAAAGGGATGAAAGAAGGCTTCATAATATTCCGTGATAGTTTGGTTGATGACCGTATCTTCAATTTTGGAAGGATAGTCAGTTCCCTTGAAAAGCTGAAAGACAAGACTTTTCAGGAAGTTCTTCTTCTCGCCAAAATTCTCCTCATACTCCAGCTCTGATATCTTGAAGGGATTCATAGAGATGGGCTTTTCCTTACTGTAGGAAATGTAGGTTCCCTCAAAATAGTTGCAGATTCCCTCATAGCTGTCACCCGTATCCACGATGACCACATCCGTATCCTGTTCATAATACTGTCGCATCACGGAGTTCATGAAAAAGCTCTTGCCGCTTCCAGATGGACCCAATACAAAAAAATTGGAGTTGTTGGTATATTTCACCTTACCTTCCTTTCCTGTGATGTCAATGGGAAGTGGCAGCCCCTGTCGGTCTGTATAATAGCACTTCAGAGGCGAATTGTCGCCCTGTTGCTGATGTTCCTTATACATCAGGCAAAGTGCCGGCTCCGAAAGTGTGAGGAATCTATCATAGTCCTCATTGAGCTTGAAACAGTTACCTGGGAAACTGGCAACGAAGAGTTCCAACTGGTTATAGGCTCTCTTGGATATATGGATACTGTGCCTAGAGAACATATTCTCCAGAGAATTTGTAATCTTCTGGAAGTCTTTGTCTCCTGCTATCTTGACCACCATGTTATAATGGGCATAAACAAGCATCTTGCCGTTTCGGGCGATTTCAGATTGAACCTTTTCTATGTCCTCAACGGCAATCTGGTTGTTGGGATTGGGAATAGAAGCATGGCGGTTCTTTTTCTTGTCAAGCTTCATGGTTTCCTTCTTTTGATTAGGCAGGAAGATAACCTGATTATAAACCAAGGTATCTACATCCTGAAGAGAATCCAATGCTGAGAGCAAGTCCTCAGAGAGAACACTGTTACCCACCTGATTCTCGGAATAGGGACGAATCATTCCAGGCAGGCCAACCTGATCCACATCCAAGAGACTGTAGACTTTAACATGGTTGTTTCCCATGCCTATCTCCTCGCCGGTAACTCTGAAGTTGCTCATGGATACTTGTGAATTCTTGAAATCCATGGCAAAGAAACGGTCTGCGTAGATCTTGCATTCCTCGGCTTTAAGGAACGAGCATTCCACCTCACAACCTTTCAAACGATCATAAATCTTTTGGAGCTTCACAAGAAAATCCTTCCATTTGCCTGTGTCATAACTATGTAGTGTTCCACTCTTGCCTTTCTGGGTAATCATGAGGCAGGTTTCATGTGCCACATAGTGACGGCCATTGAAAAAGCTGAAGTAGGAATCGGATAGGAAACGTTTGGCAGCAGTTTTATCCTCATGAGATGCAATTTTGTTCATATCAAACTGCTTTCGTACGAAGACATCCTGTTTATGCAAGGCATACCCTTCTCCCAACAATTGCAGCAGAGAAGTGAAAAGATCCGTGAATTCATAATAGCTGGCCTTGGAAGCAGAATACTTTCTGATGGGGTTCTTGATTTTGAGGATTGCAGAATAGTCACCACCTTTGGTATAGATAATTCCCATACCATTTACATCTTCCACACTGAAATAAATGTCCTCAAAGACCTTGGACCTTTTACCTCCCGTGCCAAAGGCAAAGACAGATATGCCCATACCAGCCAGTATGGCGATAAAGAGTGTTACCACTGCGATTGCTACCATTTTAATTTATTCTGTTTATTGTGTTGTTATACCTAATAGCTTTTTGAACGGGCATAGATAAAGATGCCCTTGGGTGTTTTCTTACTATGAAGCCCCTTATGCTGCTTCATGAAAATCATTCCTCCTCCCACGCCTAAGAAGACAGTAAGCAGAATGAGTCCCACAAAGAAACCGAAAATGATATAGCCAACGAGGAAGCTCAAAAGCCCACCTCCGACAGCACCTGCGGCCCAATAGATGTATCTCCCCTTCAAACCCATGAATTCAAGGGGTTTTTGAAGCCCCTTGAAAACCGGATAATCCTGGAATCTTTCCTGGTCTATGTTACTCATATCAAAAGATTAGAGTCCAAAGAACAATGGCAGGCACTGCGCTGCCGCGATAAGGAAAATACATGCACCCACAATCATCATGATGCTCTTCTTGACATCCTGCTCCTCGTTGTTCATCTTCACGTATACACTGATAGCACCAATCATGGCCACGATACCAGCAATGGCATAGCACAAGTTGGTAACAACAGGTACATATCGTTTCAAACTCTCTGTGGAGGTTTCGATAGCAGCGAGACCAGCATCCACATCCTGAGCAAAAGTTGACACGCTCACAAAAAGGAGCATCATTGAAAGCATACCCATGCGAGGGTTCACTACGAAAGCCTTGGCTTTCTTGACTGTGGCAGCGGCGCACTTTTTTGCGCCGCATGCCAAATTACTGATTACTTTGTTCATTGTTTGTCTTAGAAAAATTAAACGAATATATATTTTTATAAACTTTCCTACCATAAATGGTCTGTCACCCCATATTGGAAACCGAAAAACGCAGGGAATACAAATGTTGCCGAAGCCAGGAATATCAAGCTTCCGATGAGTATCAGAACGCTCTTGGCAAATCCATCCTCACCTGTTTGCAGCTTGATGTAGATGTTGATAGCGCAGTAGAAGCTCAAAAGCGTGGCTATGACATACGTAAGCTGAGCGACGTAGGAGCACATGGTGAGTACATAAGTCACCATATCGTAAAGCCTGCCGGTGTTTCCACTATAATCGGTTGTTCCGCAATTGGCCATCACCACTGGTGAGATTGACAGCAACATGAGTAATATGGCTAGGATTTTGACATTATCCTTCATATGAAATCATCTTTATAAAGACATATTTGCAAGACTCTCAGACATTTGGTCTAACAGCATTTCACCCTCGATCATGTGTTGACGGAATTTCTCGGATGTCATTTCATGCTCGGCATCTGCACGATAGGTGATCATCTCATTCTTGGCATTGCAAATTCTTTCATACACCTCACTCGTCTCCATGTTCTTGACATCTTCTGCAGTCATAGAGGTGCCTTCATCATGAGGTTGGCCAGATGCCGGCAGAGAATCATCAACTTCATGTGATATAGGATGAAGGAAGTTGTCCTCGTCCACATCCACGGGTTGTTCCTCTTCTTCATGCTGAGTTTCTTGCTCCTCAGCTGTTTTGATAAACTCTACATCGTCCTTCCTGGCCTCTGGATTGATTTTCCTCAGATCCATGAAAATGACCACGGCATAATAAAACGCCAGAATGAAGGTCAATACTAAAGCAAATATGCTAAATGTTCCCATTTTTATTTTATTGTTAAATTCCTGAATCGGCTGCAAAGGAACAGATTTTTTTTGAGATAGATGGGATAAAATAAATTAAACTTATTTTTTAACTAAAATAGGGGTATTTTTGTGAAAAACGGGCTATGAAGTGTTAAAATTAAGGTGTTTATTTAGCAGCTATTTTGGCATAGGGATGGGATTTTCGACAACCGGATTGGTTGATTTGATTTATTTCTATCTAACTACTTCGTTTTTGTCATGCGGGAAAACCTCATTTTTTCAATACCAGCTCCAGGCTGTCCTTCACCACAGGCTTTTTTCTTTGCAAAGGTATGGTTGTCCTGGCAGACTCCAAGCACCACCTAAAGGATTAGAAGCATAAAACTTGTTTCGGCAGCCTTCCGCAATCAGAGATTGGGTATTCCGAAAAAGTTTGATGTTTCTTGCTTGGCTTTCTGCCTTTGGTGGACAAGCCATCTTTTATGCACGAAAAAAGGCATAGTGGTAAAGGTTACGCTGGAATGTAATTTTAAAAAAAATCTCGGATTCTCCCAAAACAAAAGTCCTAAAAAGGCTGGGTTTCAGGAAATCTAGAATATAATTTTATTGTTGAACTTTTAAATAGTAGAAATCATGGGAAAAGTAATTTCACCAAATGACAAGGAGTTTGCAGACGTGTTCTCACGTTTCGTTAATGGCAAGATGGGTAGTGCTCAGCTCACTGGAGAAGAGTTGGCTAATGACCATCGTTACTTAGTGAATGAGAAATTCAAGGTGGCAATGGCATTCATTGACAAGCTCGCACAATGCCATGAGCATGGCTGGTATGACCCACGTGATGAGTGGGCTTGTACATTGGCGGCATCCATCATGGCGCATTTGAAGGAGGAGCAGCTTTATTATTCACAAATTGAAAACCAGTAGAACTATGGCAAATTGGGCAAGTGTCAGCTACCGAATTGAGGGTAAGCAAAAGGACCTCCAGGAAATATATGAGCTTTTCGGAGAGTTTGATAAGGGTGAAAGAAAGCCATTTGATGAGCTTTCTGCCAAGAATTGGGAAGGTAACATCGCATGGGCATTGGGTGAAGACATCAAGGATTACTATCTCAGAGGTTTCATCCAATGTTGTGAAATAGAGAAGGGGTTACTCACCATCGAGGCAGAGGAGGCATGGGGAACATCGGATTTCCGTCATATTCTTGAAAAGCACTATGAGGGCATGAAGGTTTATTTCATGGTGGAAGAGGAAGGAGACGAAGTTTATGCCACGAACGATTCAGAGGGTAAGTATTTCAGTTGCCGCTTCGTGGTGAACTCCTGCCTTGACGGGGCATATGAGTGGGAGTATTTCAATACGGAACAGGAAGCACTCCAGTACATCGCAGAACGTCTGGAACTTGATTCCATCACCACCGAGCAGCTGGAAACCTGGCAGGAATGCCACGTGAATGGGGATGATTACATGAATTTCAATCAATACAAGATTGTAGCATGAAAAAGGTAACGGAGAGGCTAACCACCTCTCCACAATATATAATAAGGTATGGAATATATCGATTTTACGAAAAAGAAGATAGAACTTCACAAAGAAATTGAAAATGCCATCAAGAACATGATGACGGAAAAGGGTGTAACGGAAATTGACCTCACACAGGATGAGGAGCGCTATGATGCGGGATGGGTGATTAGAAGTGTTGAAAACGCCAGTGAACTTGAAGAAGTACAGGTGGCATACATCAAGCTCGATGGCAATAGCCTTTTCTATAAAGGAGAGAGTGCTTGGGAGATAGATGAAGAATGGATACCATTCGATGTCACGGACAATATATTAGCTGGTTGCATTGACTCGGTTTATGATGCTATCTATCAGAGAATCTGAGTTTCAGATTATAGGGGGCAGGGGAGAGAAGCTCTTGCCCCTTTTCATGGGCGGTGCTGCCTATATACATTCAAGTGGTATATAGGCAGCACGATTTTAGTATCTATGACGAATAGAAAAGACCAGGTAGCTAAGGTGAACCTCATCCGCGTCTTTTCATTATTTTTAAATATGCCCCTTCCTATTTATTAACATATTTGATTCCGCCCTGCTGAATCACCAAGCCTTTGGCATTCTTACCAACCTGCATTCCCAATGAATTAAACAACTTACGAGCCTTCACTGGAGTGGTACGGGCCAATTCGGTAATGCTAGTATTTACATTGTCCACACCATAAATAATAGTCTGTTCCTGACCGTCTTTAGCAGTATTCACTGTCATATAGAGTTTTCCGTCCAACTTGATGAAATGGAGGTCATAACTGCCATCTGGCAGGTTGACAATTTCTTCGCCATCCTCTCCTATAACTGAGATATAGCTCTCGTAGGCCTTGTTCTCTCTGCTGATAGAAATGGCTACAGGAGAGTTTCCTGACAGGCCATTAATTTGGTAAGGAGATTCTGAATTCTGTACTCCACTGTTGCCATCGGATGCAACTTCTCTGTAAGATTGGGTAACAAACTCAAACTTTTCATCCTGGTTAAAGAGGTTTTGAGTAACATAGCTATCAAAACTCTCAGCACAGTTTGCGTCATAATCCTTCAGGGAGATTTTCTTCAGTATAGGAGTGAACACCTCACCTTGAGCACTGCCTTCATTCCATTCAATATTGGAATCATCTACCTCAAAATCTACTCTAGCTACAAAGCGCACATACACCTGATTGGACTTTTTGTCATAATATCCAAAATATTTGAAAATTTTGGACCTTCCATCAAATTCATTGCTATAATAATCATTATCATCCACAAAATACCAATTACCCTGAGCATCTGCAAACGGAACAAAATCAGGACCATAGTATATATTTTCCTTTATATATTTAGCAAAATCATCAAGGGTTTCTAAAGGCTTGTCTGGTGTAAACAAGCCTCCATTATCTGATGATTCCTTCATTGTTAACTTATTTACAGGGAGAGATGCGGTATATGTCTTAGTTGGATAATATTTCACCTCTTTAAGAGGAACCTGAATGGTTCTCTCTTTGTTGAAAACAGTGTTGTAGAAGGTAATTTCATACTTACCATTCTGTTCATCTTTTACCAAGGAATACGGAATTGTCTTCTGACCTACAGTAAAATTCTTGGTGATGAAATCAAAGTCACCGACAGCACTTGCCACTTCAGTTTGTGCTCCTGAAACCATGGCAATAGCTGAGAATGCTGATACTAGTAGAGTTTTCTTCATGACTCTTCATTTTTTTGATATGAGATGCCCCTCTCATATCGGTTATTTTGATGTTTAATCTGCACTGCATTGCGAGTCGTAGGGGGCAAACGAATCTTATGATGAAGACAGAGATGCCAACGCCTCACAAAGACACCGCAAAAATACATATTTTTGTCCAAACAGCCAAATATTTCTCATCGTTTTACATACTTCCTTATCAAATAACCTATAAGTTGTGCATGATGTTGATGATAAAGGGAAATACTGACTGTAGTGGTAAGTCAAAAATATACCATCTAATGAGAGTGTCTTGGTTCGGATGATATGGAGGAAATTAAATTTAATTTAAATCTTACCCTATTTTACTCATTTCTATCTGATATTTTGTATCTTTGCAAGCAGGTGGCAACTTGCCGTCTGAATCATCATCTTGAGTTATGAGAAAAATCATATTCATCGTATTAATAATAGTAAGTATTATGATGGAAGCTAAGATTCGCAAACCTGCTGTAGCAGGAAGT
>ERZ1034901.198-NODE-198-length-50101-cov-9.161791_pt1 | contig 50101 bp, 48 predicted proteins | sample MGYA00520628_ERZ1034901 | MGnify/ENA primary metagenome ERZ1034901 (study PRJEB33766, sample SAMN09781783) | gut metagenome | biome: gut microbiome | host: Homo sapiens | place: Madagascar | study: EMG produced TPA metagenomics assembly of the PRJNA485056 data set...
TATTCCTTCTTTTTAAAGATTTTTATTCCGTTTATTATTGTAACATCGATACTTGGGGGTATCATTACAGCATTTTTAAACCTGACATTTCAGAATAATATATCGAGCAATGTGCAGGCAGCAGAAAAGACGATTCGTCAGGCAGGCGTGAAATACTGGGATATTTATCAGACGGAGCTTGAAGAACAGAAAGACGCAGAGTACGAGTTCCAGACACCGTATAATCATTATATTGGAAATATGATATATTTGAATAATCTGTCAATGGCTGTGTTAAATGACAGCGAGGTGGTCAGTATGCAGGGATTTATTCATCTGTATCAGAAGGACGATGCCGGTAATCTGACCGAGATCACGGATCAGAAGGATAAGGTATTTCTTCAGATCAATGATGCATCTGAGAACAAATATATGTTGTATTGTGATAATGATATATTTGGAACTGCTGTTCCTGAAATGAAGGATATGTCTGCGGATTTTTCATTCGATAAAATGAATGAGGTATATGTGTCAGGAATGCAGTTTTATCCGGCTTCCTATACCTGTTTTGCAGATGGGGAGGAAGAGGAAAGAACGGTATCAGAGATACCGGATGGTTATGTGAAGCTGGATCAGAGTTCGGAATTTACCATTCCGCATGGAGTCGTTGGCTGTATACCAACATCGTTAAAGGTTGATCGGTATACAGGTACGGATGATATCGTGAATGATTATCAGAATAATTCCAATTGGGAATATGTGGAAGATATAGAAAAATGTGCATACGGCACACATACAGTCTATGCATTTCCTATCAACAATGATAATACTGCTTTTGCGGTCATAGATTATCATTATAATATTGCAAAGTCATTGATGGGACATATGATCATTTACACATGGCTTGGAGTAGTGCTTGGAAGTGCATTGATCTCACTTGTGATTGCATATATAATGTACAGATCTTATAAATCAGCGTATGATATGGAGCAGTACAGACGAACAACTTCAAATGCGATGGCGCATGATCTCAAAAGCCCGCTTGCCGTTATTTCTCTGTATGCCGAGAATCTGAAATCAGGAAAGAATCCTGAGAAGAACCAGTATTATATGGAAGGGATATTAAATGAAGTAAAGGCAATGAATGAACAGGTTGCATCCATCCTTGATATGGCAAAGGCAGAGGATGTAAATACAGAGCTTCATAAGACTAAAGTTGATATTGGAAGCATCATAAATACGGCAGCAGAGGTATATGCGGAAACAATTAAAACTAAAAATATCAGGCTTGACATTCAGGGAAGCTGCCAGATCGATGCAGACGAGACTCTGATGTATCAGGCAATTATGAATATGATGGATAATGCGGTTAAGTATGTTACAAAGGATGGAAAGATCACAGTTCAGATGAGCAATGAGAGCCTTTCCATTCAGAATACAAGTGAGCCGATTCCGGAAGATGTTTTAAAGAGTATCTGGAATCCATTTGTCAAAGGGGATAACAGCAGACATGGACACAAAGGAACCGGGCTTGGCTTATCCATCGTCAAAACCATCATGGATCGCCATGGATTTACCTGTGAGATGAAAAATGCAGGTGATGGTGTGGAAGTGAAGGTGGACTTCAGATAAGTTAATAATAAGGAGAGCCGGCAATGCTTATCAGTTGTTATTAGAAAAGAATATTACTTTAAAAAGTCTTGAATATTGTCAGAATGACGATATTTGAGACTTTTTGTGTAAATAATAATTGCTTTTTTTATGATAGAGAGATTAAAATGTAGGCATATAGATTTATATACAAAAGAGGACAAAAACATAAAGAGGGAGATTATTATGCAGGGCGAAAAATTTACATTAATGCAATATAATATCAGTGCAATTTTAGGACTTATTGAAGCTGGAAGTTTTGTTATTCCAGAAATACAGAGACCGTTTGTGTGGAAAAAATCCCAAGTTAGGGATTTGATTGATTCTCTTTATAATGGATATCCTACAGGATATATAATTACTTGGAAAAATCCGGATGTGCATACAAAAGATGGTTCAATAGCGAGTGGAAAACATGTGTTAATTGATGGACAACAGAGAATTACTGCATTAATGGCTGCTGTTTCTGGACTGGAAGTGTTAGATGAGGATTTTAATAGAGATCGTATAAAGATTGCATTTAATCCACTTGCTCAAGAGGTTGATAAAAGATTTGCAGTGCAGGATGCATCACATCTTAAGGATAAAAAGTGGATTCCGGATATAGCTGAGTTATTTGATAATGATTTTGATCCATTTGATTTTTCTGAAAAGTACTGTGAAGACAATCCAGGGGTTCGGGAAAAAGAGATTCATAGTGCAATAATGAATCTAAAAGGTATTGCAAATAGGCAAATAGGAGTTATTGAATTAAGTCATACATTGGGAATTGATGAGGTTACAGAAATATTTATTCGAATCAACTCAAAGGGTACTGCATTAAGTCAATCGGATTTTGTTATGTCTAAAATGGCATCGGATACAGTTCATGGAGGAAATACTTTACGTAAAGTTGTAGATTATTTTTGTCATTTAGCTGTTAAACCTGATTTTTATCCACAAATGATAAAGGATATTGAGTTTGAAAAGACGGAATATGCGTCTAAGATTAAATGGTTAGAAAAAGACAATGAAGATATATATGATCCTGATTATAATGATATGCTTCGTGTTGCATTTATGTGTAGTTTTGACAGAGCAAAACTTGCAGATTTAGTTAGCTTGCTTTCTGGACGAGATTTTGAGACCCGCGAATTTAAAGATGAAATAATAGAGGATTCATATATTAGATTGAGTGAAGGAATAAAGCTTTTTATTAATGAGCATAATTTCAAACAATTTGTATTAGCCATTAAAGGTGCAGGGTATAAATCAAGTAAACAGCTTAATTCACAGATGACTCTCGATTTTGCATATCTGCTCTATTTGAAATTATCAAAAGAATCGACTATTCCTCATGATCAGGTAAAACACCATGTACAGAAATGGTTTGTGCTATCTACATTGACAGGAAGATATGTTGGTTCTCCTGAATCAGTCATGAGTAGGGACATAAGACTTATTAATGAAAAAGGTTTTATAAATTTCTTTAAGGAAGTAGAAGCTTCAGTTTTATCAGATACATTTTGGAATATTACCCTGCCACAAAATCTTGAGACAACGTCAACAAATAGCCCTGCGTTTAATACTTTTCTTGCGGCGCAAATTAATCTTAACTGCAATTCATTATTTATGCATGGAACAATGATATCTGATTTAATTAACATATCGGGAGATGTACATCATATTTTCCCAAAAGCATATCTAAAAAATAATGGTGTGGATACGAAGGGAAGATATAATCAAGTTGCAAACTTTACATATCTTGATACGCAAGTAAATAAAGCAATAAAAGATGATGCACCTAACGTATATTTTGGAAAAGTGATTGAACAATGTAAAAGTAAAAGTATAGCATTTGGCAATATAGCAGATAGAGAGGTGTTAGTGAAGAATCTTGAGGAGAACGCTATACCAGCGGATATTGTAGAAATGACAGTCGAGAGTTATGATGCTTTTTTAGATAAAAGAAGAAAATTAATGGCAAAGTTAGTTGAAAAATATTATAAGAAGCTATAAGTGTGGCAAGTCACAGTTATGGGCTGGTCGAAAGACCCAGATCCAACCAAAAGAACAGGCGGGGGAACTCCCCGCCGTTTTGTTTTTTAGAACGATATATGTTTAAACAACGCAACTGCACATAATACAATGGCAAGTGGTACATAGAGGTAGCGTCCGATGGAATACCAGAGTGTGCTACGATTCTTTTTGCTGCCGCAGTTAACAGCTTCGAGCAGTTCATCCTTCTTCATGACATAGAACCATGAGACAGCGCCGATGGTTGCGCCGATCGGGATAATGTAGATCGAAACAATATCCATCCAAGGTCCCCATTTGGAGATCATTTCCATACCGATGCCGCAGCCAAGGCATAACACACCGATGATGATCAGGACTGCGGTACGGCTGAGCTTCGGAAACTGGTGTAAGAGTGATTCAGCAACCGCCTCAAACATATTCTGAAGGGAGCTTACACCTGCGAAGATCATTGCTATATACAGGATAATTGCAAATAACCGTCCGAGCGGAATATTCTGTAAGATGGTCGGCAGGGTGACAAAGAGAAGACTTGGACCTGCTCCGACATCAACGCCATAAGAGAAACATGCCGGGATAATGACCAGTGCTGCGACAACGGCAGCGATCGTATCAAAGATCGCGGTATGTCTTGCAACTCCGACAACATCTTCATCCTTTGACAGATAAGCTCCATAGACGATCATGCCGCTTCCCGTAACTGACAGGGAGAAGAATGCTTGTCCCATTGCCCAGATCCAGATCATAGGATCAGCAAGCTTCGTCCAGTCCGGTGTGAACATGAACTTATATCCTTCCGCTGCACCCGGAAGCATGGCAACACGGACAGCAAGGATCAGAAAAATGATGAAAAATAATGGCATCATGATCTTATTTGTTTTCTCTATGCTATGTGCTCCAAAGAACAGAGTCAGAAGCGTTCCAGCTACCACGATAATATGAAGCGGGATCACGGAGAACGGCTTGGATGAAAATGAATCAAACCAGACTGCTGTATCTTCATGCATTAAAGTTCCGATCAGAGAATCGAGGAAGGCTTTTAAAATATAGGAAACAATGATCGCATAACCGATGGCGATACATAAGGAGCCTGCAAGTGGAAGCCAGCCAAGCAGTCCACCGGCAGTACCGGCTTTTTTACCTCTTGTTTCCCATGCATATTTATAAGCACCAAGTGTTCCTGTTCCGGCTCTTCGTCCGACTGCAAATTCGGTCGGAAGTGCCACATAGCTGAATATAAAGATAAAAAGCAGGTAGATCAGCAGAAATGCGCCGCCACCATTACTTCCCAATTTATTTGGAAATCCCCAGACATTTGCCATACCAACGGCAGAACCAACAGAAGCCAGAATGAATCCCCATCTGCTTCCAAAACTTTTCGTATTTTTATTACTCATAAACTAACCCTATCTATTTCTTTATTATATAGATGATTGCGTAATTCAGATTTATAAACTAGCATGAATGGTTTGACTTACCAAAACAGTGGCATTTGAGTCCGCCGGTCCTTAGATGGCACATAAGTGGCATCTTAGTACCGTTGCAGGACGAAACGAGCGGAAGCGTCCACTGGTTGGTAATGTCAGAATCATTTATGCATATTAGTAACTAATGCTTACGCAATTATCTATACGTGCCATACTGTTCCAGTTTAAAGGTTTACAGTCGAAAAAGCAACAAAAATATTATTCACCTATTGACATGGTAGGTGAATAGGAATATTATCTTTGTAGCATAATTTGGAAAGAGGGAGAAATACTATGGTCATCTCGTCAAAAGGACGGTATGCATTACGCGTTATGGTTTATCTGGCGGTAAATCATGATGGCAGTTTTATACCACTAAAAGAAATATCACAACACGAAGAGCTGTCACAGAAATATCTGGAAAGTATCACCCGGATGCTGTCAAAAGCACATCTGATCGAAGCAGCAAGCGGACATGGAGGTGGCTATCGTCTGACCAGAGAACCGGAGGAATACAGTGTGGGAGAGATCCTCAAACTGACCGAAGGAACCCTTGCACCGGTATCCTGCCTGAAGGATGATTCAGTACCGTGTGACCGGTCGGAATTATGTTATACATTACCGATCTGGCAAGGACTTGCCGATCTGATCAATAATTATTTTGATAATATGACACTTGCCGATGTGGCAGGAAAAGCCGGACAAACAGTGAAAGAATAGATGAATATACAGGAGGCACGAATATGTCAGAGAAACAGTTATTAAATGTAAAGAATTTATATGTAGATGTAGAGGAGAAGCAGATCCTTCACGGTGTAGATCTGTCAATCGGAAAAGGTGAGACGCACGTTCTCATGGGGCCAAACGGAACAGGTAAATCAACACTCGGCTATGCACTCATGGGAAATCCAAGATATACCATAAAGAGCGGAGAGATCTGGTTTCAGGGTAAAAATATTACAGAGGCTCCTGTCAATGAGCGTGCGAAAGCAGGAATCTTCCTGTCCTTCCAGAATCCACTTGAGGTTCCGGGTGTGACTTTAAGTTCATTTATCAGAAATGCATTGGAGCAGAAGACAGGAAAAAGACAGCGTTTATATGATTTCAAGAAAGAGCTGGAGCGTACAATGGAGATCCTTCAGATGGATCCATCCTATGCAGAGCGTGATCTGAATGTCGGATTTTCCGGTGGTGAGAAAAAGAAGGCAGAGATCTTACAGCTCCTGATGCTGAAGCCTTCACTTGCAATCCTTGATGAGACAGATTCCGGTCTGGACGTTGATGCTGTAAGAACAGTATCTGCCGGTATCGAAGAATACCAGAAGAACTGCAAGGGCAGTCTTCTGATCATTACCCACAGCACGAAGATCTTAGAGTCCTTATCCGTTGATCATACACACGTTATGGTAGAGGGTAAGATCATACAGACTGGTGATGCATCTCTGGTAGAGGAGATCAACCGGAATGGATTTGCAAAATACGAGAAGACAGAGCAGAACCTGTAGTCTTTGAAAGGAGCATCCGATAGATATGAAAGAAAAAACATATGTAGAAGACATAGACAGAAATATATATGACTTCAAAGATGATGAAAAAGATGCTTATAAGATCAAGGCAGGACTGACACCTGAGATCGTTGAGCAGCTTTCAAAAGAAAAACATGATCCGGCATGGATGCAGACCTTCCGTCTGGAATCCCTGCAGATCTATAATAATATGGAAGTACCGGACTGGGGACCATCGATTGAAGGTCTGAATATGGACAACATCGTAACCTATGTCAGACCAAATACAAATATGAAAGCAAAATGGTCTGATGTGCCGGAAGATATCAAGAATACATTTGAACGACTGGGCATCCCACAGGCAGAGAGAAAATCTCTTGCAGGTGTCGGAGCACAGTATGATTCCGAGCTGGTATACCACAATGTCCGTCAGGAGGTAGCTGAAAAGGGTGTTGTATATACCGATATGGAGAGTGCATTAAATGGCGAATATGCAGATATGGTAAGGAAGCATTTTATGAAGCTGGTTCGTCCCAATGACCACAAGTTCGCAGCTCTTCATGGTGCGGTATGGTCAGGCGGCTCCTTTGTATATGTGCCAAAGGGAGTATCGGTAGAGATTCCATTGCAGTCCTATTTCCGTCTGAATGCACCGGGAGCCGGACAGTTCGAACATACGCTTATCATAGTAGATGAGGGTGCGGATCTGCATTTTATTGAGGGCTGTTCCGCACCAAAATATAACGTGGCAAATCTCCATGCCGGATGCGTGGAATTATTTGTCGGTAAGAATGCAAAGCTTCGTTATTCCACGATTGAGAACTGGTCAAAGAATATGTACAACCTGAATACAAAACGTGCGGTTGTAGAGGAAGGCGGAACGATCGAATGGGTTTCCGGATCCTTCGGATCGCATGTATCCTATCTGTATCCAATGAGTATCCTGAAAGGAAAGGGTGCGAAGATGGAGTTTACCGGTATCACATTTGCCGGAAAAGGACAGAATCTGGATACCGGAGCAAAGGTCGTTCACAGCGCACCGGATACCAGTTCTTACATTAATACAAGATCTATTTCAAAGGATGGCGGCATCAGTACCTTCCGTTCTTCCGTTGTAGTCGCAAAGGAAGCTGAGAATGCCAAGGCTGCAGTATCTTGTCAGTCACTGATGCTGGATTCTATTTCAAGATCCGATACGATCCCTGCGATGGACATCCGTACCAGAAAGGCAAATGTAGGACATGAGGCACAGATCGGCAGTATCAGTGATGATGCAGTATTCTATCTGATGTCCCGTGGTATGAGTGAGGAAGATGCCAGAGCTTGTATCGTCAGTGGATTTGCGGACAACGTATCAAAGGAGCTTCCGCTGGAATACGCTTTGGAAATGAACAATTTGATCCGTCTGGAAATGAAGGGCAGTATAGGTTAGGAGGAAATGAGCAATGGACAAGAATACGATCAATATTAATAAACTTCCATCCAAAACATGGTACTGGCTTCATATGAATGATACAAAGGTTTCATGGAATCCGGAGATAGCACCATGTAAGGTGACGGTAGAGGAAACATTTGAAGATAAAGAGACAAACAGCCTGATATCCGGGGATGCAGCAGAATTTGCCACAGTTGAGAGTGGAGCAGGAAGAGAGGCTGATCCGATCTTTGCAGATGCGCAGACAGAAAAAACAGTTCTGACTGCTTCGGACAAAGACGCAAAGGCAATAATCCGTCTGGCTGTTGATGGAACGACAGCAGGGTCTGCGGCAGGTACATGTTATCTGACGGCAGAAGAAGGTACGGATACAACCATAATTGAGACATTTACAAAGAAAAGTGTGCAGGCAGGTTCACTGGCATATCGTACGATGATACAGGCAAAGAAAGACAGTCGTGTTCGTCTGGTACAGGTATTTATGCAGGACGAAGAACAGACCTTGTTAAATGATATCGGTTGCGTCTGCAATGAAAATGCAAAGTTCGATATCCTTCAGATCTTTATCGGAAAAGGTGATCTCTATAACGGAATCCGTACAGATCTTAAGGGTACAGGAGCAGATACACAGGTCGAGATCGGTTATCTTGGACAGAAGACACAGAAGATTGATGTGAACCTGATCATAAATCACTTCGGTAAGAAGACGAATTGTGAGATCCAGGTAGATGGAACCTTAAAGGATGCAGCAGAGAAAGTATTTCGTGGAACGATCGATTTCAAGAACGGTGCATCCGAATCCACAGGTGCAGAGACAGAAAATGTACTCCTGCTTGGTGGTGATGTGATCAATAAGACAATCCCGATCATTCTCTGTGCAGAGGAGGATGTAGAAGGTTCTCACGGTGCAACGATCGGTGAACTGGACGAGGAGACATTATTTTATTTTGAATCAAGAGGCATCGACAAGGAGACTGCGGAGGATATCATGACACGCGGCAAATTCGAGATGTTATATCGCCACATAGGAGACGAGCAGACACAGAAGCTGGTAGAAGCACAGCTTGCGGAGGTAATGGCAGATGATAGAGAAGAATTATAAAGAGGATTTTCCGTTATTACAGACAAATAAAACCATTTATATAGACAATGCGGCTACAGCACAGAAGCCGGCAGTTGTAATTGAAGCAGAGAAGCGTTTTTATGAAGAAAGCAATGCAAATCCGCTTCGTGGTTTCTATCCGCTGAGCCTTGCAGCAACAGAAGCATATGAAGATGCCAGAAAAGTTGTGCGTGATTTTATTCATGCAGATTCTGAAAAAGAAATCATCTTTACAAGAAATACAACAGAGAGTCTGAACCTTGTTGCATACAGCTATGCATGTAGTCATTTGAAAGCAGGAGATGAGATCGCAGTCAGCATCATGGAGCATCACAGCAACATTCTCCCATGGCAGATGGCAGCGAGAATGACAGGTGCAACGGTCCGATATCTGAACTGTGAGAAGGACGGTACTTTGACAGATGAGACACTTGCAGCAGGAATCAATGAGAAGACAAAGCTTGTAGCGATCGGACAGGTATCCAATGTCCTCGGTTGTGTGAATCCGATCAAGAAGATTTCAAAGCTTGCACATGCGGTCGGCGCGGTTATTGTAGTAGATGCGGCACAGAGCGCACCGCATATGCCAATCGATGTCAAAGATCTGGATGCGGATTTTCTTGCATTTTCCGGTCATAAGCTGATGGGACCGATGGGTATCGGCGTGTTATATGGAAAAGAAGCATTACTGGAAGAGATGCCGCCATTTATGACAGGTGGCGAGATGATCCAGTCCGTAACGACAGAAGGAGCGGTATGGGCTGAGCTTCCGCATAAGTTCGAGGCAGGAACTGTAAATGCAGCCGGTGCAGCCGGACTTGCAGTCGCAATTTCATATATTAATAAGATTGGATTTGAGACAATCGAGCAGAGAGAACTGGAACTGACCCGACATGCGATGGAAGGACTTGCAAAGATTCCGCATGTTCATGTGATCGGCTCAGAAGATCCTGCAAACCATACTGGTATTGTGGCATTTACGATCGACAATGTACATCCACATGATGTCAGTGAGATCATGGCAGCAGATGGTATCGATGTTCGTGCCGGACACCATTGTGCACAGCCGTTGCTTACTTATCTGAAGGTGTATAATACAACAAGAGCCAGCTTTATGTTCTACAATACGATAGAAGAAGTCGATGCATTTGTAGAGAGTGTTGCAAATGTCAGAAGGAGAATGGGATATGGAGAATAGAAGTTTTTATAATGAGATCCTGACGGAGCACAATATCCGACCGGAATTCAAACATGATCTTCCGGATGCGAACATTGTACTGGAAGGTGTAAACCCGAACTGTGGGGATGATATCTGGTTGAAATTAAAAGTAGAAAACGGAATTATCGAAGACGGAGCATTTGTCGGAGATGGTTGTGCGATCTCACAGGCGTCCACAGATATCATGCTCGGCATGATTGTTGGCAAGACCGAGGAAGAAGCATTGAAGCTTGGAAAACTTTTCTTAAAGATGATACAGGGCGAAGCAATCGATGAAGAAATCGACGAACTCGAAGAAGCTTCCGCCTTAAAAGACATTTCCCATATGCCTGCCCGTGTAAAATGCGCAGTTCTTGGCTGGCATACCTTGGAGGAAGCATTAAAAAAATAAACGAAAAACAGCTACTGTCATATGTCAGACGACATAAATAGTAGCTGTTTTAAAGTTTTTAGTTATTCACGCTGTGTAACTTCGAACTAACCTCGGTGGAAGCCTCGCTAAGGTCTCAGTTATTCACGTCGGTCCTTGGCGATAATGAAATGTATTTACTATTGAGAAGTGGAAACAAAAATGGAAGAGGGTATTACTATTATGAAGTAAGCCTGCCCACGCTGTGTAACTTCGAACTAACCTCGGCGGAAGCCTCGCTAAGTTCTCAGTTATTCGCGCTGGTGTAGGTTTGTACATATTAATATATGAAGTTAAAGCCATTAAAGTGGATATAAATAAAAGATGATAGATATTTTTGTGAAGCAAACCTATTTGAACGTCGGTTCTTAGCGATCCGCATAAGCGGGAGCTTAGTACCGTTACGTGAAAATAGAGCGAGAGCGTTTTGCGTAACAAAGAGTATCTATCATCTTTTATTTATAATGCCAAGTCGGTCTATAATACTTTCGAAAGGAAATCCTTCAGTCGAGGATTCTTCGGATTGCCAAAGAATTCTTCCGGCGTGCCGGTTTCAAGAATCTGTCCATCATCGATGAAGAGGACTTTATTGGCAACCTCCTTTGCAAATCCCATTTCATGAGTAACCACGATCATGGTCATTCCTTCTTTTGCAAGATCCTTCATCAAGTCGAGAACTTCTCCAACCATTTCAGGATCAAGAGCAGAAGTCGGTTCATCGAATAAGATCACATCCGGATTCATAGCAAGCGCACGGATAATGGCAACTCGCTGTTTCTGACCACCGGATAAAGTAGAAGGATATACATCTGCTTTATCTTCCAGACCGATCCGTTTCAGAAGTTCTTCTGCCTTTGCTCTTGCCTCGGCAACGATCTGAGATTTACTTGTTGTAATCTCTATTTTCTCCTGCTTTTCTTTGCGGAACAGGTTCGTAAGCGGAAGCATACGATTATGACGCTTTGCTTTTTTCAGATCCTGACAACGCACCAGTACAGGAGCAAGCATGATATTCTGAATAACGGTTTTGTTGTTATACAGATTAAAATGCTGGAATACCATTCCCATATGACGACGGTGGATGTTGATATCAACCTTTGGGTCTGCAATATCGACACCATTGAAGATGATTTGACCGCCTGTTGGGTCTTCCATACAATTTAAACAGCGAAGAAATGTACTTTTACCAGAACCTGAAGGGCCGATTACAACCATTATATCGCCTTTATCGATTGTGACATTGATGCCTCGTAAAACTTCATTGTCACCAAAGTGTTTTTCAAGATTAATGACGTCTATCACTCTTTCTCAGGCTCCTTTCCATTAATTTGATACCAAGACTGATCAGAAGCACCATAACAATATAAATCAGTGCCATAACCAGATATGGGATCATGAATTCGTAGCTGTTACTTCCAATATAGTTAAATGCTACATACAGATCAGTAGCACCAACAAAGCTTACAACAGATGTTTCCTTGATCAGAGATATAAATTCATTTCCCAGAGTAGGAAGGATGTTTTTAACTGCCTGAGGAATCACAATCTTACGCATGGTCGTCGCAAAGCTAAGGCCCATGGCACGTCCGCCTTCCATCTGTCCGGGATCCACAGAAAGGATACCGCTTCGCATGATCTCAGAAATATAAGCACCACTGTTTAGACCGAATACAAGCATGGATACCTGTACACCGCTCATATGACCTCCTACGATAGGGAGCAGAACATAGTAAAACAGCAGTAACTGCACGACCATAGGAGTTCCACGGAAGAATCCGACATAGACGCTGCAGATTGCATCTAAAACTCGTGGCAGCCGTTTATATTTTGGAATGACGCGGACAGTTGCAATGATGGTTCCGATCAAAATACCGATGATCAGACCGGTTATGGCGATGATAACGGTATTCTTCAGACCTTCAACAACCTTTACATATCCTCTGTTATCAATGAATATTTCTATGAACTTTTGTATTTTACTTGAAATGTCTCCCATGAAATATCCTTTCAATATCTATCAGATAACAGGTAATTGTAAAATATAGATACACTGAATCAGCAGAACTGTTTTAGCAATTTACAATTACCTGTTACCATATATTTTCTTCACGCGAGAAACGCGTGATTCTTATAGCATATTTTTACTGCATAGCATTTAATGATTTTGTAATGGCAGCAGCAGGAGCAGAATCAATGATAACATAATTTAAGTTACCATTTAACAGATCCTGAACTGCAAGTGAACCGTTCTTATAACCGGTAGATGTCATCTTAAGACCAGCGAATCCCCAGTCATCATCACCTTCGCAGTAGAACTGTCCGGTTGTACCTGTCTGGAAACCGATCTTACTGCTTGAATCCTTAGCGTTAAGGATTGCATTTACATCATCGGCAGTCTTACATTCGTCAAATTCTGTGTTGTCTGATGGAACGATCAGCTTCTGGGAAGCCTTGTAGTAAGAATCTGAGAAAGCTACATATTCTTCACGATCCGGCTTGATTGTAAGACCGGCCATAGCGATATCACATTTCTGCTGACCAACGGAGAGACATACAGCATCGAAATCCATGTTCTGGATAACCAGCTCCTTACCGAGCTTGTCAGCAAGTGCTTTAGCGATCTCCATATCGATTCCGTAGTAGTTCTCACCCTTTGTATACTCAAATGGTTCGAATGCAGCGTTTGTTGCTACAACTAACTGATCCTTGCTTGAGTCTAATGTAGCTGATTCAACAGCAACAGGCTCGCCATCACCGAAGTAGTGGTTGCAGATCTCTTCAAATGTGCCATCTGAATTCATATCTGCGATAAATGTATTAACCTCCTTTAATAAGTCAGGCTGTGTTTTGTCAACGCCGAAAGCGTATTCCTCATCTGTGAGGTCGATCTCGATAACCTTAGCAGTCTTCTTATCAGAAGATTTGCTGTCGTCAGTTTTGCTTCCGCATGCTGTTAATGCAGTCATAGCCAGGGCTGCAGACATAGTAATTGCTAAAAATTTTTTAAGTTTCATTTTCATTACTTCCTTTCATTCTTTTCTGAATAAATATACCATTGTGTTTTGAAAAATGCAATTTATATATGCAAAAAAATGCTGAAAATTACAGGTTTTATGCAGGTTTTATAAATGCTTTTCGTATTTTCCGCCAATATGCATACCTTCTTTTACGACAACAAAGGCGTGTTCATCGATGTTTTTCAGTCCGCGGCGGAGATGAACACATTCATATTTGGAAAGGATCGTAACGATCATATAAGTTGTTTCTTCGGTATAACCACCACGCGCCTCCCACCAGGTTGCATCCCGGTGAAATTCGTTTACGATGTAATCAAGGATGGCTTCCGGTTCTTCTTTTGTATAGATCACAACTTCGGTATTGATGTTCTGCGTATGCGCTTTGTCAGTCATCAGAGTACTGACAGCGGAATAGATAATGCTGTATACGGCTGTCGGGATACCAAAAAGGATTGCACAGATGCCGTAGACAACAGCATTGACTGTCAAAGATACCTTTCCCACGCTGAAATTTTTGTATTTCTTGGTAAAGAACATACCGACGATATCCATACCGCCACTGGAGCCGCCGGAGCGTAAGGAGATACCGATGCCTGTACCGGCGAGAAGTCCACCCATAATGCTGGCAGTCAGGCTGTCATTGACCAGAGGTGTAGCCGGAATTGGAAATATACTTAAGAATATCGTCTGACTGATCAGGCAGACCAGTGTCCGGCTGAAGAAACTTTTGCCGATTGAGATATATGCCATGATAAATAAAGGTATATTTAAGATAAAGTTGATAATACCTGCGATATCGGTTCCTGATGCAAGCGATGGAAATACTTGGATCAGTAAGGTTCGTATGATCTGGCTGATACCAAGGACACCGCCGTTATACAGACTGGCGGGGACGATAAAGAAGTTGATTCCGGCGGCAAATAAAACCATGCCGCCGATCGCAGCAGCATTTCTTTGCCAGAGTGTTTTGTCTTTGAGATTCATATGCATGCCCTCCCTTATTAATGCTTGTACAGCTTGTGTAGATTATGAGCTTCAACCTGTTGATACTATCAAGACAGGAACGCTTTTGTAAATATTTATATGTAGAGTATAAAATATTTCCGGTAAAAAAGCATCTAAAATATAAGGAAGACTTGATCATAAATTGCAGAATTACAGGTTGTGGGGCGGAAGTGAATGCAGTACAATAATGCAAGCAGAAAATATGTGTTAAGAGGATTAGAAGGATGAAAAAGATTTTATATTTTATAAAGAAGGAAACCGTGTTATCGGTCGCGGTCGTGTTGGCAGTGATATCAGTATTTTTTGTAGTTCCTGACAGAGAATATATTTCGTATATTGATTTCCGGACACTGGCGATCCTGTTCTGCCTTATGAGTATCGTTGCCGGCTTGAGGAATATTGATGTGTTTGATAAATTAGCAGAACGGCTGTTAGCAAAGGTGCATGGGATCGGAGGAGTAACGGTAATCCTTGTATGCTTGTGTTTCTTTATGTCGATGTTTATAACAAATGATGTATCACTTATTACATTTGTGCCGTTTGCAATTATAATAATGAAGAAACTGAACCCGGACACTGACAGCAAATGGATGCTAAAAGTAATTGTCATGCAGACGATTGCGGCGAATCTTGGCAGTATGTTGACACCTCTTGGTAATCCTCAGAATCTGTATTTGTATGGAAAAGCAGGTATAGGTATTGCGGAGTTTTTAAAGATCATGCTGCCGTATACAGTCTGCGCATTTGCTTTGTTAATGGCATGGATCGGTCTGGCATCCATGGTTCGAAAAAGAAAGTTAAGTCATGATGGGAGGACAGAAATAAAGCAGAACAAAGGCTTAGATTCTGCTGAAGATAAAGCTTCAACGAAAAGACAGAAAGATCCGTTAGGTGCTTCCGGTTCAAAATGGGAGAAAAAGGATGCGGAATGGATTGAAAAATTTACAGCATATCTTATTCTGTTTGTCATAAGTCTGCTTGCGGTTTCGCATATTCTTCCGTATGGTGTGCCTTTCGCGTTAGTATTTTTATATTTGCTTCTGCGTGACCGGAAAATTCTGACACAGGTTGATTATTCTCTGTTATGTATTTTTATCGCGTTATTTATATTCATCGGTAATCTTGGACGTATCCCGGCATTCAGTCAACTGCTTTCGGATATATTGACCGGACGGGAGGTGGTCACTTCGGTAATTGCAAGTCAGGTAATGAGTAATGTCCCGGCTGCGATTTTGTTATCCGGATTCACAGACCATATTCGGGAGCTGGTGATCGGAACCAATCTCGGGGGTCTTGGAACATTGATAGCATCAATGGCAAGCCTGATCAGCTTCAAATATGTTGCAAAAGAGGATCGGTCATTTAGGGGCAGATATTTTCTGGAATTTACAGTTGCAAATGTTATTTTCCTTTTTATAATGATGATTCTTTATCGTTTGCTTTCTTAACATAATCAAGTAGAACAGCAGGGACAGAGGTATGGATGATCTCACTGACGGTTATTTTAGAAAATGATTTGTGTGTCATCAGTTCTTTTAATGTAGCTGCCAAAGCTTTTTGTATTATAAGAAACTTCTTCGTTTGTTATAAGAGATCCTTCCATTTTCTTCATGTTAAACAAGCGATATGGATATTCAGGTTCAGGATCAGATCGATGAAATGCTGGCAGAAAGTAAAGGATCCTTTCTAAATAAATATAAATTGGAATCAATCCAGCTCCGGGTATGCTGTGCATTTTATATCAGGCATATCCGGGGCACTTTTTTATGCTTCTGAAGTAAATAAAATGACAAGATGTGTGTAATTCCTATACGCAGTTTTTATTACAGAACAAAAAACGACGGTTCAGAACAAATAAATAGAAAAATCGCATATAGCCTCTTAAACTATAACCATCGTACGAAATACATAACGGATGGCGCTTAAAGGGAAAGGGGAAAAATATGGCATTATATGGTCTTGATTTCTGGGAATGGCTTAAAAAATTTGTAGGCTGGGGAAAATAAAAAAATATTATGGAGTTGAGCGGAAAAATATTTTGACAGACAATATTTATCTATATAAAACAATGACAGTTTATGATTCTAAAGGGGGCTTTTAATAAAAGGGGGATTATGAACAGAAAAATTTATAATAGTTAAAATTGTATATCTAGCAAAAGAAACAAAATGACTGCGGTTGTTAATGGTGGCATTAACAGAACATAAAAATAGTCCAAGTAATTTGGGCTATTTTTTTGTCTGTTTTTCTCGAAATATGTCGAATAGCGAACTTATTATTGTAAATAAAAAAGAAATAACGTATTATTTTAAATAGAAAAGAATGGGGGTGTTTTTATGAATATTGTTATTTGTGATGATGACGATAAAGTAATAAAAAATGTAGCGAATGTGTGCAGAAATGTATTGTCGGTAAAGTCAAAAATTAGTGCTTTTCATTCTGCTGAAAGTCTGATACAAAATCTGACAAATGATGAAGAACTTGTGGATTTGTTTATATTAGATATAGAGATGCCGGGAAAGAATGGATTGTGGTTGAAAAAAGAATTGGAACAATATCGATATGGAAGTAGTATCATATTTTTAACAAGTCATGATGAAATGATTCAAGAAGCGTTCGGCAGATATGTTATAGGTTTTGTAGATAAAGTTAGTTTTGATAAAAATACAAATGTTTTAGCAGATAAATTAAGATTGTTTGAACAGGTAGAAAGTGGAAAGAGAGTAGTTAACTTAAAGGATGAGTTAGGTAGCTTTTGTATACAGTACGATAGAATCATAAAAATTATGTCCGAACATGTCTATACATATATTGAATACACTACTGGTAAAATAGTGAATGGCTTATTTATGACAGATAAGAAGTTAGTTAGACGTTCTTTAAAGGATTGGGAAGTTGAATTAGGGAATAGTTTCTTACGGATAAGTAAAAGCTGTATTGTTAATATGGAATACATTCAGAGACTTGATCACAAAGTGATTTTAAAAGATGGGTCTGAAATTTCAATTCCAAGATCCAACATCAATAAGTGCCGTGACTGTTACTTTGAATTTTGCAAGACAAAAATGAAATGGAATTAGCATGATAGAAATTTTTTTATATAACAGTATTGAGATTATTAAATATTTTATAATCTTTTCGTTTTTATTCCAGGGAAAATTTTATAAAGATAAGAGACAATGGTTTAGAATTGGAATATGTCTGATAGGTTTTATAATAGAAATATATTTAATACAAAGAAAAGTTTCCTTTGTGTCAGTTTTTTATATATTGTTCATCGTGTTTCTTTTATATGATGGCAAAATGAAAAATAAAATTGTATTGTATGTATTATCATTGATAGGTGTTAATTATATTGATACTGCGATGTTTGTAACATTAGGATATTTAATAAAAGGAAAAATATGGTGGTATTATATTTATGATGCAGGATGGATTAAGATATATGCAAATATAATTTCATTTATTATAGTCATATTGATCGTTTTGGGATGCCGTAGATTTGTTAGAAAAAATATGTTGAATAGGAAAATTGAGACCTTGCAATGTTCCTTATTATCAGTAGCAATGCTGAGTCTTTATTTCATTTTTATAATTATGATGATGACTATGGCATATGGAAAACCAGAAAACAGGGCACGGCTGTATAACATTATTGGGATTACCTTTGCTATAATCGTTGCTTGTATTATTGTATTCTTCCTACATTCAAATCGTTTAAAACACCAAAATGATGTACACATAGAAACGGAAGGGCTTTATGACGAAAGTTTAGGATTGAAATTGGCATATGGTGAACAAGTTCATGATGATTATGAGAAGGTTCGGCAGTTCAGACATGATTTCAGACACCATATTGCAGCAATGGAAGGTCTGGTCTATGGTGGAGAATATTCAGAATTGGAGAAATATATGGGACAATTATCCCAGAAGGATAAAGAGTTAAATCGAGAACGGGTTCGGTATACCGGAAACTTTATGGTTGATTCTATTATATTTGGCATTACAAGGGATCAGAAATTTAAAGAAGTTGATTTTCAATTTGATGGTGGATTGCCAAGTAATCTGGGTGTTAAAGATATTGACATTTGTGGAGTTCTGGCGAATGCTCTTGAAAATGCAATGGAAGCGTGTCTGAAAGGAAATGATAGGAAAGCGGTTATTATGAAAGCTGGCTGTTATGAAAATATGATCAGTTTTCAAATTAAGAATACATATGACAGCAGCCGTTATAAAGCATTGGCTGGCGGTGGATTTTATTCTTCCAAAGAGGGAGATGGTCATGGATACGGAATCCAGAATATGGAACGTGTGGTAAAATCCTATAATGGGAGAATGGAGTACAACGTAGATCCGGAATGGGTAACAGTCGATATCTTTTTACAGCAAAAAGATGAGATATAAAAGGATATTCTGACATATTGAGGATTCTTTTTAGGTAAATAATTATAAACTTGTTTTCCGTTCGGATATCCATTACAATCAAACTTGGAGAGACGGAGGCAATATACAAAGCTAAAATATGCATGTTATTCTGTTCTATCGGGAAAGGAGATGGGACATGGATAACGAAATTGTATATTCCTCCAAGGCTACTGATCAGAAAGCACAGTATGATGCCAGTGCCAAGCGCTTGCTTGGACAGAAGATCATATTGGCGCATATACTGATCAGGGTAGTAGAAGAATTTAAAGGTATGGATGCAGATACGGTTGCATCATTGATTGAAGGTGAACCGTATATCAGCCAGATTCCGGTTGAACCGGGATTAACGAACAAAGAAACGGTGGATGCCAGAACCGGTGAACGGATTGTCGGACTGAATACAGAAAGTTCCGAAATTGATGAGGGAAAGATATATTTTGATATTATCTTCTATGTACGGATGCGGGATGGACTGGCGAAAATGATCATTAATTTGGAAGCCCAGAAGAATGAACCGACAAAGTATTTTATCTTAAATCGGGCAATCTTCTATACGGCAAGACTGGTGTCATCCCAGAAAGAGCGGGAATTTACAGGTTCTGACTATAACGAGATCAAACAGGTGTATTCCATCTGGATCTGTATGAATATGAAAGAGAACAGTCTGAGTCATATTCATATGGTAAAAGATGATTTACTTGGCGAACAGGACTGGAAAGGCAATCTGGATATTCCTAACATCGTGATGATCGGATTGGCAAAGGAGATACCGCCTAAGGAAGAAAGATATGAACTGCATCGCTTACTTGGAACGCTATTGTCGCAGACAATGACGGCAGAACAAAAATTGAAGCTGATGAAACAAGAGTATGACATACCAGTAGACAGACACGGTATCAGAGACGAGGTGAAGATCATGTGTAATCTGAGTGAAGGCGTAGAAGAAATGGGATATGCGAAGGGCGAAGCCGCTGGCAGGGTAGAAGGAAAAATTGAATTTATTCTGAATATGCATAAGAAAGGCTACTCCTTAGAGCAGATCATGGATGTAACCGATATGAGCGAAGCGGAAATTAAGGCAATTATAGGCTAAAGACACAGGCAGAACAGATAGCATGTATATTTTAGTAGAAGTCCAGATATGGTAGAGATGCTGTATCTGGACTTTTTTGCTCCAATAATATCCCTGACATAGCACCCGAAACAGGTGGGACTTTATCTTTGTATCCGTATTTTCCCATTGAGAAAACCAACCATTTTACATATAATTGAAGCGTGGAATAAAATGCAGAACAACCGTTGGATGATGTGGATAAAATATACGGAAGGAGCATGGATAAATGGAAGAAAATAAAACATATATAGCGATCGACCTGAAATCCTTCTATGCTTCTGTAGAATGCAGAGAGCGGAACAGAGACCCCCTGACCACAAATCTAGTAGTGGCAGATCCGAGCCGAACAGAGAAAACGATCTGTCTGGCGGTATCCCCTTCTCTTAAGGCATATGGAATACCGGGCAGGGCGAGATTGTTTGAGGTTATTCAGAAGGTAAGGGAGGCAAATAACGCAAGAAGACGGAATATACCGGATCATCATTTTACCGGGACATCGGATGACAGCACGAAGCTGGGGACAGACCCGACTCTTCAGCTGGATTATATTATTGCTCCGCCGCGCATGGCACTTTATATGGAATACAGTACACGGATTTATGACATTTATCTGAAATACATTGCGCCGGAGGATATTCATATTTATTCGGTCGATGAGGTATTTATGGATGTGACCGGCTATCTGAATACCTATCATATGACAGCCAGAGAACTAGCCATGATGATGATACGAGATGTGTTAAAGACGACCGGAATCACAGCGACGGCAGGAATCGGAACCAATCTGTATCTTTGTAAGATCGCGATGGATATCGTGGCGAAGCATATCGAACCGGATGAGGACGGAGTACGGATTGCGGAGCTGGATGAAATGGCATACCGCAGGAAGCTTTGGAGTCACAAGCCGATCACGGATTTCTGGCGTGTCGGTCAGGGATATGCGAAGAAATTAGCGGAATATGGGCTATACACAATGGGCGATGTGGCGAGATGCTCGGTCGGAAAGACAAATGAATTATATAATGAAGATTTATTGTATAAGTTATTTGGCATTAATGCAGAGCTGCTGATCGATCATGCATGGGGATATGAGCCTTGCACGATGGATCAGATCAAGGCATATAAGCCGGAGACGAACAGCATTTGCACCGGGCAGGTACTGCATTGTCCGTATGATTTTGATAAGACAAGGTTGGTTGTAAAGGAAATGACTGATCTTATGTCGCTTGATCTGGTGGATAAGGGACTTGTTACAGATCAGATCGTGCTTACGATCGGTTATGATATTGATAATCTGACAGATCCGGCGAGAAAGAAGAGATATAAAGGCGCTGTTACAACGGATCGTTATGGACGAAAGGTTCCGAAGCATGCACATGGAACGATCAATCTGAAGCGGCAGACCTCATCGACGCAGATGCTTATGGATGCGGTAATGGAACTGTATGACCGGATCGTCGACAAGGATCTTTTGATCCGGAGGATCAATATTACCGCGAATAAACTGGGGGATGAACATACTGTTACGAATGACGATGCGTATGAGCAGCTTGATTTTTTTACAGATTATGAAGCAGTAAAGGAACAAAGGGAAAAAGAGGAAGCAGATCTGGAACGAGAGCGCCATATGCAGGAAGCCATGCTCAGTATTAAGAAAAAATATGGAAAAAATGCGATCCTGAAGGGCATGAACCTGCAGGAGGGAGCAACGGCGAAAGACAGAAATGCACAGATTGGCGGACATAAGGCATAAAGAGGTATATATAATATGCAGGAGCAGAACAACCATAAATATGATGATATCATTCATTTGGAACACCCTGTTTCAAAGACACATCCGCAGATGTCACTCTATGACCGGGCGGCACAATTTGCGCCGTTTGCGGCACTGACAGGACATGCGGCGGCGATTCGTGAGACTGCCAGACGGACAGATGAGAAACGGGTGCTCAGTGATGAAGTATTGGAAGAATTGAATGAGAAACTAAACATTATTTCAGCCAATATAGGTACAGAACAGTTAGTGGATATTACCTATTTCGTACAGGATGAGAGAAAAGCCGGAGGAGAATATGTTACACATTCCGGTATCGTTAAGCGAATCGATCTGTACAGGAGGGCAGTGATCTTGGCAGATGCAACGATCATACCGATTGAAGATATCAGTCAGATAGAAAGCGATCTGTTTTCCGGTTTGGAGTAACGTAAAAATTATATGAAAATGCCTGAAAATTACACCTTTACAGTATTTGTTAATAGATGCTATAATGGACTATATTGTGCGATTTCGGCAGTGTAGTATTCCTGAGTCTTGTGTGGAGAGTCGGGAAAAGAGAAAGGAAGGATAAAAACGTGTTTAAGATTGTTAGAACAGAAGCGTTGACAGATGCAATCTATCTTATGGACGTGGAAGCACCAAGAGTAGCAAAGAATTGTCTTCCGGGTCAGTTTGTAATCGTAAGAGGCTCAGAAGATGGAGAGAGAATTCCTCTTACAATCTGCGATTATTCAAGAGAAGCAGGCACGATCACTATCGTATTCCAGGTAGTAGGTGCAGCAACAGAGATGATGAAGAATTTAAAGGTTGGAGACAGCTTTACAGATTTTGTTGGACCGCTTGGCCGTCCGTCGGAATTAGTAGAAGAAGATTTAGAGACATTAAAGAATAAGAAGATCTTATTTGTAGCCGGTGGTGTAGGAACCGCACCTGTATATCCACAGGTAAAATGGTTACATGAGCATGGAGTAGCCGCTGATGTTATCATCGGTGGAAGATCCAAAGAGCTTATCATTCTGGAAGAGCAGATGAAGGCAGTTGCCGGAAATCTCTACATTACAACAGACGATGGTTCATATGGAAGCAAGGGCGTTGTTACAAATGAGATTCAGAAGCTTGTAGACGCAGGCAACAAATATGATGTATGCGTAGCAATCGGACCGATGATCATGATGAAGTTCGTTTGTAAGCTTACAAAAGAGCTTGAGATCCCTACAGTTGTCAGCCTGAACCCGATCATGGTAGACGGTACCGGTATGTGTGGTGCATGCCGAGTAACAGTTGGCGGCGAAGTAAAATTCGCATGTGTAGACGGACCTGAATTTGACGGACACCTTGTAAACTTCGAAGAAGCTATGGAGCGTCAGCAGATCTATAAGACACAGGAAGGCAGAGCATATCTTGCAGCCAAGGAAGGCGACACCCATCATGGTGGATGCGGACAGTGTGGAGGTGACAAATAATGGACGTTTTAAATAGAGTACCGGTTCGTGAACAGGAACCTGCGGTTCGTGCAAAGAATTTTGAAGAAGTATGTTACGGATATAATGAAGAAGAAGCAATGGCAGAAGCAGCAAGATGTATCGGCTGTAAGAATGCACAGTGTGTAAAGGGCTGTCCTGTTTCTATTGATATTCCTGGATTTATCGCTCATGTAAAGAAGGGCGAATTTGCAGAGGCATTCCAGGTGATCAGCAAATCATCAGCACTCCCTGCTGTATGTGGCCGTGTATGTCCACAGGAGACACAGTGTGAAGGTAAATGTATCAGAGGTATCAAGGGCGATCCTGTATCTATCGGTAAACTGGAGCGTTTCGTTGCTGACTGGGCAAGAGAGCATGGTATTAAGCCGGAACCGGCAGTAGAGAAGAATGGCAAGAAGGTTGCAGTTATCGGTTCCGGTCCATCCGGTCTTACCTGTGCAGGAGACCTTGCAAAGATGGGTTACGATGTAACAATCTTTGAAGCACTTCATGAGACAGGCGGCGTACTGGTTTATGGTATCCCTGAATTCCGTCTTCCAAAAGATGGCGTAGTAAAGAAAGAAATCGAAAATGTAAAATCCTTAGGTGTTAAGATTGAGACTGACGTTGTAGTTGGTAAATCTGTAACGATAGATGAATTAATGGAGGAGGAAGGCTTCTCAGCAGTATTTATCGGTTCCGGTGCAGGACTTCCTAAGTTCATGGGTATTCCGGGTGAGAATGCAAATGGTGTATTCTCAGCAAATGAGTACCTGACAAGAAGTAACCTGATGAAGGCTTATAAGGAAGGCTCTAACACACCTATCATGGTTGGTAAGAAGGTTGCCGTTGTCGGCGGTGGTAACGTAGCAATGGATGCTGCAAGAACAGCACTTCGACTTGGCGCTGAGACACATATTGTATATAGACGTAGTGAAGAAGAACTTCCTGCCAGAGTAGAAGAAGTACATCATGCAAAAGAAGAAGGAATCATTTTTGATCTCCTTACAAATCCAACTGAGATCCTTGAAGATGAAAAGGGCTGGGTTAAGGGCATGAAATGTGTTAAGATGGAACTTGGTGAGCCGGATGCATCCGGTAGAAGAAGACCGGTTGAGATTCCTGATTCTGAGTTCGTTATGGATGTGGATGCAGTTATCATGTCACTTGGTACTTCACCAAACCCACTGATCTCATCTACAACAAAGGGACTTGATACAAATAAGTGGAAATGTATTGTTGCTGATGAAGCAAACGGACAGACCACAAAGACAGGTGTATATGCCGGTGGTGATGCAGTTACCGGTGCAGCTACAGTTATCCTTGCTATGGGAGCTGGAAAGGCAGCAGCAAAGGGCATTGACGAGTACCTCAAAGGACTCAACTAATATATAGTCTTTGAAACAAAATAAAGGATGGTATTATCTATTATTCCGTAAGACGTTTAATAGTAATACCATCCATTTATTTTTGGATTTATATACCGATTAAAAAAATGGAGTCTATTTTGAAATGCAGTATAAAGTGATAGAACTATGCTCACGAGATATTGAACATAAAATTATTAAAAATATACTGAGAAGAGGTTATGACATTGAAGGAATATATTGCAAGAGATGACGCATTTGAATTACTGAAGAAATATAATAAGGATCCATTTCATATTCAGCATGCGCTTACAGTTGAGGCTGTTATGAAATGGTATGCAAATGAACTTGGCTATGCTGAAGATGCTGAATACTGGGGTATCGTAGGTCTGCTTCATGATATTGATTTTGAACTGTATCCGGCAGAGCATTGTCTGAAAGCACCGGAGCTGTTAAAAGATGGTGGTGTATCAGAGGATATTATTCATGCGGTTTGTTCGCATGGATATGGAATTACAGTGGAATGTGGTACGACTATTGACGCAGAACCGGTGCACGAGATGGAGAAGGTGTTGTTTGCGGCAGATGAGCTGACTGGTCTGATCTGGGCAGTGGCATTGATGCGTCCGTCAAAAAGTACAAAGGATATGGAGCTGAAGTCACTGAAGAAGAAATATAAGAGCAAAGGATTTGCTGCAGGTTGTTCCAGAGAAGTGATCGAACGGGGAGCCGCACAGCTTAACTGGGAGCTTGAGAAGCTTCTGACCATGACATTACAGGCAATGGCAGTCACGGAAGATGAGATCAAGGCAGAGATGGAAGAATTGTAAATCCTGATAACACGATTTCATCTGTATAGATATAGAAATTAAAAGAAGGAAACATTTTTTATTATGCTGTTTTCCAATTGTTAGATTTTAGATCTGACTTTTGAGAGATGGGATAATGAAAGGTGTTTCCTTTTTTTGTATGCTTCACAAGAAGCATTTGGCTGTGGGCAAAACAAGGGAAGAAACAGCTTCCTTTATTTATGATGGATCGTTCTTGACAAAACAGTTAGAAAAGGCTAACATATACATGACCAAAATAGATAAAAACGGTCATGTAAAGGAGAGAGACAAATGGATAAGGAACAAAAGTATGATATTACACAGCCAATCGTGCTTCCTGCAGGCATGTATCATCTGAATGATAACGCAGCGATCAACTTCCAGTTGAATCGTCTGATCAATATGGATATGGGAGATCTGGATAAGGTGCGCAAGGTAGGCGGACAGATCAAGGATATGAAAAGCTGGAAAGAAGTATTGATGAAAGCTGCTGATGAAGAATATGCTAAGGGAAATCTGAAAAGTGCGATGGGATTTTACCGGATGGCAGAATTCTATATGAGCTGGAGAGATCCGGATGCACTTGCCTGCTGGAGCAAGGCGAGGGAGCTTTTCTTTGAATATTTTGAGGATTTCTTCAAGGGGGAGCATTCGATCGTAGAGAAGATAGAAGTGCCATATGAATTTTATACTCTGCCATTATTGAAGATGAATCCGGATGGCAGATCGAAAGGCGATATCGTTGTACATGGTGGATTTGACTCTAATTATGAGGAGTTCTTCCCACAGTGTATGTATCTGCGGCAGAATGGATATACGGTGTATCTGTTCGAAGGTCCTGGTCAGGGCGCAACGATCCGTCTGCATGGGGCGAATCTGCCGATTGAATGGGAAAAGCCGGTAAAGGCTGTGCTTGATTATATGAAACTCAGTGATGTGACGTTGGTTGGACAGTCCTATGGTGGATTTTATGCACCGAGAGCATCTGCATTTGACGAACGGATTACCCGGTGTGTCAGCATGGCTCAGTTCCCGGCACTTGCACTGAATTTTGCTGATTCCAGAATAAAGACAGGCTTGATATGGGGAACACTTAATGTGGTTCTTTTTCTATTTGGCTGGCTGATCGACCTGATGTATAAGGCGAAAAAAGGACAGGGAATGGATTTCTTTGATACATATTTCCACCGAATGGGTGTGAAAAGTGTATATTCACTGTTGCGGTATCTGCACAGGATCGATCTCCGTCCACTTGCAGATAAGCTGACGAAGGATTATCTTATTATAGGTGGAAGTTGTGATACGATGAGTGCCAGAGCATCGATCGGCAGACAGATGTTCCTTTTAAAGAATGCGAGATCGATCACGGCGAGAGAAATTACAGAGAAAGAACAGGGAGCCGACCATTGTAATGTAGGAAATCAGCAGGTTGCAATGGATGCGATCTTGTTGTGGCTGGAAAGCCTTGAGAGAAGGGATGAGACGCTCCTCCGTGTAAAAGGTGACAAATAATGCATTTTTCAAAAGAAGAACAGGAAGAAATCCGCTCCAAAATGTATACAGAAGGAATCCGGTTATTGAAAGAGTATGGAGTGCAGAGGCTGACAGTCGACAAGCTGACAAAAAGCTGTGAGATAGCAAAGGGAAGCTTCTATCATTTCTATGATTCGAAAGAGAGTTATCTGCTGGATCTGATCCAGTATGCGGGAATACAGACACAGCAGATGCTGCAGCGCAGTCTGCGAGGCAGAAGCCAGATGACGACACATGAATTTTTTGAATTCTACCGGGAATATCTGTACAGTGATTATGACCTTCTGCAATTCATTACGATCGAAGATTTCCTGTGGATACAGAAACATCTGATTAATGCCGATCATTTTAAAGCGAGAAATCAGATACAGAAGATGGATGCGTGGCTGTCTATGATGTCGGATGCCAGAACGGATCTGGATAAGGGCATGGTCGTAAATCTGATCAAGAGCATCTATGGTCTTCGGGAGATGAAAGACAATATGGTGCAGGAATCTGTGGATGCAACGATCGAGTTCATATTGACGCATTTGGAGGAATACATCACAGAAAATGCTTAAATCCGCTGGTTTGCTATCACTTTAGCGCATTATAACTTAAGAAAATCCTGCTTTTTCATTAAAAAGATAAAAAAATTCATAAAAATCATATTTTTACTTGATAAATTCAAGTCTATTGTTTATAATCTTAAGTGGAAATTTTCTTAAAGAGAAAATACTACTCCAAATGAATTTCGCAGAGATGCGATTTACTTATAATTAATTTAAGGAGGATTTTAAGATGTCATACGTTGATGAAGTGCTGGAGATCGTAAAGAAGAAAAATGCTGACCAGCCAGAATTTTTACAGGCAGTAACAGAGGTTCTTGATTCACTTAGACCTTGTATCGATGCAAACGAGGAGCTCTACAGAAAAAATGCGATTCTTGAAAGAATCACAGAGCCGGACAGACAGATCATGTTCAGAGTACCTTGGGTAGATGACAATGGACAGGTTCAGGTAAACAGAGGTTTCCGTGTACAGTTTAACAATTCTATTGGACCATACAAGGGAGGATTAAGACTTCATCCTTCAGTTAATTTAGGTATTATCAAGTTCCTTGGATTTGAGCAGGTATTTAAGAATTCACTGACAACACTTCCAATCGGTGGTGGTAAAGGTGGCTCTGATTTCGATCCTAAGGGCAAATCAGATAGAGAGATTATGGCATTCTGCCAGAGCTTTATGACAGAGCTTTGCAAGTACATCGGAGCAGATGTCGATGTTCCTGCTGGTGATATCGGAACAGGCGGAAGAGAGATCGGTTTCTTATTCGGACAGTATAAGAGAATCCGTGGATCCTACGAAGGTGTTCTTACAGGTAAGGGACTTACATATGGTGGATCACTTGCTCGTACAGAAGCTACAGGATATGGTTTATTATACTTAACAAACGCATTATTAAAGGATCATGGTATTGATATCGCTGGTAAGACTTGTATCGTATCTGGTGCTGGTAACGTTGCAATCTACGCAATCCAGAAGGCACATCAGTTAGGCGCTAAGTGTGTAACATGCTCCGATTCAACAGGTTGGATCTATGATCCGGAAGGAATCGATGTTGACTTACTTAAGGAAGTTAAGGAAGTTAAGAGAGCACGTCTTACAGAGTACGCAGCAGCAAGACCAAGCGCTGAATACCATGAGAAGAAGAACGGTGAGCACGGTGTATGGAATGTTAAGGGTGATATCGCATTACCATGTGCTACTCAGAACGAATTAGACTTAGACGATGCTAAGGCATTAGTTGCAAATGGTGTTATCTCTGTAACAGAGGGTGCTAACATGCCTACAACATTAGAGGCTACTAAGTACTTACAGGAGAATGGCGTATTATTCGTAGGTGGTAAGGCTGCTAACGCCGGTGGTGTTGCTACATCTGCACTTGAAATGAGCCAGAACTCAGAGAGACTTTCATGGACATTTGAAGAAGTTGACGGCAAGTTAAAGGGAATCATGGAGACAATCTACGCTAACATCAGCGACGCTGCTAAGCGTTACGGTGTAGAAGGCGACTATGTTGCAGGTGCTAACATTGCCGGTTTCGAAAAGGTTGTAGAAGCTATGCTTGCTCAGGGTGTTTGCTAATCAAATGCCGGTCAAAATCTGACGATAATTATTATATAGTAAATGTTAATATAAGACCCCGGAATCGTGATATGCGGTTTCGGGGTTTTTCTTTGCGAGAAAGACATTATAGAAAAGAAAATTCAATAACGCTTTATTTCGGGATATGCAGATACAATCTATAATGATTTTATGGAAAGTTTTTGATTGAATCTATGGATATCTTTTCGTATAATGTAGATATTATATGCTTTTTACATAAAAAGGAGGATGTTGATATGGGAAGAGATATTGTACTTGCAAAAATAAAAAAAGGTGGAATCACAGCGATTGTCGGCGGAGCGGTGTTAATGCTGATTTTCGGATTGATCACAATAGGTGTGATGTCAGATAATGCAGATGACGGAATGGGTATGATCATTTTATTTGGTTTATTTGCATTATTAGGAATTGTATTTATCATAATGGGGATTCGTAATATTGTAAGACCTGAAAAAAACGTCTATTTGAAAAATAATCCGCAGCTTTTGGAGATGGCCGACCAGTTATATTCGCATATAATATATGAAGACCAATATGTATTGATTTCTGATAAGGTGCTTGCAAATAAGAAACAGCCGACACAGATGACCTGGCTCTGGGATGTATATCTGATTTATCTGCATACTACATCGACGAACTTTATTCCAACCGGAAGTGAATATGTAATCGAAAATCGTTTTCCAAAGAACCGTGTTGCTATTAATGTACTGGCAAGAGGAAAAAAGAGTAAACAGGAGTTGTTGAATGTACTTGCGCAGGCATGTCCAAATGCGAGATTTGGATATTCTGATGAGGGACTGGCATATCTTCAGTATATGAGAAATCAGGATCTTAGAAATATTCCGAATACACCTTATTATCAGGGGGTACCGGTGCAGATGCAGGACAATGTGCAGCAGTAATTAGAATATGCAGTAGGAAGATAAAGTATAGATAGAATGTGTAACAAAAGGCAGATACTGTGACAGTAGATCGATACTGCATAGAATAACAGTTTACATAGTGGAGACTTAAGAACAGACAGAAAGCAGGAATTGAGATGGAACGTAAACATGAATATCAGACAAAGAGCAGACAGATGATCCTTGATTATCTGATCCGGAATAAAGATCGCGCCGTTCATGTGTCGGATATTATACAGCATATGGATCAGGAAGAGTGTTCGGTAAATAAGACAACTGTATACCGATATCTGGATAAGCTGGTTGCAGAGAAGACACTGATGAAATATGTGGCTGATAAGGGCGAAAAAGCAGGATATCAGTATGTGGAACAGCCATCCAGATGTCAGAAGCATCTACATCTGCAATGCTCCGAATGTGGAAAGGTCATCCATCTGGACTGTGATTTCATGAAAGAGATATCAGAGCACATTTTGTCTGATCATGGGTTCACACTTTGCTGCAAGGATTCCATTTTATATGGTGTCTGCGACAAATGCAGTAAGAAAGAAAAGAAAGAAATAGAAAAATAGAACCAGATAACAGGAATTTCCATGCTGAAAATTGAATATTTCTGATAATAGGAGTTGACATTGGGCAAAATAATGCTATAATCTGATAATGCAACTTGGTTGCAAATTATATTTTCAGGAATGAGATGGATAGTATGGAATTATTATTTGATTCGTTTTCAGATGCACTGATCGATAGTGTAAAATTAATACCATTTTTATTAGTGACATATCTGCTGATGGAATGGTTGGAGCAGAGAACAGAAGAAAAGCAGAAGCAATATATGCAGTCTGCCGGTGCGTTTGGTCCGTTGGCAGGTGGAGCACTTGGAATCGTTCCACAGTGTGGATTTTCCTGTGTGGCAGCGAACCTTTACAGTGGTGGTGTGATTACAGCAGGAGTTTTGCTTGCAGTATTTATGTCAACCTCTGATGAGATGCTCCCGATCTTTATTTCGCATACAGTAAATGCCGGTACAATTATTCGTATCCTGCTTACAAAAATGTGCATTGCGGTCGTTACAGGTTATGCAGTCGATCTTGCAAATAAATATATTCGCAGAAGATATCTGGCAGGAAGAAAAACGAAGCATACAGTGTCTTCAAAAAGCGATAATTCTAAAAATACAGACAGTGCAGATGAATCAGAGCATTCTGGATATTCCGTTCAGGCAACACAGACGGTCCATGCAGAATGTACACATAATCATAAAGATACTCATACACATAATGGAAAAAGTGTGCATGTGCATGATGAAAAAATTATTCATACCGACGATGAAAAAAGTACACACACACATCATGGACATATCCACTATGATGGTACAGACATAGAAGAAAAACATATCCATGATCTGTGCGAGCAGGAACACTGCAACTGCGAGGACGGAATCTGGATGTCGGCATTAAAGCACACCTTGAAGATTACGGTATTTATCCTGGCGGTATCCTTTGTGTTAAATATTATTATCGGTATCGCAGGGGAAGATGCGATTGGAAGACTTCTTGGTGATGTACCATTCCTTGGAGAAGCAATGGCGGCACTGATTGGACTGATACCAAACTGCGCACCATCTGTTATTATTACGGAGCTTTATCTGGATGGTATGCTCAGTGCCGGAGCAATGATGTCAGGCCTGCTTGTCAGCGCAGGCGTAGGACTTCTGGTATTGTTCCGTATGAACCGCCACAGATTGAAAGAAAACATTATGGTCGTTGGAACCTTGTATGTTACTAGTGTGTGCTGGGGGTTGTTGATCAATCTGTTGGGTATCACATTTTAAATAGAAAGAACAGCGAGAACAGAAAGAATGGAGCAGAAAACAGCAATAGTTATCGGGGCATCAACAGGAATTGGTGCAGCAACGGCGGAAGCCCTTGCACAACAATATAAAAAAATAGCCATAACGTCATTTCGTCATCCGGAAAAGCTGAAAGAGGTTCAACAGAAGATACTTGCGCAGGGCACAGATTGTTATGCAGAGACCGGTGATGCCGGAGATTTTATATTTGTGAAGCAGTTTATAGAACATGTAACCGAACAGTTTGGGGAGAAGATTGATCTGTTGGTCAATAATGCCGGAATTTCTTATGTCGGACTGTTGACGGATATGGATGAAATGGACTGGAAAAGGATTATAGATACGAATATAACGTCAGTATTTAACACATGCCGGCAGGTTGTGCCATACATGGTGCATGCACATAAGGGACGTATTATCAACATTTCATCTGTATGGGGCAATGTTGGAGCCTCCTGTGAGGTAGCGTATTCAGCGACCAAAGGTGCGGTCAATGCATTCACAAAGGCACTTGCGAAGGAACTTGCCCCAAGCGGCATCGCGGTAAATGCCATCGCATTTGGTGCAATTGATACTACGATGAATGGACATCTGTCATTGGAAGAAAAAACAGCTCTGGAAGAGGAGATTCCGTTTGGCAGGATGGCTACTGAGAAAGAAGCCGCAGATTTTATCGTAACGGCAGCAAATGCCGGCAGTTATCTGACCGGTCAAGTCCTGACCTTTGATGGTGGCTGGCAGTAGTCTGGTAAACGTTTGCATTTTCCCTAATTTTCTATTGAAAAATTGTTCATATTGCTATAAAATAATCTATGCAAAGTTGCGCAGATATGGGGTAGAGATTATGGGAATAAAGTTTATTAAAAAGAAAAAGAGTGAGGTTGCTGCGGCAAATACATTGGCAGATCTGAGAACGACAGTAGATAAAGATGGCAATGTTGAGATCGTTTCGAAGAATTTTACAATGACAACCAGCCAGCAGCCGAAGAAGGAAGCAGAGGCTTCGGAGTGGACATGTTGGGGCTGCGGACATGTAAACAGTGGAGAAGTTTGTGAGGTCTGTGGGAAAAAACGGGTACAGAAGTGAAAATATATGGAATCGGTTGATTTTTAAAACAGAGAGTATAGATGTGAAAAAGGATTCTTGTATGAAAACATATGAGGATTCTTTTTTATGTCTGGGAAATGGACAAAATACAGGATTGTATATTATATTGGTCTATCATTTGCCGCGGATAAATAAGAAATTGGAAATGCAGGTTGAAATTTAAAAGTACGTTTGGTATACTCATTAGGTGATTTTTAGGTATAATGAAGAATCATAGAAAAGTAATTTTTTTTTGGTGCATTTGTGATGCATGGAACTGGTAGGCTGTTTTAAGAACAATCGGATGTTCCTAGGATGCATTATAGTATATATTAAATGGAGGCCAGAAAATGGGAAAAAAAGTATTGAGATTATTTCTGGAAACAATGCTCAGAGCACTTGTAATTATTCTTGCAATCGGAATAGTTATTATGGGAGCACTGCTTATAAAGACCTTAGTAAAGAATAATTCTCTGAAAGACAGTAAGAAAACAACAAACGGAAAAGAAATTGTAACAGAAGCAGGAGATGAAAATGATCCTACCTTCAAGAATGGAGATGGAGAAAACAGTGGATCAGATGACTCAGACGAATCAGGTTCTGTTGCTTCCACAGATGCGAAGATCCTTGTTATCAATGCGACAGGAACAAGTGGCGTTGCCGGTGCATGGAAGACAGCATTAGAAGGCAAGGGCTATACTTCTGTAGAAGTTGGTACGTATACACAGTCTGCAATTGCAACCTCAAAGGTATGTGTATCCGGTTCATATGATGGAGCAGATCTTGCTGCTGAATTAACTTCGCCGGAGATGTCAACGGTAGATTCCGTAAGCGCATCTGATTGTGATGTATCAATTGATGGATATGATATTATCGTTATTATAGGAACTAGCGATATTAAAAATTAAACAGAACAACTGGAAGAACATGTATTTGTACAGGTTGCCCATACAAAAAACAGGTATTGTCACAGAAGTGTGACAGTACCTGTTTTTTGTTTTAGATGCACATGACTACACTGGAATAAATCGGACATACTATAAAAAACTGTATGAAAGGCGGTTTATATGAAAAATATTGGCGAAGTGATAGAAACATATGCATTGCTTACGGTGGCAGCATTTCTGATGTCGCTTGGGGTTGTCTGGATTTTTAACAGTGAACAGATCGTGCCGGGTGGTGTGACAGGAATTGGAATTATAATTGAGAATTTGACAAAAGGGATGGGAAACGGAGAAACAGGCATGCCGGTCTGGCTGAGTAATCTGGTGATCAATATACCTCTTTTTATCTGCGGGTATTTTCTATTGGAAAAGAAGAGCATGATAAGGACAGCATATACAACAGCCGTTTCAACAGTATTCATGGCGGCTATTCCCATATTTCCGCTTGCAACACAGGATAAGCTGCTGAATATGATCCTTGGCGGTGTTATGTTTGGCTGTGCTTATGGGCTGATGTTCCGGCAGAATGCTTCCTCCGGCGGTGTTGATCTGATGGCATTGATCCTGAATCATCTGCGGCATGATATAGGAGCACCATTATTTCTTGGCGGGATCGATCTGGCGATCGTTGTGGCAGGCGGACTGGCATTTGGATTTGAAAATATGCTGTATGCAGTTATTGCGATCGCGATATCAACAAAATTATCCGATGTGATCGTGCAGGGACTCCGGCATGGAAAACTGGTATATATTATTTCTTCCCATTGTGAAGAGATCAAAGCCTGTATCATGAATGAGATTGGAAGAGGTGTGACGGTATTAAATACCAGAGGCGGTTACACGAATGAAGGGCGTGTAATGATTATTTCTGTTTTGTCAAGTAGGCAATTAGTAGAATTAAAAGATAAAATAAGGACAATTGATGAAAATTCTTTTCTCATTGTAGGGCAGGTTACGGAGGTTTTTGGTGAAGGTTTCACAAAATTCTCGCCTTAAAAGTTCTTAAATCGACGCGAATATCGTCAAAATGTTAGTTTTTTTGCGGTCGTATACAAAACAAACAAAACATTAAAATTTTTTTTGGGCAATAATCATATGGTTTAAAGAAGGGGAATGTTGTAAAATGACACTATGTTCAGAACGAATGAATAAATAAAACAATACTATATAATATTTACGGAGGTATTTGCAGAATGGCAAGTTTATCACTTAAGAACATCTATAAGGTATATCCTAACGGATTCAATGCTGTTAAGGATTTCAACCTTGAAATTGAAGATAAGGAGTTCATCATTTTCGTTGGACCTTCAGGATGTGGTAAGTCAACAACTCTTAGAATGATCGCAGGTCTTGAGGATATCAGCTCAGGTGAGTTATGGATCGGCGACAAGCTTGTAAATGACGTAGAGCCTAAGGATAGAGATATCGCAATGGTATTCCAGAACTACGCTCTGTATCCACATATGTCAGTATATGACAACATGGCATTCGGACTTAAGTTAAGAAAGGTTCCAAAGGAGAAGATTGACAAGGCTGTTCATGAAGCTGCTAAGATCCTTGACATTGAGCACTTACTTGACAGAAAGCCAAAGGCTTTATCAGGTGGTCAGAGACAGCGTGTAGCTATGGGTCGTGCAATTGTTCGTGAGCCTAAGGTATTCCTTATGGATGAGCCACTTTCAAACCTTGATGCGAAACTTCGTGTACAGATGCGTGTTGAGATTTCCAAGTTACATCAGAGATTACAGACAACCATCATTTACGTTACACATGACCAGACAGAGGCTATGACACTTGGTACAAGAATCGTAGTTATGAAGGATGGTATCATTCAGCAGGTAGATACACCACAGAACTTATACGATAAGCCATGTAACTTATTCGTAGCTGGTTTCATGGGTATGCCACCTATGAACTTCATTGATTGTAAGGTAGTTAAGTCTGGATCAGACATTCTCTTAATGTTCGGTTCACACTCAATCAAAGTTCCAGACAGCAAGGCTGAGAGACTTATCGCACTTGATGCAGTTGATAAGGAAGTTGTTCTTGGTATCCGTCCAGAAGATATCCACGATGAGCAGCTCTTCATCGAGTCTTCACCAGAAAGCGTTATTGATGCAAGAATCAATATCTATGAAATGTTAGGTGCAGAAGTTTACTTATACTTCACAATCGATCAGTTCGATATCACAGCAAGAGTTAATGCTCGTACAACAGCAAGACCTGGTGATACAGTTCAGTTCGCATTTGACTTAAGCAAGATTCATATCTTTGATAAGGAAACAGAGGAAATCTTAGTAAGCTAATAGATGCTACATACTTAATATTTATAAACAAAGAGGGAAAATGCAGAAAATTCTGCATTTTCTCTTTTTTTTTTTTGAAATATGTTTTAGAATAGGGACAGTAGTGTATTTTGTTATTCGTATGCTTTCCGGGAGGTTTATCCGTCGGGCAGAATGGATAAGGAAAGAATACAGAATCCGAATATAAGAATAAGGAGTGTAGAATATATGATATCGAACCAGATACTTCAGGATACGATTGATGGATTAAAGAATATTACAAGAACCGATTTATGTGTTCTTGATACAGAAGGTAAAATACTTGCATCAACATTTAAGGATGTCGATGACTGCGAAGAGGCAGTGCTTGCGTTTGTGGATTCCCCGGCAGAGAGTCAGGCAATTCGTGATTACCAGTTCTTCAAGGTATTTGACGATAACCAGTTAGAGCATATCTTACTTGCAAAAGGTGAGACAGATGATACCTATATGGTAGGTAAGATCGCAGCATTCCAGATCCAGAATCTGTTAGTTGCATACAAGGAGCGTTTTGATAAGGATAACTTTATCAAGAATCTTCTGCTGGATAATCTGCTTCTTGTTGATATTTACAACCGGGCAAAGAAACTGCATATCGATACAGATGTCAGAAGAATCGTATTTATCATTGAAACCAAGAATGAGAAGGATACCAATGCACTTGAGACGGTTCGTAATATCTTTTCAACAAAGACAAAGGATTTTATCACTGCTGTAGATGAGAAGAATATTATTCTTGTAAAGGAAGTAAAGCAGACAGAGTCCTATGATGATATGAATAAGATTGCAAAGGTCGTTGTAGATATGCTGAATACAGAGGTTATGTCTTCTGTTCATGTATCTTATGGTACGATTGTAAATGAGATTAAGGAAGTATCCCGTTCTTATAAAGAAGCAAAGATGGCACTGGATGTAGGAAAGATCTTCTACGAGAACCAGAATATCATCGCATACAGCAATCTGGGAATCGGACGTCTGATCTATCAGCTTCCACTTCCGCTTTGTAAGATGTTTATCCGTGAGATTTTCGATGGCAAGTCACCGGATGAATTCGACGAAGAAACACTTACGACGATTGATAAGTTCTTTGAGAACAGTCTGAATGTATCAGAGACATCCAGACAGTTATACATTCACAGAAATACTCTGGTTTATCGTCTGGATAAGCTTCAGAAGAGTACAGGCCTGGATCTTCGTGTATTTGAGGATGCGATCACATTTAAGATCGCGCTGATGGTTGTAAAATACATGAAGTATATGGAGTCATTAGATTATTAAAGGTAAAAGCTGGTCTCTTTGTAATATATTGTATGCATGATTTACACATATATTTCACATTTAGTTGCTATACTTGCAAATGCAAAGAGAGAGAAAGTACAGACAGTTAAAGTTGAAAGGAAACCATTATGATAGAGTTAGAGAATGTTACTATGACCTACCCGGGTGGTATGACGGCTCTGAAGAATGTTAATATCAATATAGAAAAAGGCGAGTTTGTCTTTATCGTTGGAAGCAGTGGATCTGGTAAAACGACATTGATCAAGCTCTTATTAAAGGAACTAGATCCGACATCCGGTTCTATCCGTGTAGCGGGATATAATTATAAAACGATCAAAAAGAAGAATATCCCAAAGGTCAGAAGAAAGATTGGAGTTGTATTCCAGAACTTCCGACTGTTAAAGGATCGTACCATCTATGAGAATGTCGCATTTGCACAGAGAGTTATACAGACTCCTGCAAGATATATCAGAAGACGAGTACCTGCTATGCTGACGCTGGTAGGACTTGCTGATAAGTACAAGTCATATCCAAAGGAGTTATCCGGTGGTGAACAGCAGAGAGTTGCCATGGCAAGAGCTTTGGTAAATAATCCTGAGATCATCCTTGCCGATGAGCCAACTGGTAACCTGGATCCGAAGAACTCAGAGGATATTATGGAGCTGCTGGACGATATCAATAAACGTGGAACGACAGTTGTTGTAGTTACACATAATAAGGATATCGTAAATGAGATGCGAAAGAGAGTAATCACACTGAAGAAGGGTGTGGTTATCAGCGATGAAAAACAAGGTGGTTATATAGATGAAGATTAGTACATTCTTTTATATCCTGAAACAGGGATTTACAAACATCAGAAGAAATATATTGTTCTCCCTTGCATCCATCGGTACAATTATTTCGTGTTTGTTTATATTTGGTATTGTATATGCAGTTGTTGTTAACTTCCAGTCCGGAATGCAGGATCTGGAGAACAACGTAACGATATCTATCTTTTTTGATGAAGATATTCCGGATGAAACGGTTCAGTTGATCGGAGAGCAGATCCGTGTTCTCGATTATGTGAACACAATGGATTTTATCAGTGCAGATGAAGCATTTGATAAATTCTGTGAGCAGAACTATGATGATCCGGAGGCAGCAAAAGCAGCTTTTGGTGATGACAATCCGTTAAAGAATTCTGCTTCTTATGAGGTAACATTGAAGGATGTATCCAAACAGGCTGAATTTGTAGCATTTGCAAAGGGACTGGACGGCGTAAGAAATGTCAGAAGCTCAGAGGTAACGGCTGATAGTATTTCGACATTATCATCACTGGTCGGTTATGCTTCCGTCGGTATTGTTGTGATATTGATGCTGGTATCTATCTTCCTGATCAGTAATACGATCACGATCGGTATTACCGTTCGTAAGGAAGAAATTGCGATCATGAAGCTGATCGGTGCAACAAACTTTTTTGTACGTGCACCGTTCATAATAGAAGGTATTATTATCGGAGCAGTCGGTTCTGTTATTCCGCTTTATCTGTTATATATTATGTATCAGAAGATTCTGGAATATGTGGCAGGACGATTTGCAGTTCTGACATCAGTATTTGCATTTGTAAGCAAAGAGGAACTGTTCCGTACGATGGTACCGGTAGGCTTAATACTTGGTATAGGTGTAGGTTTGTTTGGTAGTTTGATCACTACCAGAAAACATTTGAAGGTTTAAGGGAGGTTTTATTTTGAAGAAATTTCAGATCCCATTGATGAAGAAATTCAAAAAGACAGCAATTGTTGTCGTATGTGCGGTTACACTTGCGGCAATACCGCCGGTTTCCAATGTCTCAGCAACTACCATGCAGGAGGCACAGGACAGCAAGAATGAAGCTGAGGGAAATAAAAAAGATGCACAGAATGTGCTGGACGGTCTGCAGGAGAGACAGAGCCAGTTGATCAGTGATGTTGAAGTGCTTGATAAACAGGTTTCTGATATTCAGACAAAGATCACTGCAAAAGAGGAAGAAGAAAATCAGTTGAATACTGAGATTGATGATACAAAGAAAAAGCTTGCAGAAGCCCAGGTTGATGAAGATAATCAGTATGCAGCAATGATGAAGCGTATTCAGTATCTTTATGAAAACGGAGAGGTAGAATACATAGACACACTGATGTCATCTGCTTCCTTTACAGATATGTTGAATAAATCAGAATATGTTGAGCAGATTTCAAGCTATGACCAGAAACAGTTAAATGCATTGATTCAGACCAGACAGGATATTCAGGATTACGAAGCAACACTGGAAAAAGACCTAAAAGAGGTTGAGAGTGTTAAGGCTGATCTTGAAACTGAAAAAGATAATCTGAATACAACAATTACTGAGAAGAATAATAAGATCGCAGAGTATTCCAAGGATATTGACGCTCAGGCAGCTATGGTTGAACAGTATCAGAAAGAGATTGATGCAGCAGATGCAGAGATGGCAGCCATTCAGAAGCGACTGGATGAGCAGCGTGCAGCACAGCAGCAGAGTGGCGGCAGCAGCGGAAGCAGTGAGCCACAGTACTATACACCAAGCGGTGGTTCTTACATGTGGCCTGCTACACAGGGAAGCCGGATCAGTTCTTACTTCGGACCAAGATCTTCACCTACAGCAGGTGCAAGTTCGAACCATAAGGGAATTGATATTCCATGTCCAACCGGTAGTGATATTGTTGCATCAGCAGCAGGTACAGTTGTTGTATCACAGTACAGCTCATCTGCAGGATACTACATCATGATCGATCATGGAAATGGTGTATCGACAGTATATATGCATAATTCCCAGTTGGTTGTCAGTGTAGGACAGAGTGTTGAACAGGGACAGGTAATTGCCAAGGCAGGAAGTACCGGATACAGTACAGGTTCCCATTGCCATTTTGGAGTTATGATCAATGGATCTTATGTAAATCCACTGGATTACCTGTAAAAAGACAGAAAGCTGGGATTCATACAAGTATGATAACCAGTCAGAATTGTAAGATTTTACAGAATTACACATAGGATAAAACAACAGACAGATCGGGTGAAAGCTGGATTTGTCTGTTGTCGTTTATAAAAGGAAATTTTCGGGAGATATTCAAAAAAGCTAACATGATACAAATGAATATGAATGATTATTTCTAAGAATATGAAAGGATGCAAAATGCGTGATGCGCATTGCAAAAGGTAAAATGAAGCATAATTTTAAGAAATGGATTCTTGGTGCGGCAGTTATAGCCGGATGTGCGGGAATGATGGGATGCTCCTTTACGAAGGACAATACAAAAAGCGGCGATTTGAATACGGATGCCGGAAAACGGCATGATAATCTGGAATACAATGGTTCAGTCGTGGATGAAGATACACTGGAGAAGCTTGCAAGTCTGGAGACGATCATTGATCAGTCGTATTATTTTGACACATCGGATGAAGATATGCAGAATGGTCTGTATGCCGGGCTGATCGAGGCATTGGATGATCCATATGCAAAATATTATACACCAGAGGAATTTGCAAAATTGCAGGAAGACAGTTCCGGAGAATATGCGGGCATCGGTGTTGTTGTGAGACAGGATGAAGATACTGGATATGCAATCGCAGTCAGCATTACAGAAGATTCCCCGGCATCAGAAGCTGATATTAAGCCGGATGATCTGATCTGTAAGATCGATGATTATGAGATTCAGGAATCTGATGATCTGGACTATCTGGTTACAAAGATCCGTGGAGAAGAAGGTACGGATGTCACTCTTGAGATCTACAGACCAAGCGAACGGAAGTACCATACAGTAACCCTTACAAGAAGAAAACTGGAAAACAGTACAGTTTCTTATTATATGGCAGATACAGATAAGAAGATCGGCTATGTCCGTGTAACACAGTTTGTTGCGAATACAGGTGATTTGTTCAGAAAAGCAGTAGAAGATCTGAAATCACAGGGAATGACAGCACTGATGATCGATCTCCGTTCCAATCCGGGCGGAATGTTATCAACGGTTGTTGATATGTGTGATTATCTGCTTCCTGCCGGTAAGATCGTATATCAGGAAGATAAGAATGGAAATGTCTTATCAACGTATGAGTCTACGGATGAAGAGCAGCTAGATCTACCGATGGTAGTGCTCGTAAACGGAGAAAGTGCAAGCGCATCCGAGATCATGACAGCGGCATTAAAAGAATATGGCGTAGCAACGATTGTTGGCGAGAACACATATGGCAAGGGAATCGTACAGTCGGTTATTCCGCTTTCTGATGGCTCAGCAATAAAGCTTACAACTGCCAAATATTTCACTCCAAATGGAAATGACATTCATAAGAAGGGTGTAGCTCCGGATATCGAAGTGAAATTACCGGAAGATTATACGGCAGATGATTTCCAAGGCGAGAAGGATACACAATACCAGAAGGGGCTGGAAGTCCTGCGCGGGAACGTAAAATAGAGTAGGATTAGGTGTAGAAAATAGAGTAATTACATGGTATAATATGCGTAAGCATTGAGCCGTGCCAAAACAAACTCTGATGATTCGGCTGCTTGCAGACGAAAGCATTAGAGTTTATTTTGATAGGGCGAAAGCCCGACAACGAGGAAATACGAAGTATTTGCGAGTGGCACGGTTAAGAAAAATAAAGGAGAAACTTTCATGAATAAGGAATTGATTATCGTACTGGACTTTGGTGGACAGTACAATCAGCTTATTGCACGAAGGGTCAGAGAATGTAATGTTTATGCAGAAGTACATCCGTACACTATGAGCATTGACGAGATCAAGAAGATGAATCCGAAAGGCATTATTTTCACCGGTGGACCGAATAGTGTATACAAAGCTGATTCACCAAGTTACAGCGAGGAAATTTTTGAACTGGGTATTCCAATCCTTGGAATCTGTTATGGTTCACAGTTGATGGCACATGTGCTCGGCGGTAAGGTAGCAACTGCTCCGGTCAGTGAATATGGCAGAACTGAGGTAACAGTGGATAAGAATTCCATTTTGTTTAAAGATGTAAATAAATCAACAATCTGCTGGATGAGTCATACCGACTATATCGCAGAAGCACCAGAAGGATTTGTATCAACTGCAACGACTCCAAACTGTCCATTTGCGGCAATGGAAAATGCAGAGAAGAACTTGTATGCAACACAGTTCCATCCAGAGGTTATGCATACAGAAGAAGGAATGAAGATGCTTCGTGCATTTGTCATGGATGTATGTAAATGCTCCGGTGACTGGAAGATGGATTCTTTCGTTGAAGATACGATCAAGAGTCTGCGTGAGAAGATTGGAAATGGCAAAGTGCTCTGTGCGTTATCCGGTGGTGTAGATTCATCGGTTGCAGCCGTTCTGTTATCCAAGGCAGTTGGTAAGCAGCTTACTTGTGTATTTGTCGATCAGGGACTTCTTCGTAAGAACGAGGGTGATGAAGTCGAAGCAGTATTTGGTCCGGATGGTCCATATGATCTGAACTTCATCCGTGTAAATGCACAGGATCGTTTCTACCAGAAACTCGCAGGAGTTGTTGAACCGGAAGCAAAACGTAAGATCATCGGTGAAGAATTTATCCGTGTATTTGAGGAGGAAGCAAAGAAGATCGGTGCTGTTGACTTCTTAGTACAGGGAACAATTTATCCTGACGTGATCGAATCCGGTCTTGGAAAATCTGCAACGATCAAGAGCCACCACAACGTAGGCGGACTTCCGGATTATGTTGATTTCAAAGAAATCGTTGAACCGCTTCGTCTCCTGTTCAAGGACGAGGTTCGTAAAGCTGGTCGTGAGCTTGGCATCCCAGAGTATCTGGTAAGCCGTCAGCCATTCCCAGGTCCGGGTCTTGGAATCCGTATCGTTGGGGAAGTAACTGCTGAGAAGGTTAAGATCGTTCAGGATGCTGACTATATCTACCGTGAGGAGATTGCAAAAGCAGGCCTTGATAAAGGACTTGGACAGTATTTTGCAGCTCTTACCAACATGCGTTCTGTTGGTGTTATGGGCGATGAACGTACCTACGACTATGCAGTTGCACTTCGTGCCGTATGCACCAGTGATTTCATGACTGCTGACTGCGCGGATATTCCGTTTGAAGTACTGCAGAGAGTAATGACAAGAATTATTAATGAAGTGAAGGGTGTCAATCGAGTAATGTATGATCTGACGAGTAAGCCACCTGGAACGATTGAGTTTGAATAACGGATAGAAAACCTCGGAAGCCCATTTTACAAGGGTTTCCGAGGTTCCTTTATGTCTGTTGGCTCTACTTTGGCTCTAAAAATGAGATTATATCCATATATTAAGATTAAAAGTATCACCTGAGATTTGTTTACAACGATTGGCTCCTAATACAATACCAACGGATGTCAAAGATAAATATTTAATATTGGATTTTTCCCAATAGTTAAATAATTTTTTACAATTAGGCATTCTATCACAAATGAAGTTATTGATTTCTTGCTCCGATAAGAGGTTTTGTTCAAAATGTTCCTGTAAATATTTTTTGTCATCAAGTGGCATATCGTCTTTCGTATCTAATATTTTTGTTAATTGCTCATAACTTATAGCATTTATTTGAAGTTTATTTGGGAACTGCAAGCAATGAGTAAACAAGTCAGGATATTTGTTTGGAAAATCACCTAATTCTTCAGGCGTATATCCCGATAAAAATAAACCACCATATGTATGAGCAAAGATTTTCTCAAGGCCTATCTCCGCTATATCTATGCTACCTGCTTTGGTATACACCAAATGTTGAAATAAAGATTCTTTGATTTGAGAGTCATCAACATGGGGAATAATTGAAGTTTCTAAATATTTGAAAAAACTATCAAAATTATTAACAATTAATGATTTCGTATATCTTAAGCGAAAAGAAAGGGCTAATATGTCTAATTGTTCAGGCAGTAGCATGGGAACGACAGTAAGTGCTTCTGCTAATGCAATTTGAAGTAATGAGCGTTGCTTCTCTTTGGCTCGATCAACTAGCAAATTGGAAAGTATGGTTTCTAATTCGGATGTTCCTAAACGAATGTACGCCTTTTGTGCCTCGATATATGAATACTGCATATCTGGATTTTTAAACTCATTAAAGATAGTTTCATCGTCAAATTTTTCTTCATGTAATTGGTTGAAAAAAGTTGTTAAAAAATGTTCATCTCTTTCTCTGGCGATTTTTTCAGCTTCATCCTTATATATGTCTAACTCATTTTTTATCAAATCTAAGCAAAGGGCTTTGGTATTTTGATAATCCATACCATAATAATTGTTTTGTTGGCCTATTTGTATACTTTGAGAACCACGTTTGTTTTCTTGTGATAATTCAATGGGTTGTGTTGTCATTTGTATCATCCTTTCTGTAATAATTGTTTTGAATCCCAATTTGAGTGCCAGATGAATGATTTGTATTTAATTGTGACATTGTTTTATTAGCATGCTTTTTTTCTTTCCTTGAATGAATTGTTTTTATAATAAGTCCAATAGCACTGAATATCAGTAAACCTGCGCCACTAAAAAGCCACTCTTTATTTTCTGATAAATAATTTAATATTTGTTCCATTTGTCTATATTCTCCCAAGATATTTATTGTGGAAATAATTTTACAGTAATTCCGTCAGTTCCTTTTTTGACTACCATATTATCGTCTACAAGATGATTTTTAATGTCTTCTATATTTTGCTCAATCTCATTGATAGTTTCTGTATAATCATCTTCAACACTCAACTTCTCTTTAGAATTTTCCAGATTTTCTTTTATTTGCTTGGCTTTCAGATAGGTGCAAAGTTTTTGATTGATTGCAGCATTCTGAAAAGATAATTTTACAGTAGAAGGGATAAACTCGTCATTCTTATCCTTTTCCGCTTCAAATTTCATATCTACCTGTTCATCCAGTTTAAACAGTAAGGAAAGGACATCAGATACTGTTTCTATATCAAAATCCATGAACAGGTTAATGCTGATGCCAAGGGCATTTGTGATTTTCAGTAATTGATCCGGCTTTGGATTGCGAATACCATACTCATACTTTTTGATAGTAGCCGGATTTATGCCGGAAAGATTTCCCAACATTTCTTGTGATATTCCACGTATATTCCGATAATATTTGATTTTTTCTCCGACAGTCATAGCGTTTCTCCTTTTTGTGTTTTTGTGTATAGTGATAGTTTAGCACATTGGGACACATTTGTGTGTAAAAACTTATGAAAAATACTTGACAAACACAAATGTGTACCAAAATTAAGAAGGAAAGGAGAAATGAATATGAAGAATACGATGAAAATGTATATTACCGCAGATGAAGTTGCTGAATTACTCGGAGTATCCAGAGGGTATGCCTATAAAGTTATTCGAGGACTGAATGATGAGTTGAAAGCAAAGGGATTTCGAGTGATTTCGGGAAAAGTGCCAATAAAGTATTTTCAGGAAAAATTTTATGGAATGGTAGTTTAGAAGAAAGGGGATGATGATATGCCGGCAACAAGAGACGGGAAATTATGGCGCAGTCAGTTTTATTATAAGGATTGGCAGGGAATACACCGAAAAAAGAACAAACGAGGTTTTAAAACAAAAGGAGAAGCGGATGAATGGGAAAGAAATTTTCTCCAACAACAGCAGAAGAATCTGGATATCAGTTTTGAAAACTTCGTAGAAATTTATTTTGCAGATATGGAGAACCGTTTGCGAGAAAGCACGATTATTAATAAGCGATATGTGTTTGATTTGAAAGTAACTCCGTATTTTAAACACAAGAAAATGTGTGAAATTCAAACTTCAGATATCAGAGCATGGCAAAATGAGTTGATTAAAAAGGGATATGCTCCAACTTATTTGAAAAGCATAAACAATCAGTTGGCAGCGCTTTTTAATTATGCTGTACGCTATTATGATTTGCGAGATAATCCTTGCAGAAAAGCGGGAAGTATCGGAAAGAGTAAGGCTGATGAAATGGATTTTTGGACAAAACAGGAGTTCAAAGAGTTTTTACCCTCTATGGACAGTAAGCCGGAAGCAAGAATGGCGTTTTTGCTTTTATATTGGACCGTGTAAATGATACTATTTAAATGTACAAAAAGTGGAAAATAAAAATGTACAATCCCACTCGTGATTGATACCATTTCCATGGGAGGATTTTCACCATGGATAAAGGATTAATCACTCAGCTTCAGATACTAAAGTTGAGCAATATAAAACCAAACTTTTCAGAACTGGCTCGTCTGTATGACCTGGATCGTAGGACTGTCAAAAGGTATTATGACGGATACGAAGGCAAGCCTAAGCATCATAATAAGTCCAGCAGCCTCGATGAGCATTATGACCTTATTAAGACAAAGCTTTCACTTAGAGGAGCTAATGTCAGAGCGGTCTATGAATATATCAAGGATGAGGTTGATTCCGGTATTGGAACATACTCAAACTTTAATAAATATGTTAAATCCAAAGGCTTGAAACCCAAGAAGACTGAAAAAGGTCATCCCCGTTATGAAACGGATATGGGTGTACAAGCACAGGTTGATTGGAAGGAAGATGTAACACTTCACAATCGTTATGGAGAACCATTCACCTTTCAGGTGTTTGATTATAAACTGGGTTATTCTAGATACCCCGTCTTTACTTACAAACTATATAAAACAAGACAGGATGTATTTGACTGCCTGATAGCATCATTTAAGGCTACCGGTGGTGTACCCAGAGAAATCCTTTTTGACAACATGTCGTCTGTTGTCGATCGTGATGGCAATAGAGCTAACATCAGTAATGAGATGCGAGCTTTTGCCAAGGATATGGGCTTTAAAATTAAGCTTTGCAAACCGCGTCATGCATTTACTAAAGGTAAGGTAGAGGCTCTAAATAAGTTCCTTGCCTGGTTAATTCCATATGAAGGCGAATTCGAAACCGAAGAAGAGCTGATTGCTATTCTTAGTAAGATAAATAAAAAGGTATGCGAGCGTATATGTGATGGAACTGGTGTTCCACCAATACTTCTTTTCCAAAAAGAAAAGGAATACCTGCAATCATTACCTAGTGAAAAAGTCCTTGAATCTTATCTTACCCACGATCGCCAAACCACGGTTAGAAAGGATTCTATGGTCACTTACATGAAAAACAAGTATTCCGTCCCTGCTGATTACATAGGAAAACCAGTAAGATTAAAGGTTTCCAATGAATCTCTGCAGATTTATTATAGCACGGATCTTATAGCAACACATTCATTAAGTGACAAAAGACTTAAATATAAAAAAGAGCATTATACTCAGTTACTCTCTGGTTATATAAAAAATGATGATGATATCGCAGCACTTGCTGAGATGAATCTAAGGCAGATGGATGCACTCCTGTAGAAGGAGAACCAATGTCATCATCACAAAAGTTACTTAATGGCCTGAGTGAATTAGGCATACAAAAGATGCAGGAGCATCTCGATTACTACATAGAGCTTGTAAATAAAGGTGATAAATCCTTTAGCGAAGCTCTTGAGGAACTGGTTGAAATCGAAAAGAAGAACAATCAAATACGTAGAGAAAATGCAAATGTTCATGTAGCAAACTTTCCATTTATAAAAACAATGGAGGACTTTGATTTCGATTTTCAACCTAATGTAAACAAAAAGGAAATGCTTGAACTTTGCAATCTTGGATTTCTCGACAACCACGAAAATATCCTGTTTGTAGGTTCAAGCGGTGTCGGCAAGACACACCTAGCAACATCCATTGGTATAAGCTGTGCCAAAGCAAGAAATATAACTTATTTCATAACATTTGAGAATCTTATGAATCAGCTTAAGGCTGCACATCATGAGAACCGACTTGAATCAAGGTTAAAGTTCTTTGCTAAATACAAAGTATTAATTATTGATGAAATTGGATATATGCCGATTGATCTTGATTCAGCCAACCTATTTTTCCAGCTTATAGCAAGACGCTATGAGAAAAACAGTACAATAATAATTACCAATACTCCATTCTCAAGATGGGGTGAGATATTCGGATCAGCAACACTGGCTAATGCTGTTTTAGATAGACTGTTACATCATTCCTCAGTCATATCTATAAAAGGACCGTCATATCGTTTGAAGGATAAACGAGCCTATCTGGAGACTCAGGAGGCTGAAGCGTAGCACCGGTAATTGTACAAAAATATTTTCCACTTTTTGTACAAGAGTATGTTGACATTTACATTCAGATAGGCAAAAAGGATGACACACCTGTGGTGGGGGCAGATGGAAAGCTTACTGAGGAGGCAAAAGCAGCCATTGAAATATTGGAGCAATATGCAAAAACATTTCAGGAACGTAATTCCAATTTGTATCTGTTTAATTGTGTTATGCATTTGGATGAAGCAACGCCACACTTGCACATTGATTATATTCCGGTTGCAAATGGCTATAAAACAGGCATGAAAACACGCAATAGTCTGACTAAGGCATTGCAGCAAATGGGATTTGCAAAGGCGGTCAGCAAAAAGGAAAATGAAACAGTTGCATGGCAACAGAGGGAGCGAACTTATTTGACGGAACTTTGTCAGGAAAAAGGGATTGATGTCGAGGTGTTGGGCGTACAGAGAGATAATCTTACCCTGCCGGAGTATAAAGCTGCGATGCAGAAAGTGGAAAAGTTGGAGCATCAAGCAGTGAAAAGAGAAGAAAATAATCAAAGGTTGGCAGAACAGGCAGAGAAACTTACCAATCAGATTGCAAAGCTGGATGAGAAGGAAAAAGATAACAAGGATGTGCTGAAAAAATATGATTTGAGAGCAGATACTCTAAAGACTATAGCCAAAGAAACAGAGAAAGATACCAAGAAATTGAAAAGTGCGACAATTCCAGTCAGCAATATTTTTGGCAGTGAAGAATATGTCAAAGTAAAGAAAAGCGATTGGGATAAAATTATAGATGCTTTTAGCAGAGCTGTATCCAGAAATAAGTTGTTGGAGAAATATGAAAAGAAGATTGTTGCACTAGAGAAAAAAGTATCAGATGTGAATGGACTATTGGATAAAATGAAGCAGTTTATTTCCATCAGAGGATTGGACGAAGCCTTTGTAGAATTTGTGAAGTCATTAGAGCCTAAGACAATGAAAGAACGCTTGACAGAAAAGCAGAAGGTAGTGAAAAAGCAAACACAACAAAAATCTATGCATACACAGGAGCATGGCACATCGAGAAAACATAATATCAGTACCGAATTGTAATTCGTGGAAAGAGAGGCTGTTTATGAATATTACATACGAAAAAAATGGAGATTATTTGATACCAAACTTAATTTCTGATCC
>ERZ1034901.201-NODE-201-length-49651-cov-26.021594_pt1 | contig 49651 bp, 32 predicted proteins | sample MGYA00520628_ERZ1034901 | MGnify/ENA primary metagenome ERZ1034901 (study PRJEB33766, sample SAMN09781783) | gut metagenome | biome: gut microbiome | host: Homo sapiens | place: Madagascar | study: EMG produced TPA metagenomics assembly of the PRJNA485056 data...
TGGGAAAAGGAGAAAAAACGAAAAGGGTGCGCCATAGACTTATGACACACCCCCTTAGATTGGATAGTTCCAGCCATGACGATGCCAGTTTTTCCTTCCCCGACCTTTACCATGAAGAATCTATCTCCATCTTTTACCTGTTCATGGTCCCATATTGACCAGTTGAGGTCCATATGTTCGTTGGGACAGTCTTCTTCATTATAGCTATCCAATACTTGGATGCACTTGCTCAAGTCTTCCTTATGGAAGCTTGAAATAGCTGGATTCCACATTAAAACAACAGTCTTCATCTTTTTGATATTTTTAGTTCAACAAAGTTCTGATAAATATTTAAGTTTCAATTGTCAAGCAACTAAGTTTTGTCGATTTAGATGCATTTTCATACTAGCCTCCTTTTTACCTTACCTTGGGACAATCCCTTGGCTTCTCGGTTTGATGTTGCAAAGGTAATAAGTATGTGTGCAGTCTATCTGCGCAGGAAAAGAAATGTGCAAAAAAAGCTTGGAAATGTTTTTTGGGGGCATTAGAGAAATGATAGTTGCATAGTCTTTGTGCCATGCGTAGCACTCTAATCGGTACCAATATATCACTCCAATCGGTACCACTGTAGCGCAGTAACCGGTACCAAGTTTCCTTTGAATATCTCTGAAATTTTTGTGGGTTCTTCAACGTATCTTTGAAAAACTCCGAAAATCTTGTAGAATTTTGGAGAGTTCTACAAGATTTTCGGAGAATATGTAATAAGGATTAGCTAAAGGCTTATCCCAATAGATAGCTTAAGAGGTTTACTCTACAGCCGTAGAGTCACTTTCTACAACAGCGGTGTCTGCTGCAACTTCGTCAGAGAATAAGTCATTGAGGTAGCCATAAGATATATTATTGAGGTCATCTTCCTCGCATGCATCCTTGTATTTGGATATGTCAATATCCTTAGCAGCTTTCAACTGTCCCCAGAATACGGATACCTTGTCTTTTTCCATGGTAATGATAGCTCTCTTGCCATTGTTGAGATTAACGATAGCTGCACCATTGTTTTCTTTGACAACCTTACCCCAACTCTTGACTTTTTGGGATAGGGCATTGAAAAGAGTTCTCAGTTTGCCATGCATCCTGCCTCCATTGTAAATGGTGAGACCAAATAATGTTGGTTTTACCTTATTCCAAACATAGCCAGTTGGTATTTTATCATCATGATACCAATAGTAGTCACCAAAATCATAGTCTATTACTCTTTTGGTTTTATAGGTCTGCCTGCTGAGGTTCCCGGAGTATTGAATGGAAATCCAGCCATTGATACCTTCCGACTGACCACTCAACATGATATTGTCCTTGAAGTCATACCAATATGGAGTACCGGCCTTATGCTTCTTGTCACCGATGGCTAAGTCTTGTTTTACCTCCATATTGACTGCTTGCTGTGGAGTGGACTGATAGTTGAAGCCATACAATCCGTCCGGCGATATGTTGAATCCTGCAATCATCTTGTTGATATCCACATAGTCACTTTCTATGTAGCTTTCTCCTTCGTAGGTGCCGATATCAACGATGTCCGGAAGGTTCTCCAGCTGTTTTCCGTTCTTGTCAATGATAGAGTAGATCTTGTCATTGGGCTTCACAAGAGCATGTTGGCCATCGAACATGGAGAATAGGGTAGCCTTTACATATGAATCTTCCCCAATCTGGTTGTCCTGTTGGTCGATATACTTATATTCATAGGAATCTCCATTCTTGACCAGTGCAATCAGTGTTCCGTCTTCATCATAATAGAGAAATTCATACTTGGCTCTAACCAGGGTTTCTCCCTTGGTATTCATGAGTCCCCAGCCGTCACCATTATTATAGGTGAAGACATCTCCATGGATGGTGCCAATATTCTTCAGCTTGGGCGATGGTTTGACGATGATCTCTCCCTTGTCGTTCATGATTCCCCATGTTTCTTTTCCATCCTTCTTGACTGAGACTGCCAGTTTCCCATCAGTAAACTGATATTGCATATTCTCATACTTGCCAGCTGAAAAATCGAAGAGTACCTGGCCGCTAGGATTGATTACGGAGATTTTTACCTTGTCCTTCTGCTCCTTCTTGACGTCCTTCTTATACTTGGCGTTCACTCCAATGAACTTTCCGTCTCCATAGTCGTTGAGAGAGTAATACTCTGGCTTTACTACACAATCGCCATTCTGGTTGATTACTCCCCAGAGGGAATCGGCTGTCATGAAAACAGCATAGTCTCCTTCGAAGGCTCTTACACCATCTACCTGCTTTCCGTCAATCTTATCGAGATTTTTGACTATTCTTCCATCTGTGTCGATGATGGACACCGGCTGATTCTTGAGAGCTACGAGAGCTTTGCCATTTCGAAAACCTGATGTGTGAGCATAGTCACCTCCGATTTTCTTAGGCTTCTCTGTTGCATCGTACATTTCCCATGCGCCTTCTTTGGTTCTTACGAAGAATCTTCCATCTCTAACGATGGTTGGCTTGTTTTTGAACTCTTCTTTGAAAAGGACTTTACCATCTAGGGAAATCATGCCCCATTGTCCATCGGCGGTTTCCTGGAATGGGATATACTCTACATTACCATTCTCTGTTTTTGAGCAAGAGAAAAACATCATGGTGAGCATTGCCACCACAAGGAACGAAAAATTACGTTTGTTCATATTGGCTTTATTTTGATCAGAAAATATTAGTACCATACCTCTGGGGCTGCCCCTGGATCATCTTCATAGTTATCGTAGTCATCCTCCTGGAAGGTATCTTCATCGGGATGGGTGTCAAATGAAGAGTCGCTTGGATCGAAGTCATGGTTTTCACAGGTGCATTCCCAATCTTCACACGTGCCCTCTTCATAGGCATCACGATAGCCGTCATGGTAGCCTTGGGCATAGCGTTGGCTTTGCGCTTTTAAATCGGGAGCTGTATGATGCTTTTGCTTCCCAAACAAGAAATCTAATAATCCCATAATCTTATAGTTTTTGGTTTAACTGGTGCAAAGGTAGGTTCTTTCTGTGCAGCCTAGCTGCACAGAAAGAAAAAAGTTATAGAAAATGTTTTGGAGTATTCTTGGGGATGCCTTAATTTTTGTTCGTTCACCTTTGGTACCACTGCTACAAAATCGTAAGACAGGAATGGTATTGCACACTAATAGGTATCTTTAATCAAGTCCAATTCTGTTTCCGAATAGGTCGGTTTGTCTAGACCTCTTCAATTTTTGACGCTGAGCATTTATCGATGCTTTGAATGCTGCATCCTCCTTATACCACATAGAGTCATTTACACTTACAGCTCCATCCATCATTCTTTCAATTTCTGTTACTGCTCGCATGATTTACTCTGTACTACAAATAGGAATCTCGCCTTTTGGGGCATAAGAAGCCAAGTACTCTTCTGATGGATTGCTTATGCCATGTCTTTTGCACATTAACCAGGCAACGGTTTCTGCCTCAAACTCTTCTTCCTTCAGGGTCAGCTTGCGTTTTTTTCTTTTATCATAGCACTGATGATTACAGAAAAGATGACCAAGTTCATGGCAAAGTGTATGGAACTTAACGGCATTAGACTGCTTTTTATTGACACTTATCACGAAATTGGAAGAAACTTCCATATAATAGTCTTTGTCTATCTTGACCTTTAACTTTTGGTCATGATATGGCATGATATAACCACCATAAGAGTTTGCTGCCAAGAAGTTGTCATCCAGATATATTCCATATACTGGTAGGTTTGAAACCAATGTTTCCATTTTCTTCTTATCCAAATCTCCTTGTGCTTGTTGTAAGCTCTCCGTATATTTTTTTATCAAGTCTGCCTCTTCCATAACTTCTGTAGCATTTGGAATAGGTTCTGTATCCTCAAAGTCAAAAACGCATTGCACTGGGCCAAATGGTTTCAGAACTATCAGCTTTTGTCCATTCAACTTCGGCTGCCTTCCATATTCAGCCCATTTCTTGCCTGTTAGGACGAACGTAGCACCAGGCTTCTGCATCTGAACTAGCATGGCATTGTAAGGGGCGAGATAAGGAAAACTACCTATGAAATCTAACATTTTTTTGAACTCATTGCTATCACGGTAGCTTTTTACCAGGAATTGTAACTCATCTATATTTTCCTTAAATTCTTTTTCTCGTGCTAGCTTCTCTTGCTGCGATAGAAAGTTATGGTATTCTTTACGGATGACATCTGGAGTTATATCTCCTAATTCATCATCCTTTTCAAATGTCACAGTTGGATAGTCCAAACTTCTCAGCATGGCATACACTGATTTACAATATGGAATAAAATCTTCATCCATATAGTCAACCAAGGCTACTGCAAAACCAATGAAGTTGCTTGTTTCCATAATAATATGTGAAGCATACTCTATTGCCTTGGGCATTTTCTTTTCAAAAACTTCTCCAAAATCCATATTTTACTTTTCTGTTATTGATATGTTTTTTCCTTACAAAGATGATTTTTCTGAATTCTGCAGGTCTGTGAGAACATGCCCACATTCTGAGAGTTGGAACTGTAATTCTCCTATTAATAGGTAAAGGAGTAAGTCTCTCTGCAAATGCTTGTGGAAAGACTACTCGTATGATTACTCCATTCAAAGAGTTATTGAGCTTTTTATTATTCTTCGTTTTCAATAATGTTCTCTGAAATAGGGACCAGTTCAAATTCCAGTACGGAAGCTGGGATATTACAACCTTTGAAGATGTACGAAAGTATTGCACGTTTGGCATTTGTACTGCATGCTGAATAAACATAGCAATTATCAGCAATCTTTGATTTGCCCTCTGAATCCTTTTCGTATAGGTTATTGTTCTTGGTCGCCAGATACACCATAGAGGATGGATTCTCATTATATATGAGTTTGCCTACTTGAATAAGCATATCTTTCCATGTTGTAATGGCATGTCTCTCGTTTCTATATCTGAATCCAACGATGGTACGTCCTTTCAGTTCGTATTCATCATCTTCAAATGATACCAATTCATATTCTTTTTCCAGGGGCTGATAACTGGTTGTGATCATTGGCCATAGATGCAAGAAATTATCGAGCAGAACCTTTTGGCGTTTCAGAATCTCTTCCAATGTCCATTTATCACAGTGTTTGATGAAGTTTGACAGGCGAAATGCAGAATTGTCAAATCCATCAACTTTATTACCCTTTCTATCAATGTAGCCTTCTTTCTTCTCTTGAAATGAGTGATTGCTATAGGATACATTGAAACCTGTGAGAGTGAGATTGGCAAAAGTGTGCAGGTACTTCTCGTGTATCTCTTCCCATTGCTCGCCCAAATCATGTTTCCATTGTGGAGTAAGTGTTTGTGGCATGATATGTTCTATGGTGACTCTGCCTTCCTTCATCTTCTCTACAATCATATCGTCTGCTTCTGGACTGTTTTCATTTTCCATTCTTTCAAAGAGGAATAATTTGTAACTGCTTGGAATACGATAAATCTGTCTTGTTTCAAACTCTTCACTTACTTCTCTGTTGCTAGGGAATGTTGAAGTTCCCTGTTTGTGGAGAAGGACGTAAGTCATCACTTGCGAATATGGTACGCTGACAGGAATGCCCCTTTCTTCATGACGCTTGTAAATGCGCATGATATCACTATGTAGCATGGAGAAAAGTTTCAGCATGGAATTTGCCGGATAACCGCAAATGATACGTCTTGCCCAATAATTCTCAACTAAATCAAGCACTGTATAGATTTCCATTTCTTCCAGCCCTTTTTCTGTGGCATAGTCAAAGAAAGATAGCAGGAATGGTAAATGTACCGTGGTACCTATAGTTGCAATTTGCTTGAGTTTTCTGTCTAGTTTCTTATTGCCAGTTTCACCTTTGCATATCTTTCGATAATAATCTGCAAACTTGAGCATATCCGCGAGTAGATTCTTACGATTAAGATGTTTTTCTTCATAGAATAACTTGAAATCAAAGTAGAGTTCCTCAACTTTACTGATAGTTCCATTCTTTATGGTGAGATAATCACGTATGAACATAGTGGGTTCTCCATCAGTAAGTTTCTCGATCTTGCTCCAATACTGATGGTAATATTCTTCTTGCTCATCTTTTGACAATGACATGAGAAGATAATTTCTAACCTTGTCTGCTTCCTCCAAGTCTTTTCCACAAGAGTTTAAAGATTCGAAGATTAGCTGGGGATTGTCTCTTGAATCCAAACAGATATCAATGATGGTAAGTCTCTCGATAGCTGCTATTAAGTCCTCGAAAGTGAGGTCACTGACTTTGATCAGGTTATAGAACAGTTGATAATTGTCTGTGATTCCACAATTCTTTACAAATTCATTTTCGTTGTTCGTAAATAGTGCATCATAGGCTTTCTGATCATCCTCAATGGGGCAGAGCTTAATCTTTCTAGGCAATTTTCTTCTGATTGCATAGAGATAATCTTCCTTTATCTTATTGATGTCTTCATCTCCTTCTTGCATGTCTCCATTCTCTACGGCATTGATGCCAGCTAGGATAAGCAAGGATAGTGTTGTGATTCGTTGCTGTCCGTCAATAATGAGGAGGTCGTCCTCGTATTCATCTGCTTTCGTAGATACGATACTGCCAAAAAAATGGCTGTATATTTTATCTCGATGGATCTTTTTTAAATCCTCGAATAATCTGGAACAGTGAATTTGTTTCCAGGCATATTTTCTCTGATACAAGGGAATGATGAACAATGTCCTTGAACCATTGAAATAATCTGTAATTCTTGTAGCGTCGCGCATAAGCTTATTATTATATTGGTTAAGTGCGGTGAGTTTGTACACCACAATTTACTTTGCAAAAGTAATTAAAATATCTGAGAATCACCACATGATATGATATAAACATTGTTAAGCTGAATGAATACCTATGAATAGGATTCTTTTATATTATCAATGCATCGATATATCCTGTCACAGTTGTCTCTATCTTCCTTAGGTGAATTATTGAAGATTTCTTTTGCGCCTTCAATTGTTGATACGAAATCATGTATAATCTTACCTTGAAACATGGCTATACTTGTTAAAAGTATAAGCATGAAAGATTTATCCTCTTTACCATCAAATAGTTGTGAGAATTGTAGCGTCCCAAGATATGATGGATGAGTATGCATGGAGAAAAACCTATAGATGGGTGGAAAATTCTTACCAAATAATTCATTGGAAGCTCCACTTAGACTAATTTTCTTAATGCCTACTATCTTATTATTGCTGTTTTTAATAAACTTATATCCTTTTGGAGTTAAATCCTCTTCATTGGCAATTTTTAAAATTTTCTCTTTAGCTTTTCTCTTTATATTCAAGCTATTTGTTATAATCTGAATTTTTTCAATCGCTTTTTTAATCTCTTCCTTTTCTTTCAATTGCTTTTCTTTGTATTGCTCTGTTGCTTCTATATTGTGCCTATTTTTTAGTCCTTTTATGAGCCAAATAAAAAAAAATATATCTTGTTCCTCTCTTGTTTCTGGTAGGACATAGATACAATGAAATATAAACATTCTTTCATATACGCTTCTAACGATAGAGACGATTGAGGTTGGTTCTATGGCTTTATTATTTATTTGCCCAGAATATATGTTAATTCCCATGGATAATTCTAAAATGCTCCTAATGCTTGCTAGCTGTTGCTGAAACATATAAAAAGCAAAGTTTTCCTTTTCATTGGTGTTCTTATATTTCAGTCTCCAATTGTACGAAAGATTGAACATGATTTTGCAACCATGTTCTACTTCTTTTCGCATTATGTTTAGCTGTTCGTCTTTGGACATATTTGCTATTATCTTGTTAATATTCTCTTCCATTTTTGTGATTTTTAAAACCAAGAGTGTTGCTTTTTAACAATACTCTTGGCTCTAATTCTATTACTCAAATTTACTTTCTACCATTTCAAGTTCAGTAATGTACTTGAATGTTACATACATGAGCATGGCAGTTGCTACATGTATTCCCAGTTTTACCTCTTTGGCGTCAAGGCTCTTAGCCTGATGATTTTCATCATTGCGAAGTTTAACGATGAGATCTACGTATGTTGCAAATTTCTGGTCTGTTGCCTTCTCGCTGTATTTCAGCTTATTGAGCTTCATGCAGTAGATGGCATTGCTCAGTGCAGCATGTTCTGTATCGCCATTCTTGTCAGTTACCTCTTTATCATATATAAGATAATGCAACTTCTTCAAATATGACTCATAGCCTGTGACCAGAGTCTTGAGGTAGGTACGCTTCTCTGTCAAGGTAAGCGTATTTGGGCAGCAATAGAGTTTGAACAGGGCATTGAGAACTGTTTCGCCAAGGCCACTGTATTTTTCTATGCTGTTTACCTTCAGTACCTTAATCATCCACTCAAAAGCTTCCTCCAAGGTTCTACCAATACCGGCAATGCCTGCAAAATCCTCTCGCAAAAGCGGAATGATTTTACCTTGCAGATTCTCGATGGTATATGCTTTGGCCTCTTGTTCACGGTAGCGCTCATAGATGGCATGTCCCATCTGCTGCATCAGAGTCTTGTAGAAGTCTTGATTCTCAAAGAGCTTGCGATAGGCATCTGTTTGGGTAGTGTAGCATTTTTGTGCTGCTTTTCCAAAGATGTCAGGGAAGATACTGTCCACAAACTGGTTCTCATCATTACCTACAGCCTGCTTTTGTATCTTCTTGGTTGCCACTTTCTGGATATGGTCAAAGATTCCTTCTACCATAACTCTATCTGCCTCAGAGAACTCACCGCGGAACATGATGTTGACTTTATCGATAATATTGTCAAGAAGGTCCTTATTGTCATCTGGCTTTACTGCAGCTCCAGGATTCTCTCCCTTGAGAGGCTTTTTCTCGCCATCATCTAGTCCAATATTGATAGTCTCATTCGCTTTGATGGTATTGTTGACGAGTCTTACTTTCTTATCCAAGTCTATTTGCTCATGAGCTGTCTTTGGCAATACTCTATACAGATAATCTGCAAACAGATAAGTCTTATATAGGGCACGGTCAAATGTTCTTGCAATCTGGGTCATATAGGAATAGAAGCGCACAAAGTTCTTGATTTTGCTTCTTACCTCAAAGCGCTTTTCTTCTTCAAGCTCTCCGATTCTGTCTACGACCGGTTTAAGCATACTTGAAAGAATACCCAGTTGGTTTTTATTTTTCTTTGTCTCTGCAAATACCTCATAGAACTTTTCTTCGTCTTCCGTTGTCCAAAGATGGAACAGCTCAACGTCCTTGTGGAATTTATAGACATAGTTCACATCCACAGGCTTGATGAGTTCGGTTCCTTCATAGAATGGTTTGAATGATGTAGCGATTTCCTCAGCCGTGTTTGCAAAGTCGAACACAAAGGTATCTTTCTTAAGTCTGTTTGCTCTGTTTAAGCGTGACAGTGTTTGTACCGCCTTTACATTTTTCAGCTTCTTGTCCACAAACATGGTATGCAGAAGTGGCTCATCAAATCCGGTTTGGTATTTGTCTGCCACGATAAGCATGTTGTAGAACTCGCTAGAGAAATACAGAGGAAGCTTATCTTCTGAAATATTCTTTTCTCCACGCTTATTGAGCTGTGGTTCTGTATATTCTGTGCCTTTATAGTTAACCTTACCAGAGAATGCTACCATCGGATTCAGGCAGTTAATATTATTTTTCCTGCAATACTCCTTGATGGCAAAGAAATATCTGACAGCATGGGCACGGCTAGCCGTAACCACCATGGCTTTGGCCTTTCCTTCCATTTTGTTCATGGTAACTTCCAAGAACTTATTGACAATGATGGCTGTCTTTTTGTTGATGGTATCGCTATGGTTGTCATGGAATGCCTTCAAAGCTCTGGTGGCAGGGGTCTCCTCGTAATTAGGATTGTCCTCTGACTGGCGTGCAATCTCATAGGATGTCTGGAACGTCGTATAGTTTTTGAGAACATCCTTGATGAATCCTTCTTCTATAGCCTGGAGCATAGAGTAGTTATGGTATGCTACATATCTACTTTCATCTTCCATTCCCTTCATTCTCTGTTCAAAGATACCAAAAGTCTGTAAGGTCTTTGGCTTTGGAGTAGCAGTGAAGGCATAGAATGCGAGATTGTTATGTTGTCCCTGGCTCAATAAGTCAAGCATCAGCCTGTCCTTTTTGGCTTCTACTTCTTCCACTGTTTTGTCTTCCCATTCTGCCATTTCCTTGAGTGCTTCATCTGTATCAGCAAGAGCAGCCTTTAGTTTTTCTGCACTCTTTCCACTCTGGCTAGAATGTGCTTCATCCACTACTACGGCATACTTATGTCCGGAGTTGGACACGATTTGCTCATAAATCTGTGGGAAGCGTTGAAGGGTAGTAATGACAATACCGGTATGCTCTGCATTGATGGCATCACGCAGCTTTTTGCTAGCATCATGGTCTTTTTCCGTGATGGTAGTGACTGTACCTTCTACATGTTCAAAACCAAGAATGGTTTCCTGGAGTTGTCTGTTGAGTACTCGTCTATCAGTAATGACAAAAACACCCTTGAAGATTTTGGCATTATCCTTATCGTGGAGTGATGCCAAGCGATAGGTGAGCCAAGCTATGGAGTTTGACTTTCCTGAACCTGCAGAGTGCTGGATCAGATAGTTATGTCCAGAACCCTTTTCTTCTGTATCGTGAATCAGTTTCTCCACTACGTCCAGCTGATGGTAGCGAGGGAAGATAATCTTCTCGGTTGTTTTTGTGATTTCTTTCTCGTTACCATGTTTATCAACGATGAGGGAGATAGTTTCCTCCTTTTGGCGCATGATGTAGCGTTGGAGAATAGCCAGAAGCATATCTCTACGGAGTACATTTTTCCATAGGTATGATGTCATATAATCTCCATCCTTTGCCTCTGGGTTTCCTGCACCACCTACATTTCCTGCACCATTGCTTCCTTGATTGAATGGGATGAAAAATGTTTTATCCTTCTCCAGGCGTGTTGTTACGGCTGCCTCATAGAGGTCGCAGCCGAAGTAGGCGAGGATACGGTTGTCATTATGGAACAATGGCTCCTTTGGTTCACGGTTCTTCATCCATTGCTCTTTGGAGTCATTGATATCCTGACCGGTGAACTGGTTTTTGAGTTCAATGGCAATGATTGGAATACCATTCAATGAGAGCACCATGTCGATGGAGTTCTTGATGTCCTTGCTATATACAAACTGGCGAGTACATTCCAAGATATTTTGATTGTACTTTTCAATGAGCTCCGGATTGAGGGATGATGTTGGTGCGAAATAGCATAAGTTCAGCTGGATACCAAAATTTTTGATACCTGAGCGAAGTGTATGTATGAGACCATAATCAGATATATTTGATTGCAGGGTCTGGTAAAGATGATCTTTTGCCTTTGTACCATACTTGCGCTCAAATTTTTCCCATTGTTTTGGTTGGGTAGTGCTGATGAAGCGGATAAGAGTATCAAGGTCCAAGGCTCTTTCACGGTCGTAAGTAGCCTGGGTACCTTTAGTATATCCACCTTCTGTGAGCAGGTATCGTTCGATATCTGACTCAAATTGTTTTTCTTTTAAATCTTCTGGTGTCATATGTTATACTTTTTTCTTACCTGTTACGTATTCATATATGATGCTCTTCTTGTAGTCCTTCAGCTCTGTGATCTTCTCTTGCTTGAGGGCTATGAGAGAGTCGATTTGAGAAGTCTTCTCATCGAGATAGGAGGCGATAGCCTGCTGCTCGGAGAGGGGAGGAATTAACGTTGGTAAATTTTTAAGCAGGTTTTGACTTAAAGATGCTCGCGTTACCAAATTCATTTCTTTTACGAAGAAAGCTCTATGGATAGAACTTCTAAAGTAATATTTTGAAAATCCGTAATATAATTCCTTTCCCGTTGGTCTAAAGCGAATTAAAAATCCAGAAAAGACCGCATTTGGAATAGTCTGAGTACAGGTTGATGCGTATCCGATTTCATCTATAGTTTCTGATGTTCTGGTAAACAAAATATCTCCTTCAATCAATGAATATTGCTTTCTATCTTCTTCTGTAGAATTTGCTCTACCTTCAGGATATGGAACATCAATATTCTTATAAGCATCAGTATAATTCACAAAAGGAAAATCAAATTCATCTCCAAAATATTCACCTCCTTTACTGATTCCATTTTGACAATTCCCTAAAGTTCTAAGTCTTTGGATTTTCCATCCTTCAGGAATCATACCAATCCACTCAACTCCACTATCCTTCATAGGAACGTTTGAGTCAAGGCCTTTGGTGACAGCCTCTGTTATTACAGACTGCTTATAGGCCTGTAGCTCGGAAATCATTTCCTCTTGAAGGGAAATCAAAGTGTCTATTTCACCACATTTCTCATCAAGGTAGGTGGTGATGGTTCGTTGTTCTGGTAATGAGGGCAAAGGAAATGGTAAGACAGAAATTTTATTCCATTTCAAATCGCAGCTTCTTTGTCTTATGCCAGTAGATAATGCCAAAAAAACATTTGTATTGGCAGTATGCGGAGATAATAAACGAGATAGCTTGGATTATCTTTTATGGGATTACAAACTACAAGAACTGGTGAACCTTTTCCTGTTGATTTTGATATTCCTATAGAACCTGCAAAGCCATCCATGCCATGAATCACGATATCACCTTTATCAATGTGCTGATATCCGATTTCTTTATCTGACATGGTAAACCCTTCTGTTCTTCTTTCATTTCGAAGGACTACTTCTCCGTCTCTAAAACAAGTTACAACATCATCATCTTGGAGTACTGGCTTAGACAAAACAGATAATACGTGTTTGCCTTTTTCAATTCTCCAATTAGCGGGAATGGTACCTAGCCACTTTATCCCACTATCTTTATATGTATCATAAGTCTTTGCCATAACTATCCCAAGATTTTGTTCATTAATTCGTTCTCTTTTGCTTCTAACTCTTTGAGGTGTGAGAAGATATCATCGCTCTTGCGTGGGGCTACGTACTTGTAGAACTCACGTGTGAATGGGATTTCGTAACCAATTTTGGTCTTCTTCTCGTCAATCCATGCGTCAGGAGCGTATGGGAGAACATTTTTCTCCATGTATTCCTCGATGTCCTCTGTCCAAGGAACGATTTCTGTATCACGTTTCTTGGCATCTGGCTGTGGCTTGCCTTTCTTCAAGATTGGTTCACCTGTTTCTTCATCTACCAGAGGACGTTCGATGGTGAGCTTTGAGTATTTGAAGTATTCATTATCAAGTACCTTACTCTCAACCTTTAGTTCCTGGTTATCGCTTTCATAGCTCCAGTTGGTGAAGTCATGGTAAGCTTCCATGATGAGGTCTCTGCATGCCTCGGTGATTTCAACTCGCTTGTTACCCAGGCTCTTTCTTCTCTTTTCAAAGCACTGGCTAGCGTCGATGAGCTGCACCTTTCCCTGGCGTTCCTCGCTCTTCTGTTTGGTGATGAGCCAGATGTAGGTAGCGATACCGGTGTTGTAAAAGAGGTCATTTGGGAGCTGGATGATGGCTTCCAGCCAGTCATTTTCAAGCAGATAGCCACGGATTTCACTTTCTCCGCTGCCTGCATCTCCCTTAAAGAGGCTACTGCCATTTTGGATGATGGCCATTCTTCCATACTGGTCATCCTGCTCTTCGCCATCTTTCAGTTTAGCTACACCATTGAGAAGGAAAAGCATTTGACCGTCACCAATGGCTGGGAGTCCTGGGGCAAAGCGGCCTGCTTCACCGAGATTATGCTCGTCAGTTACATCCTTCTTGGAAGTTTTCCACTCAATGCCAAATGGTGGATTGGAGATGATATAATCAAACTTATAGCCTTTGAATTGGTCATCGCCCAATGTGTCGCCCTGGCGCATATTATCTGCGTTACCTCCCTTGATGAGGGTATCAGCCTTGGCGATGGCGAAAGTCTGGTTGTTCAACTCCTGTCCATAGCTGGTGATTTCTGCTTCTGGGTCTATTTTGAGGAAACGTTCTGTAAGGCAGCCGAGCATCTGGCTAGTACCCATGGCCATGTCATAGATGGAAGCGGTGATTCCTTCTTCTTCCAGTTTTTCCTCATCATCGCCTACGAGTAGTTCTGACATCAGATAGATGATGTCGCGAGCGGTAAAGTGGGCTCCGGCCTGTTCGTCATAGCTCTCTGAGAACTTACGTACCAGTTCCTCGAAGATGTATCCCATGTCCACGCTTGTGATTTGGTCTGCTCCCAAATATGCCTTAGGTGTACAGAACTCCTTGATAACAAGATACAATACACCATTATCTGCCATTTTCTCAATCTCTCGGTCGAAGTCCATACGGTGGATGATATCAATGACGTTGTCTGAGAAGTGATTCAGGTATGACTCGAAGTTTACCTTGATGTTCTCTGGATCATTGAGGAGCTTCTGGAAATCGAAAGGAGAGAGGTTATAGAACTTCTGCTCTGCTGCTGATTCCAGGAAGCCCTTCTTAACAACGATACCATCCTCGTCTAATTTCTCATTTGTTGCAAGTACCTTTTCCTTGGTTGGCGTAAGGGTATCTTCGAAACGTTTGATGACACACATAGGAAGTATGACGTTGCCATACTCATGTGGTTTATACACGCCTACAAGCTTATCTGCGATTGCCCAGATAAGGTTGGCCTTTTCTTGAATATTGACCGTAGTCTGCTGTTGAATATCGTTATTGCTCATATGATTCTTCTTCTTTTTGTTTATTCTACTGCAAAAGTAACACTTTTTTGTGCATTCTATTTGCACAGATGTTTTTTTTAATGTTTATTATTACTTTGGATGAGGTCAAAGGCTAAATTTCCTGCTAGTTTCTCTATCTCTTGCTTCTCTTCCATGTCGTTTGGCAGTTGATGGAGCCATGTGAGGACATTGAGAAGCTCGAAAATGGTTGATGCAACCAGGAATGGAGCCTTGTTGGTTTTTACTTCCTCATCTATATGCTGTCTATGAGAACCTTCATTGGCAACGGTTACCAGTGAATATAGGTGTCGTTGGATATGTACAGGTACTACACTTTGCAGCTTTGGTTGTCCAAGAAACTTGCTGCATTCAGCGAGATTTGTACCATTGAATTTGATAGCCAGGAGTCCATAGTCATACAGATTGCTCATAATCCAGTCAAGGACTTTTCTCACTTTGTTGAAAGTGTCTGCATTTGCAAACTCCCTATTCTCGTATATCTTGATGATGCTTAATACCTCATCTGCGATAGTTCCTTCCAGCCAGGAGAATATTTCAGGATATTTGTTCTTGATGATTCTGTTGGGCTGCTCGTTGATCGTTTGGATGATGTCATCGCAAAGTTTCTCGTCATCAACTTCCTTTTCATAGAATATAGGGAAGAAGGATTTGAACGTATTATCGCTAAGCAGGTCTGGCTGTCCTGTCGAAATAAAGTAGGGCAGTTCCTTGAATTCTTCCTTGATTCTCAGAACTGCATTCTGAAGACCAGCCACACTTGCTACTTCCTGCTCGCTTTCATTAAGCACTTTCGCATCCAATATGACAGCTTCCCAGAAGGTTGGGTTCTTGGCGTATGTGTCAAGTCCTTCTTTCTGGGTCTTGAATGGTGTAAGCTCCATGTTGTAATGAAGCTTACAGTACTTTTGGAAAGAGGTCATCTCTTCCCACTCATCGTCTATCCACAATATATGATAACTATTGCTCATTGTCATTTCTGTATATAGGTAAATAAATACGGACGGTTGACCAAATGGAATCCTGGTCTTTCTGTGTGAGGAGGTCGTAGTCTCCACCATAGTGTTCTACGATGCTTCTTACAATATAGCCGCCTTCTCCTGTTCCTGCAGTGATGCCACCTTTTTCGCCTCTAAGTCCATTGCGTATCTTGTCAAGGCCTTTAGGAAAAGGTGTCCCATCGTTGGTGAAATCGATTTGGAACATGTCTCTTTCCTCATCCACAGTGAGTTTGACCCAGATGGAATAGTCTTTTCTTTTTGGATCAGTGAATCCATGTTTGATGGCGTTACTGAATATGTTGTCACAGAGTCTCTGCAGGTCATCCTTTGCCATGAAGACGTTGATGCCTTCTGCGTAGTCTGGAATTTCTTTGAGATATTCCTGCCAGTTTTTGTCCCCATTCATGTTGAGGGATAGGAGTGAATCTGGGATGGTAAACCCATAATTGGCAAGAGCTTGGTAGTCTTGTACTATCTCAGAGTTATAGTTTTGTCCATCAGGATTGTTTTCAACCAGGTATTTATCAATGTTGATGATCTCTGGTGTTCCAAACTCCTCTTCTCTAGAGAAAATCTTCAGTATGGTGGTGAGAGAGTCAATTGCAGCCTTCTGGTTGGCAATCTCTTCTTTCATACCCTGCATGAAGTCTTCTTCGCTCATGGAATCCTTATGGGTGATGTAATACTCCAGGTTCTTTCTGGCACTTGACATTTGGCGAAGATGGGGCATCATGTCGTGCTTTCGTGAGCGCACTTCATTGATATAGTCTGTCTTCATCTTGTCAATCACATCTAGAAGACCTGTTTCTTTTGCCTTGGCCATGACTTCCTGTTGGCATGCCTCTTTGTATAGAGTCTTCTGAGTGCTAATGTCTGGCAATGCCAGTTTATACTTCATAATTGTATTCTTTGAAATATGAGGTATAATACCTGTTCCACCGATTTTAGCCTTACTCAGTACCATGCAAAGATACTCGATGTCAATCTCCATTCCTGGAATAATGGCAAGCACGTTCTTTGCCAGCCAAATAGGGGCATCCTCGGAAGCCTGGATGATGGATGGCTTGAGATCTCGTACCAAGGACACAGCGATTGCAGTTTGCTCTAGTTTAGCGCAACCTTTAACGTTGTCACAATCATTGAGAGACTCTGGCGAAATATAAGGCTTTGTCCAATCATTGCTCAAATCTGTCACTTTCAGCATCTTGCCTTTGTCTGCTTCCGTTCCCTTTGTGCAAGATGGGATCTCTACGATTTCCTCCAAGGCTACAGCCCTATATCCCTCTGGTACCTCCAACTCTTCGTGCTGAAGGTATTGGGTTAAGTCCCAGGTGTAGTCATTTTCGATGATGTCATCATAGGATATTGAAGCAGAAACCTTTGGCTGGTCAGTGTGATATGTAGCCATTATCTTCTCAATGTCAAGGTGAATGTTACCGTCACTCTTATCATACATTTTCGAAGCATCAATGAACCTGATGGCATTTTCATGCTGAGGGTTCTTTCTCAGGATGACACAGGCTAGCGGTATGCTGGTATAAGAGAGGATTCCTTTAGGCAAAAGAATAACCGCATCAACAATGTGCTTTTCCATAGCCCACATTCTGAATCTCTTTTGCTCACCATTTGCCCACTGTATGTTTGGAGTCATGAAATATACACCAGTACCATCATCTGATGTGGTCTCAAGAAAACGGTTAGCAGCTACCAGTTCTGCCAGTTCTCTCTTGTTGCCATTTGTGGCTGCATGTTCATCCTGCATCTGCATTTTCATAGCAAGTGGAGGGTAGGAGATAATGGCATCATACTGCTCGTTTGTCCATGACGTGTTAGAGTCATTCGTAAAATCTACAGAATCCAGCTTATCAGCCAGTCCCAGTCTGATTTTTCCCAAGAGCCACATCTCTTGATTGATTTCTACAGCATCTATATGCTCGTAGTTCTCCATCTCAGTGCCAAACTCCATCATTCCACCAAATGGAACAAAAATGGATTTTTCTTTTGGAGAAATGAGTGACTCTATAAGTGCACAGATGTATCTTGGCGTATAGAATTCCTCTGCATATTTATTTGAGATAGTCTGTTCGATGCAGAAATCCAACCAATCAAGATATTCATCTTCTGAATAGGATGTACTACAGATCATCTGCATGGCCTGATTGATGAACTTGATGTTTATCTTTGAGATGGTTCTAATGAACACACCCTCTGCTTCTCCATACAAGTCATCATCACTATCCAGCAGTTCAAACAGAGGCTGATTATATTCAAAAGAATCAACCAGCTGGGCTTTTTGCTTTTTGATATATAGCAAAATGCCTACTAAAGTTGATATTTCAACTCCAGACAATCCTGTTGTTTTCAGGGTACCAATTACCTGATTCATTACAGACTTTGTCTCATTGCTCACTACAAGATTCTTTCTCATTTCAATCAAAAATTAAGTTACACATCAATTAACGAGTGCAAAGGTAATAAGGTTCTGTGCAGCCATTCTGCACAGAAATAAACTTTTGCAAAAATACTCTCGTAAATTGCAGTCAGACAGCTTATGGTTCTATTTTATAATAGGTATCACCATGCTTAATAATCTCCTTTCCTTGATCAAAACCATAAAATCCCCAGAAGTTTAAATCTTTAATTTTAACGTATCTTTTCCCCTTCAGATACCCCTCGATATTAAAGTTATCATCTACTTCTTTGATCATGCGAGGATTTATTTCCTGATGGTAGAGTTCTGGTAAGTCTCTATCTGGAGAATACACAAGATTTAATTTTTCATACCCTGGTATAGGTCTGCGCAATTCTGGATCATATTTATCAAAATCCACATAAAGAATTCTAAAATTATAGTCTCTTCCAAATATTGCGGCAGATGCAACCATGGATTTCTTGCCACCTGTTATGTCTAATGCATAAGCCTGTGCAGGATATAGCATCATTTGTTCTTTAAGAGTCTCGTATATGTTATCGAATGTTTCCGATTCAAACTCAACTAAATTATAATCAACTACAGAGAATTTTCTCAAATACTCCTCTATATCATGTTCTGTGTTCTCTTCTTTTTGAGTATAAAAGATGACGTGCTTTTTGGGGCGAAGAGCTCTTTGTGTAAGCAAAATTGGCTCTGGGGTGAAACCTAAAATTGAGAATAGCACATCAACTCGATCCACTTCTCTTGAGAATTTTGACTCAAAATTGAAAAGTACATTGGGGAAAATTGATTCAAAATAGAGATTCTTGGCTCCGCTAAAATCTCCTGTTTTATTCAATTTCAGCCACAGCTCTACTTCTTTGTTATTTATTTCTTCCATATTTATCTTTTTGTTTGTTATTTAACTTTCTGTCTTTAGATGCTTGCACCAAATCTTTTATATGGTTGTCAGCAATTGCCCTTTGCTCATTTGTTAGTTTTATACCAACTTCAAAGCCATTTAAGAGGCCTTGTTTGCCATCTATGTTTGCTGTAAAGAGTATACCGTCTTTCTCGCTAAGAATGCATTTTGAATGGTTGTTGTCATCACCATAAACCACACATCCTAAAGATTTCAATTTGTTGATCTCTTCTATAGATGTTTTTAATGAAGGGCTGCTACCATACATGTTTGAATATAAGACAACCTTCACACCTCTTTTGATTGCGTTTTTTATCTCATATAAGAATCCTGGTAATTCCTTTATTGCCTTGAAATGCCATGTAACAATATAAAGATACTGCTTGGAACCCTTTATGATTTCAAGTATGGAGTCATATATCGTTTTAACGTTTGAATGGTAGAGGTTATTGTCTGCCTTTGTCGAACGTATAGTATATTTTGTACCACTTTTTAGATGTTGTGTTACATCTAGTTTTACGTAATTTACATGTTTTGACAAAATGTTTCTATATTCGTTTCTGTCTATGTCAGTGATGTCAGAACTTAAGTAGAGTTTTTCGAAAACATACTCTAAATCTTCTAACTCTTCTTCATATACAAAAACGCCGGTTTCTGTATTCTTGTTGATGCTATTTGATGCAAAATTAGCACTCATAATGATACCCTGTTCACCATCTGAGATAATGAACTTAGCATGCAGTTCTTTTAGAAGATGGACATGGCATCCAAGCAACTTTAAGTCATTTAAATTAGGAAGGGTTGTATCATTGCCGTAATTGTTTCCTGCACTGTCTTCTTGATAGTCTTGAAGACGAATGTTGGAAATAATAAATATAGCAACGCCTCTTTTTGCTGCTTCTTTGAGCAGTTGAATAATATCTTTGTCTTGGAAAAGGAAATTACATGCTTTTATATATGTTTTTGCTTCTCTGATGACTTTTTTGATGCCTTCAGTAAGAAACACTTTTCCATTTCCATTAATTAAGTATGAGCTCATTGTTCTATATGTTTAAAGTATGAATTTATATCGATAGCTTCTAGGTCATTGTAATGACCTATCAGACAAAATGTTTTTCGCCAGTCAATAGGCGAGTCAATCGATTCGATGAATCCCATATCCAAAGTATCATGTTCTTGCTTCCATGTGTTGAGCTTTTCTTCAAATTTGAGATAACTCTTTATGATTGGGGTTGTTTTTACCGGAATGAATAAGTAACCACCTTCTTTTGCTTGTACTTCTAACATACCCTTTTTAGCATCCGACATTACTTGTCCTTTGACAGGCGAATTAATGAGTAGCTCTTTGGTTATGGTAATAGCGAAAGGATATGGTGTCTGATCTGTATTCAGAATCTTTTCGGTTTCTGTACCTTTTACCTTGTATCTATTCGCTAAATAAGTAGTGAAGCATTCTCTTTTCACATCGCAAGCTGTTTTTTCTGGATTTTCATAAGTTGTGACACCAAAGTTATGGCGAAGGTTTCCCTTTTGATCAAACGAGAAAAAATACTTTTTCGTTGCTTCAGACAGAGATGGTAGCATCGTGAAATGGCCATTGAAGTATAGACGCTTTGTTATACTTCTTCCATTCTCCGCAGCAATGAGAATATAGATGTCTTTTATGTATCTCTCATCTATACCTATTAATCTCAAATTATGTGCACTTTCTTCTAATCCATATTTATCTTCGCTTTTGTAAATTCTTCTTTCGATATGTTTTATGGCATTTGTAACATGCTTGTCATCAAGCCCAATAATTGGGTAATGAGGAATGTTTATTTTGCCATTTCTAAAGAATCGAACAGAATTATTTGCCTCATAGAACATAGGAGGCAGTAATTCAAGAGTTGTGCCGTCAACCATGATGGATCCTGTTACCTCAACATCTGGCCTTTCGCCCGAGTTGTTGAGATATTTTTTGCAACCACTCTCAGTTACTAAATATCTTCCATTCATACGACATAGAAAACCATCTTTTATGAGGTAAAAATTTATTCTTGATTCTACAACTTCTTTTTCAAATCCTATGAGCCAAGCTATATATGATAAGCTCGCATGGGGTGTTTTGTTTATAATGGACAAAATGCTTCTGTCTATTGGATAGAAGGGATCTTTGTCCTTACTTAGATACTTTATGTTTAGAACATAAATCGGGCTTTGAGCGGGCATATACCCGATCAAAGTTAGTCCCTGATTTCCCATAAAGTCTAATAGTTCTTTATTATTTATCATATTTTGCAAAATATTTTAAATTTACTCTTTTCTTTACGTTATCAAATTGGGAATAAACGAAAGTGTGTACACTTCCTTCTTCTAAATATTCCCATGATACGCAACCGCAAGTATATATGCCACAGTTGATAAAATATAAGACAAGATTGTCATTTAGCATTATTTTGCTGATTACTTGCCCTTCTATTTTGTCTCCTATGTGATGAGTCTTGATGAAATGTTCATAACATTTATTCCAATCAATCTCAACCGCATTCTTTTGTCTCTTAACAAAATAATAAGTCATGTTTAGCGAGATCGGTTTGCTTTGATTTTCATTGTTGATTTTAGTATAAAAGCAATTTTCCCCAATTCTTATGACTATATTATTTCGGTTACATGAAACGACTTCACCTTCGAACTCAACTTTGTTAGCAGAGTACGCTACTTCTTCGTATATGTCAGAGAATCCAAAGTATGGTTTGGAATCTTTACCTAGTCCTATATATCTCAATGAGATTGTTTCATCTGTCGTTTTTGTTTCCATAAATCTATCACTTACTCTCATTTGAAATGTGAAATTTTCGTTTTTATGTGTAAAGCTGACCTTTATGCAAGCTTTAGTGCTTTTACTCCATGTACAATTGTCAAAGATTGTTCCTTCTTCAATTTCTAATGAGTTAAACTTGTCTAATTGCGTCTTACCTAACGAAATCTTGGTTGGCATATTTGCAAGTTTTTTGAATACATCAAGTGGCTTTACGCCTTCGCCTACAGATTCATAGTGCGCACTATCTCTTGTCAGAGTGTCCATATTTCCGATGATAATTAATTTCTTTTTTGCTCTACTTAGAGATACATTTAGTCTTTTCATATCATCCACAAAGCCAACTTTTTGGTCAATATTGGGTGAGAATGATCTTACAAAACTAAAGATGACGATATCAAATTCCATTCCTTGAATAGAATCTATCGTGTGTACGCTTTCTCGAATCTTTTTATCGCTAATTAAGGACTTTATATATTCGCATTGTGAAGCATAAGGTGAGATTATACCTAAAGTTAGGTCTGGATTGTTTACCAATACCGGTTCTATTTTAGGAAGAATCTCATTCTTTATATAGTTTGCTTCACACTTATTCCTACGGCTACGATTGAATCTTTGCTCGTAGTTGAATTTCATGTTAGAAGTGTCGATAACAGTTACAGGATTGGGATATTCCTGTATGTCGACAACTTGTTTTTCAGTCCCTTTTCCATTCTTGATTTTTCCATCATAGAATAATTCAGAAATGAAATCTCCAATTGCTGGATTCATTCTGTACTGATAGTTTAATGTTACCAGATTCTCTTTCGGAAATAATGGATGTCTATGATAATGTAAATATTCGAACAACGACTTATTTTGTGAAGCGACCATTTCTTCTTTGGTAACTTCTTTCTTCTCTTTGTATTTTGCATCAGCTAGCATCGTTTCAATTTCTTCTTGATCAACATAAGGTGGTAACTGATTATCATCTCCCACTAAAATGAATCTCTCACCCATTTGCATAGGTACAATTGTTTCTGCCAAGTTGGCTTTAGCTGCTTCATCAATAATTACGGTGTCAAAATGAATCGTCTTATTTTTCAGGACGAAGTTCATGCCTACGCCAATACAGGTACCTAGTATCACACTTTTACTCTGGTATACTTGAGATGCCAGCATAGAACCACTTATACTTTCTGCTTCTTTTTCCAACTCTCTTAGTGTTTTGCGTACTATAGGAGTATCTAAGGAATTATTTTCCCCATAATATTGTATTATCTTCTTGTGAAGGTTTATATACTGCTGATATATAAATTCGTTACTATAGCAGAATCCCTCAAGAAGGTCTGATTCTTTTGCTTTACCGGCTTTAAGCCTATCCATGAGCGTTAAGTTGTTCTTAAGGAACATTTCATAGTCATGACTGTTGAAATTCTTTGTGTCGATGGTTTCATTATCATCGTCAATTCTAAGAATATTATCACATCCGACATTATTCAACTTCTTGAATATGTTACCAACGGCAGCATGACTTTGACTACATACCAGTACCTTTTTCTTCTCCTTTATTAATTGTCTGATAATCTCAACAATAGTTGTTGTCTTTCCGGTTCCAGGAGGTCCTTGGATAAGAAGAATTCCATTTTTCGGTAAAGCCATTGCCTTTTTAACAGCCATTGGCTGGTTGTTGTTGTTTTCAACAGCATTGAAATTGCTATTAAAGAAATTGAATTCATTTAAAATTGATGTGTCTGGAATTTCTATATTTCCTCCAAGTAAATCACGAAAAAGAGATTGCTCGTCAAGTGTAAATTCTTTGATAGCATCTACTTGAATATTTAGGTGTTTTACATTGGCATCACCTTGCAAGTTAATACCATTCTGTAAATAATCGTCTATATTTTTGTGGCTACCAATAAAATGCAGTATGTATTCTCCTTCAACATTGATTTTTAAGATACAATGATCAATGATCTTTCCTGCATTGTCAAATGTATTTATACGGATTTCATTCCGCGTGCTATCTTCAGAATCTCCTTCTCCTGATAGGAAATTGTAGTCGTTTTCAGTCATCTTAATTCTGATGGCAACACTTTCTCCTTGTACTTCACCAGAAATTGGAGTTAAGCAGTTCTTCTCAAATGTTTTTTTGTAGTTTCTTCGTTGATTTTCTTGGTCAATCTGATATTTGAGATAATCTGATTGATTGACAAAATCTTGTGCAGATTGATACAACGCAGAATGAACTTTCTTTTGTAAATCATATTTGATTTTAAAGAAAGTGTTGAGTCGATCTATTAAAAGATAAGTAGATTCTGCATCATAATCATTTTCAATATAATCATATGTGCCGTATAATTTGATATTCTTACCTTCGATTTTCATTTTGGTCAATTTATTTGCCTCTATGGTCTTTTGAGCTTGGTACGAATTATTGGCATTTTCCATTCTTTTTGTTAAATAGAAAGTATTCTTTTCTCTAATGATGTCAAGAACCTTTTTCTCTTGGTTGAAGACAATTAGATGATCTTCACCATTATACATGCGTGGTGAAATCCAGAAATTTTGATTATTCAAATATTCCTGAATCTCTTTTAAATACTCTTTACTATCTACCATATCTTCCCGAAATCTGCATTTGATTTCATGATCTATGGTTTCTATATCATCTTTCGATACCAATTCTGGATAGTCAGTCAGTAAAATCTCGATAACATTTTTATCTTTTGTAGCAAGATTTTGAAGTTCAATAGCATTGAATAGTTTATTTAATCCTTCATCAATTGAAGATGCTTTATCTTTGTTGCATTTTAGAGCATGGGGTATCGGACTCCCAAATATTATGGGAGCCTTCTCATTAGTAGGTTTTGCGGCAATTGTTAACTTGAAAGCATTTCCACTTTCATTACTTTGCTTATTGTAATCATCAAAGCTGACATAACCTTCAAGTGACGAATTTGCCACTCTTACTTTATATAAGTGTGGAGTTTTGGTTACTATTTTAAAATCAACCTTGTCTCCTTCTTTTAAAGATTGGAATAGTTCTTTATCCTTTTGGGTAATGAAGTCTGCAAAATCCTTAAACAAGATTGCATATTTCTTTTCATCTACATTTATTGAACGTTGTATGCCAAAACCTGTTTTTACGCCATATCTCTTATAGAGTTTGATAATTCGGCATGCCTCATTATTAGATACAGGATGACCTTTGTATAAAATATTTTGAGGGTATAAAATTCCGCCATAATAGTCCATGAAGCCTTCTGTTAAGGCTACCTTTTCATTTTTGAAAGCTAGATTTCGTAGTATAGTTCCGCTTTCAATATGTTGCGACAGATTCTCTATAATGCCTTCTTCTTGCTTTGTTGTAGTCGGTATTGCCCAAATACTATTACTTTTATCTAACTTTGGATTTTTTTTGCCTTGATCTGGTACTTTTTGAAAGTATTCTTTAAACTTTTCAAAATCATAATCATAAATTGTTTCTGCAAGAGGATCGCTTTCTGCATCTGGATTCCATTCATCAAGAATCATATATGCTACTTTTTTGCCAGAATTACCATGACTCTGTAACTTTAATGCGATGTCGATTACTTCCTTTTTTGATATATATGCCCAATTCATTTGATTTCTAAATTTATTTAAAAGACATATATATGCAAGTGTAAAGTAAGCACATAATGTTTCTTCCTTTATTAAAAAGTTTGAAGCTTCATTAAAAGATAGTCTTGTTAACTTTATTGTTAATAAATATTGACTAGGCGCAGCGAATTCTTTTGATCTTTCTGCTATACCTTTAAAGTATGAATGGTCAAAGAAAATATCGAAGTTTCTCATTAAAAAAATGATATCTGCGATTTTGGCATTTTGTTCACAATATGCATCAAATATTTTTTTGAATTGGTATCCAAAAGTTCTAATGAATAATCTTGGATAGTTTTTGTAATTATTTTTGTTTAAGCCATAGAGCAAACCTTGAGCATACTTGTAATCCATCGCTGCCAGTTTTTCAATTAAATCCCAAACATCAGTAGGATATGTAGAATACTTTGCAATTTGAGTACATAAGTATTTTGGTAATTTTTTGCTATCATTGTATGGAATACCTTCTAATTCTGAGGGTATTCTATGAATCAGATTACTTTTAATGAGTGATCCTATGTGAGCTAGTGACTTCCAGGTCATTTTATTTTTTATGCAGACATTGTTTCTATGCTAGGAGTTTGATAATATTGCTGCTTTAATATTTCAAACTTTATTCTTAGCAGTGCAAATTTAGTGTTCTTTTGTGAACTCTATTTACACAGATAAATATTTCTTGAGATTTTCTTCAATTTTTTCCTTGATTGTGTCTCTCAGGCTTTGAGGAGAAAGAACTTCTACGTCTGGTATGAATGAGAATATCAGCTGGTCCAGCTCCTTGTTGGGCTTGACCTTGATGGTGATGGTTCTTTCTTCCTGGTTAATTTCCTGTGATTGGTGAAGAGGTTTTGACACAATATAAGGAAAACGATTTTCCGAGAATCTAAGTACCACGGTTTCGATGTCCCCCTTCGGTACAGTTACTCCAATAACGTCGTCGAAATAGGTGTCGAAATCGATCTGAGTATTATTGCAGAACGGAACATCTACTTTCTTGAATGAAACGATTCTGTCTAATGCATAATTGCCAATTGTATCATATTCGGCGCTTTTTCCGAGCAGGAACCATCTGTTATTATATTGCTTCACGTAGTAGGGATGGCATATGGTCTCGAACTCATGACCTTTGAATGTGCGATAGTGAAGTTTGAGAGGTTGGTGGTTTACTGTGGCATCTATGATATCCGAAAGATGTTCCAATCCCTGGAGTTTATCATTTTGCTCAAAGGAAATGAGATTCTCCGCATTGGCCTTTACCCCAAAGCGGTATTCCAAATTGGAGATGACCTCTTCAAGCCATGCATTGGCTGGAGTTCCTCTATAACGTCCCAGCATTTGAATGGTTGAACGTAGATTATTCACCTCCTCGATGGACATATCATTATTATATATGGTGAAGTTAGGGTCTTCATATCTATAATAGTGTTCTTTGCCCACAGCCATGGGATAGGCCTTTATAGGTGCATCAAAGGTTACTCTATCACGCATATACTTAATGTCAGCACGTATTTGGCGAGTACTAACTTCGATACCTGTCAGGTCATAGAGGGCATTATTTACCTTCTCTTTGAGATCCTCGAAAGTATATTTATGCTTAAAGTCACTGAAGCATCTGTCTAGTATTTGATATCTGAGTTGGGCATTCTTGTTTGTTGGCATGATTGTCAGCTATTATCGTTACTATTATGAAGGTATGTTGCCTTCGTCAAGTCAGAAGAACCTTGTCTTTATTGACTGCTACAAAGTTAATCAAAAAAACACAGAATGGTTATTATCTCTTAAAAAATTAAGAGTTTTTATACTTCTGTGCAGTATTTGAGCACAGATGATAAATATCAGTTTCTGTTTTCAACTTTGCTTTGGCAGTGATTCTATTTTTCGCTTCAAATTCTAACCTAGCATGGTAATTGCATCGAAATATTTACCTAAGTCATATTTTTTGTTGATGCAAATGTATGGAACCTCTTCTTTTTCGAATGTTACGATTCGATCTAGTGTATAATATCCCAATTGATTGTACTGCTTTGTCCATGTCAGCAAGAACCACCTATTATTATGTAGCTTTATATAGTAGGGATGGCATGTTACTTCAAATTCGCGTTGGTTGAATGTGCGATAGTAAATCTTGAGAGGCTGCTTGTTGATGATGGCATCTACAAGATTTGGTAGATGTTCCAATCCTTTAAGGCTGTACGTTTCTTCTGCGCTTGGAATCTTTCCGGTTATTCCTAATCTTTCTTCGAGATTCTGGATGATTTCATGCAGAAAAGTTAGTTCGGATGAATCTTTATATTCCTCATACGTTTTTACGGATATATATAAGGGTCTTAAAGTTGAACATATTTTCTTTAACTCTTCAAAGGAGAGTTTATTATAAAACATACGGTAGCATGGATCTTCGTATCCGTAATAGCATTTTTCTCCATCTTCCATAGGATAAGATATAATTTGTGTATCTAAAGCTATGTAGTTTTGTATAGCATTGATATCGTCATCCACCAGGTTGGGTAGAATCGAGAAAGATGAATCGCCGAAAAGGGCTTCGGCCATTCTTGCTGTAAGTTCTTCGTATGTATATTTATGCTCCTTATCGGATAAGCACCAGTCTAAGATAAGGAATCTCAATTGGGTGATTTTATCAAATTTCATAATCTCTATTTTTAAATTCTACTTTAGTATTCATGAGTCTTGTGCCAATTTCTTGGAAGGTCTTGATGATTGTATCTCGCTGTTTTTCGCGTGGAACCTTCAAACGATTGGCATAATGGGAAAGCAGACCTTTATTGATGTGCGTTGCCTTACTTAGAGTTGCCAGCGGAACATATGTATTATATGCCTTAAGGAGGGAAGCTACATCTGCAAATTGATACGTAAAATCATACTCTTGATTTTTATACCACTCAGGATACCTGTTGTCTGTTTCCAGGAATTCTGGTTCTAAGATTTCAATACATCCTTCTGCTAACTGGATGAATTGATTGAAATCTGGTGATTCGATTTTCTCCACGACATCAAGGCCTAATTCTTGATATACGTAGCCTTCAAATTGTGAATTTTCCCATTTTATATATATAATGTAATGTCTCATGTTTCTTTTTTGGTGCAAAGGTATTCAACTAAATACTTATAACCAAATTAATAAAGTTAAAGTATTCAAACGAATACCATATTAGTGAAAATATGATCTGTTTTTATTCTATTTCTTAACAAAGGTTAAAGTTTTTGTGCATTTGTAAAGGATTCTCCTCGCGTGCGCGCGTGCGCGACTTTCTTTGTAATTGCGTTTTTGGGGGTTGTCTTATTTGTAAATAAATCGCTTTTTCCAAGATTTTAGCCTCTGAAAAAAACGCTGATTTTGTTTGGAACTTATGGGGGAAAATTATAACTTTGCCGCCGAGATGCAGAAATGCTCTCGACATTTATAGCTCTTTGGGATAACTGTGTTCAGGCCTGAATATGTAACACATGGAGCTCCTACCCATTGGCTATGATAGTGAGAGACAATGATAATAATATAACCGTTTAAAAAGAAAGAAAACAATGAAGAAGATTTTGTTTTTGATAGCTGCGTGTGCTTTGTTCAGCAATGCGCATGCACAGAGGGTAGTAGCTCCAGAGCCTGAGTTCATTAATAGCTATTGCGTGCTGACGAGCGATTCTACCTATGATGTCCTGCCTAAGGAGAGTGGCAAGGTGGAGAAGCATCAGAGCAAGTTCTCCAAGTTCTCCAAGATTGCCGGTGCGGTGAGTGATCTCGGTTTTGCAGGTGGACTGGTGGGTGCCAGCACGGGCAGCTTGTCTGGTTTGGAGACCGGAGTGAGAGTGATGGGTACGGCTGCTGGTGTGGGCATGGCTGCAGATGCAGTGAACACGCTGGCTGGAGTAGAAGGCATGGATATTGCCTTCGAAGGTGGACGTTCTGCCTATACAGTTAAGAGTGTTGGCAATGGTCTTCGTCTGCTCATCAAGGCGGAGAAGAATGAGGTGGATCCTATGGGTATTTACCGAATAGTACGATTCAAGGCTTCCAAGAAGGACAGACGAATTCAGTGGATGACTTTCAAGCCTTCCTTGCTGGGTAGTTCCGATGCCAGGAAGAAGGGATTTTTGGCCTTCACGGGTCACAAGTATGGCAATCAGAGTTATCTGATAGATATTCCTGCTTCTGAATTGGAGCCGGGTGAGTATGGTATCGTCTTCATGGCTGTGGCTTCTGCCCAGGAGATTCCAGTGGGGACTTTTAGTGTAATCAAGTAAGAGTGTAGGATTATGGAGATTTTATTTTTGTTGCTGTTGTTTGGAGTGCTTGGCAAGGGAACAACGAAGGCTGTGATGGGTGATGGCAAGAAAAGAAAGCCAAAGACCAATTGGGACAGGTTGAGTTACGAGCAGAAGGCTTGGCTTCATGATCATTCTTGATATTGTCATTAGGATCACTGACAAGGGAGTGGATGCCGCTATAAGCTATTTTACGTTTTTCTTCTCCCTTTGTCTTGCCATTGCTGTCGGGTTGCTTATCTGGATCAATACCCCTCGGGGCAAGAAGTGGCTTGATGAACTTTAAATGGTAGATTATGGTTCAAGAACGTAAGATTGCATTATTGGTGGATGCTGAGAATGTCTCTTATCATCGCATCGGACAGGTGATGGCTGCTGTCAAGAACAACCTGGGTGGCTTGGTTACTGTCAAGCGTATTTATGCTGATTGGACCAAGCCCAATCTCTCCGCATGGAAGGCTGAGCTTCGGCAGCATGCCTTCCTTCCCATTCAGCAGTACTCCTTTACCTCTGGCAAGAACTCTACGGATTTTGCCATGGTGATTGATGCCATGGATTTGCTGTATCAGAACGATATTGATGTGTTTTACATCGTATCCAGTGACAGTGATTTCACTAGGCTGGCCATGCGCATCAGGGAGTCTGGGAAGATGGTGATTGGTATGGGAGAGAAGAAGACACCTGAGTCTTTTGTCATGGCTTGTCACGATTACATCTTCTTTGACGGAAATCAGGATGCTTGCGGTTCTGCATCCTCTGTCTCCAGTTCTCCTAGTGCTGGTAGTAAGGAGAAGGGAAGTACTTCTCAGAAGATGACTCCTGGAATCAGCCGGAAACTCATAGCCTTGTTAAGGGAGGTGGTCTGTGAGGCTGCAGAGAGCGATGGTTGGTCTGACCTGGGGTGTGTGGCCAGTAGGCTTCATCTCAGGAAACCGGGCTTCAAGGTCAAGGCCTATGGTTTCAGCAAGTTCATCAAGCTTATTGAGGCTTGCGGTGATTCTTTCCTTATAGACCTGGATCATCCTATCAGGAAGAAAAAGAAGACCATTCGGAAAGTTTGTTTGAAGAATCGGTAGAATTATAGGAAATGGCTTGTTTCAGTGCAGGTCATTTCTTTTTTTTGAATATTTTTGTTTGCTGCGCAGATAGGCTGCACAGAAATATCGTAATTTTGTGGACAAATTAATTTTTTTATTATTATGGAAGATAAAAAGGAAGAATTAAGCAGTCATGTGGAGAACATATTCAAGCAGTATGTTCATCCAGGACTTTACATCTGTGATTTGGCCACAGGTGGGGGAAAGTCCTATACCATAGGCAAGCTTACCTGTGAGTTTTATCCCAAGCATTTTGAACGCATCATCATCCTGTGTGTTCAGAACAAGCTTATTGAGGGTATGAACCGTGAGATAGAGAAGTTCATTGATCAGGATGGGGGACTTAAGAGTGATGAGAAGCTTATTGTCGAGAACAATGCCGAGGTGGTATTGAAGGCCTGTGGCAGTGGCTCCTTGAAGTCTTTGCTGGATGAAATGGTGTATCAGGTGGGTGAGCTTCGCAAGCATCATGCAGTGGGTAATCTGGAGGGCAAGATTCAGCAGGTCAGGAAATATGTAGCCAGTCTTGAAACTTGGGTAAGGATCTTGGAGGATGATCCTAACAATGCTTCTGCTAAGGAGGCTGTCAATGAAGTGGAGCAAAAAATCAGATATGCAATCAAGAATTTCTTCAATACCTACAAGCATCTTCTTCAAGCTGATGGTGTTGTGAAGAATGTGAGCATCAAGTATGTCTTGAAGCATTTTCCTTCGCTAGAGAAGGTATATCCTCAGGTAAACCTACATAGCAAGAAGGTCTTGCTCATGACGGTTCAAAAAGCGACGTATGGCATTGATCCAATTCTATCTGAGAGTGTTCATCTCAAGAATTTCACGGATAAGCAGACCTTGATCATCGTTGATGAATCTGACCAGGCTGCTGTGGCCATGCGTGATGTCATCATTGAGCAGGCATGCAACAAGCTAGGGGGAGAGAACAGATACAGCAGGGGATATCTGGGCTACTTGCAATATCTGGACCTGGTGAATAGCCGGAACGAGCTTTCCACTGCCTACTACGATGATAAGCTTGTAGGAGCCCTTGAAAAGGGGCAGAGCATCATACAGGAGAATTGGAAGCGCAAGATGGGAAATGTGGTTTCTTACAAGAATATTTTCCTGAGAAGTTCTGAGCCGATTGATTCATATCGCAGGGGCGTGTTTTTTTCTGGTTCGCTCTTTAAGCTTGATATTGGCAGCGGTAAGGAGAAAGGACGCGCCTATATCTGTTACAAGCATGGAGAGAAAGAGTTTCGGTTGGGACACAGCCTGGATGGAGAAGACTTAAGGAAGGAGTTTCAAGTGGTGGTGCCATTGGATGACTTTCTGCGAATGGTAGGTGGCAATGTAACTGCTGTCAAAAAGCAGCTCTGCAATCTCATTCAGGAATCTCTGAAGCGCAGGCAGGAAGAATTCAGGATCATGGTAGATGACAAGGATCAGTATATGGGTTGGCCAACACAGGAACGTGAGACCCATACGCTGATGGCCCGTTTTGAAAGTGGGGCTGAGAAAATCATAGAACAGCAGCTGCTTGACTACATGACCAATCGCAAGAACCTGGATATCATGGCTGATGACAAGAAGATCAAGATGGCGGACGACTCCTTCTACATGCAGGGGTGTCAGCTTTACCAGGAAGATATAGATGACAGGGACAGTGCACATCGTGTAAGGCTTTCTTGCAGGGAGATTACTACAACTCCGGAGAAGATTCTGTATAGTTTGGTGATTTCTGATCAGGTGACCGTGGTTTTGTGCTCTGCCACTGCTTCAAGCAAGTCGGTCATCAGCAACCTGGATATTGATCATCTCAAGTTTGTATTGGGGGATCGTGTTCATACATTATCCGAGGAGGAAAGTGAGAAGTTTGATGCATTGGTGGCTGCCACTTATCCTAAGGGACATCGTGTTTATACCGAATCCCTTCAGCATTACCGCTATGCTGACAAAAGAAAGGAGAAGGTAAGGTTGCCGGATCATTATCGCAGGATGTTCTGTCAGGATGCGGTAGATGATGGATATGTTGATGAATGGTTCAAGCTTGCAAGAGAGCGTGTATACAAGACTGGTGGTGAGAGCAGTGATCCGACTTTTGATTTTTATCGCATCTATCAGTTCATAGAGGCCTATCACTGGTTCTATACGCATGATGATATTCACAGCATGCTGTTTTTCCAGAACAGGTCAGCAGTGAAGGACAAGGCCTTGATAACGCAGATGAGGGTATTGGCATGTCTCATAGACGGGTCTTACAAGGACCAGCTGAAGAGCGGGGATTTTGATGATGGGTTGCCTGAATGGGAAAATGAGCATCTTTTCATGTCCAACAACCTTCAGGAAGTGGAGAAAGTGGTGTTGAATGGTTTGAGTGATGGCAGCCTTTCAAAGGTGATGCTTGTGACTGCTTATGGCAGTTTCAAGGCAGGTGCCAACCTGCAATATCAGGTTCCTGAGGGCTTGGACTTTTTAAAGGGAGACAACTGGGAGAAAGATGAGTCTAAGCTCAAGAAGGATTGGGATGCCATTTATCTCCAAAGCCCTACTTCCTATCTGACCATGGATGGTGACAAGACAGGCTTGGCTGATGAACAGGGAATTTATCGGGTGATGATGTCTTTGATGATGCTCAAGGAACGTGGCTGGCTCTCTCCCAACCAGGTTAAAAGATGGTTGGATTGTGCCGTTTCCGGGGGTAAGCTCTACTTCCGTGAAGAGTCTGTAGCCAGGGACAAGGCCTCCTGGGCACTGACCATACTGGAGCAGGCTGTGGGCAGAATCTGCAGAACCAGGAATAAGCCTCATACTACCTACATTCTTTATGACGAGGATATGAAGGGCTACTTTATGAGAGTTGGTCTTCAAAAGTCGCAGACTATGGAGTTCAAGGCTTTGGTCAGCGATGTTGTGGCTCATTATGGTGAATCGGACATGGATATGTGTCGGGTGGATGCAGAAAAGCGAATGAATGACGCAGCTGAAGCCAGGAGAGCATTGAACAGGATGAGACGAAATGCTCTTCATTTTACTCCACATCCTTTTTCAGATGAAGAGGATTTTGATGAGGATGAGGAGCAAAATGGTATTCCATTCAGGGTCAAGAATGGTCAGATCATGAACCAATACTACAAGCAGGCCATTATTACCCAGCCTGTCATAGATAGTTTTGAAGAGCTGACGGAGAAGAGCAAGATAGTCACCTTCCTTCATAAGTGTTATGGGGATTGGGCAAGAAATGATCTTGGAGAGATTGAGGGCTCTTCGGTTTCTCCGTCGTCTGTCCGCTTGGATATATTGATGAAGAATGACGTGATTCGTGCTCATTTTGAGCAGAATGGTTATGCAACGGAATGGAAGCCTGGAGGTTTGATTCTACATCCGGAGATTTTGATGGCAGACTATGCCGGTGAGATTGGTGAAGAGGCATTCAGGGCATTGGTTCTCCGCTATACCCATTGTGATGAAGATGCTTTTGCACATTTGGAGGGAAGGGATTACGAGCTGGCTGACTTTGTCATCAATGATGCCGATGGCAACCACAAGGTAGCTTTTGATGTAAAAAACATGAATCCTCTTATTGAGCATAATGACAGAGAGGGTGATCTGGCTACTTCCAGGAAGCGAAAGATCAAGGAAGAAAGACTCGGCTGTCCTCTTTATACGGTCAACATGCTCAAGATGCCGGCTGACTCTATGGATTCACATGAGATTTGCGGGGTTATTGACAAGGAAGGTCATGTGATTCCTGAGGTAATGGAAAGGATTAAGAAACTCATAGAAAGTTAAATGATTATGGGAAGAAATTTATTTAGTACAGAAGAAATTCTGAAATTGCCTGTGACGACGAATAAATTGTCGGTTACTTGGGATGGTGGTGCTCTTTTCAAGAAGTACTCCATTGTTTCATACAGTATGAAAAGCAGGGATAAGGATCGTAAGAATCTATCTTATGAGCAGCTCTCTGACACCCCTGCCGTATCTGTAGCAGGCTTCTGGGCAAAGTATGGACAGTATGAACAAGGTTGTACCAAGTTCTTCGTACTTGTAAGAAGAGGTGATGAAAAGAAGGTGTTGGAGAGTCTTGGCAAGCAGGAAGATGTGGCTATGCGTCTCGATGACCTATCAGACTATAGTGAGTATCTGCAGAAAAGAATCATTGCATCCTTGGCTGTCAATTCGTTGGGCAAGCATGGCAAAAATGGCATGATGTATAACAATGGTCAGTTGTTGGTATGTGATGACAATAACTTTGGTATTCCTGCTTCGCGCCAGGAGCTTGTATGTTTGAAGCTGGAGGTAAATCAGTATATGAACCTCTCTGCCAAGACGGTTAGCTTTTCACATCCCAAGACCTTTGAAGACTTGAAACGCAGGAATAATTGTGTTTTCAAGATAGGTAAGGAGATGGATGGTACTCTTTGGCTCGGTAAGCCGCTTTGTCCATTTGTTGTCAAGCAGGGTAAGGAGAACGTCTATAACTTGGATGAGCTCTATATCCAGCAGAAGAGATTCAAGGCAACCCGCAATGTTGTCCCTTATTGGCCATTCGATTCGAAGAAATACAATCATGGCAAGTTGTTTGTGATCCGTCAGGTTGTGGATTTGGTGAATGAGAAATTTGAGAATCTTCTTAAGCTCAGTTTCACTGACTATGATGTGTTGGATTTTCAGGAAGGAAGTCCGGAGAACAAGATGCTGAAAATGTTGGCGGAATACTTTAAGGACAAGGTTATAGGTTTCGAAGATCCATTCAAGACTCCAGCTTCCAAGAAGCAGATTGCTCTGCTCAAGAATTGTATGAAAGAGGGTATCGGTAATTCTTTGGCGTTTGCAAAAAGAGGGCAAGCACCGGATGTGGTGGTTGGATTGTGTCAGCCGGAAGATGATACTGAATATTCAAAGAGCAAGTATGGTAGCTCCATAGCCATTCAACATCTGGTTCATTCTGGAAATGAAAAGCAAGATAAGATCATTAAGAGCATGGCTATTAGAATTTTGATGGAGTTGATGGTTAAGGATTGCAATATACATTGTCAGATGCCTCCAGTCTTAGGGGAAATGATGGAGGATTGGACGTTTTACTGTTTCAAGTCAAATAAGGATGTGGCTCATGCAGGGTCTTTGTCTGCAGATATTGAAACCGGACACATGATTTTAAAGGCGTATGGCTTTTCTGACAAACAGGGAGTGGATTTCGATACATTCGTTTCCAATACCATTGGCTATGGTCCTACATCACGCATCAAAGGTTTTCGTGATTACAAGGTGATGGCCAAGGATGGAAACATGTATCTCATCGTGGATACGGAAGAAATTCCTATATTGGATGCTTCTTATATCGATGAAGTTTATGCCAGGTATCTGGATGAAGATGATAAGGAGATTCCTACGTTGTCAGTTTTCAAGAGAAAAGCCAATGGTTGCAATCATTGGTATCTTCGTGGCTACATGGGCTTTCATTTATGGAGGGCTGAGGGCTTGAACGGTGAAGGGGCTTACTCATACATATCTGGAAATAACAGTCATAGAATTCAATTCATTGCATCTCAGAAAATAGACAAGATGCCAAGAGTACGTCGTATCTTCATCCTTGAGAAAAAGCATCCTGATAGAGTTTGGGATGATATCCAGCAACTGAAGGTCATGTTACTGGTGGGCTTTGGTCGATGGGGTGAGCAGATGACTTATCCTTTCCCATTTAAGTTCTTGCAGGAGTATCTGGATAAGGAGAGCAAGGAAACATATGAAAAGCATTGGAGTGAATTGTGATGTTTCAAGTTCCCTGTTGTAGTGATATAAGCAGGACCGGTCGAAATATTTCGACCGGTTCACTTCATTCGTTTGTTTCTCGGAAGCGTATGTTCTTTCCTTTTATGGCAATAGACAGCTATACATAATGGGAGAAAATAGGATTCTTACAGCATGAATTGAAGATTTTTCATGCAATTCAAAAAAAAGTTGTATATTTGCAGCTGGAGACCATCTTTTTTCTGGTAGTGCAGATAGATTGCATAATGGCTTCCTGTTTTTGTACCTGGAAAGTATCATTCTGAATAAAGATGAGGAGCGCTACTGGATGACAGGTGGTAATACGGGGATGTTACCTATACGCATCATTCTTGAGATTTACCCAATATGCCATGGAGCATCCGGAACAGAAGTTCTTGGTAACTCCTGTGGGTTGCGGTAACGCTGGATATACTCCAAAGAGATGGCGCCTATACTCAAGGATGCTGCCTTTTTGGAGAATGTATATCTGCCTATCAGCTTCAGAAAGGTGCTGATGGGGGAATAGGGAATAAAACATTGTAAGTAAAAATATAAATCAAGAAGTATGAGTCAGTTTAAAGTACATGTTCAGTATATCATTTATGGTTGTTGTGGTATTGAGCTGTTGATTGGTGATAAGCTGATCAAGTGTGATGCCGGTTATGGTGGTCCTAATCCGTTGGCCTCTTTGATTGAAGCCTGCTTGGATTTTTCCATTGCCAAGAAAGAAGGTTATGAATCAGAAGATTACATCGAAGAGACGGAAACCACATGGGATGAAGAGCCGGGGGAGATGCATCTGGAGCTGAAATTATTAAAAAACGATATGGTCATCATGGATATACAGCAGAGGGACGATGAAAAGAACGTTCTTCAAGAATGGCATGAGGCAGTTCCTTATGATGATTTCAAGGAGGCAATTGTCGCGGAGGGCTTTCGTGTGCTGAATGCATTCGGTATCCACGGTTACTATACTGCATGGTCCGATGGTGTTGATTTTCCTTTAGCTGCACTGCTCCATCTTACCGGTAAGCTTCAGTTAAATTGGGATGGAGACAATTGCTTTACGAATTTGTCCAAGGAACTGGAATGTCTTTCAAACTATATTGAGAAACTTCAAATCAAGGAAGAGACTCATTATGATGAGTGTAAGCTATATTACGAAGCGTGGCAACTGCAAAGTAGTGGCGATCCGTTTGGGGTAGGTGACAAAGTGGATTGGACTTGCGTTATGTCTGCAGAGTATAAAAATGCTCATGGTATCATCATTGATTTTGAAGAAGAGGATCATGGCTTTGCTAAATATTCCATTAGTGGTACAGTTACCCAAATCATAGCTGAGCGCAGTGAGTTTCCTAAGGGAAAGAGTGTTGTCTCTTATTCTCAGGCAAATACCATTCAAGAGGAAATCCTCAGGGCTGATGGTCATGAAAAGGATTTAAGCTGTGACGAAGAAACGGATAGAACATTTTGGGGATATATCGTTACCCTCAAAGATGTTGTGGTGAAACCCTTGCCGGAAAAGGAAAGTAACTTTTAATGAGGGGGAGTATAGTTATGGAAAGAAAGTCTTTTATTCGCATATCACCTGATATTGATGTCCTGTATATAGATAGTGATTGTTGCTGTGGTATTGCATACGGTGACGAGATTTGTAACGAGAGTCCTTCTTTGGGCCCTCGTTTCAGTATCGTAGTACCGGGAATAGAGGAATGGGTAAAGCGATACGAGAATGCAACCGACTTTGTGGAAACGGTGACAGCGCCTTCCTTTGATTGGATTACATGGCATTATGAAGGATTATGCTTCGCTAAAGCTATTTGGGAGCAAATGCCTAGATGCTACGAGCTATATTAGGAGCCGCCATTTGAGGATCATAGCGGCACTGTTGGGAAACTTCTAATCGACGAAAAGGTTGATGGGCTGATTGACAGATTGCGTCCGCTAGCTAACCTGGCTTCTGTCCCTCCTTCAATCAAGGACAATATTGAGTATAAGGTGAAACGAAAAGAAGATAGCCTACAGTTCAGGTTCCGTATAAATGAATTGGTCTTTGACTTGCCTCTTTCGTTCAAATGTTTGACAGGTATTAAGCAATGGTTGAATGACATCATCGATACAAAGACCGGTGTGTGCACTGTTCATGTACAAGAGTATGACCTTCATTATTCGCATCAGACAGTAGGCATGCATCCTGAGATGGGCCGATTCTGGATTTCAAGGTGTTACCCCTATGATAGCGAGTTTTGCGCCTATGTAGATACCCAGGAGTTTGTGAAAGAGTTCTTGTCTCTGATCTTGACTTTGAAAAAGTGATATAAGAACCGGTCCAAACACCTTGTTAAAGTCGGCTCTGTTTAATAGTGGTCCATCAGAGGGAACGACTGCGAACGTCCGCAATCGACCGCGAAAACGACCGAAAACGACCGAAAACGACCGTGAACGACCGCATCTACGACCAAAATGACCGCAATAACGACAGCTCAGTATTATGTCAGCTGTTGTTATTGGTCTAGATTTGCTGGGCTGATTCGGGAACTTGTTGATATCAAGATAGAGAGCAACAAGGTTATGGAATTTCTTGATGTAAACCATGAACGTCTCTATAAGTATCATTGCGGTATTATGTATTAGCCGTCTCTATATCGGAAAAAGAAAGAAATGATTGAAATAATTCAATAAAAGTATTGTATTTTCGAATATTATTCGTATATTTGCCCCCGTCTATCAATGATTGTTTGCATACTTGCAACACTTATACAAATGATTTTTGGTGTGGCAGACACCTAAGCAGATTCTGTTGCTCTTCGTGCTTAAATGATAATATTGTATAGTGTTGCATAAAACGTGGAGTGTATGAGCATTCATAAATTATTATTTGTGGGGCTATTTTTATTAGCTGTGCAAGCTGTCAATGCGAGTGATGTTCATTTGAGCAGTGATACCTTGTATTGTAATTTGGAGAGTACCGATGTTGGAACATTGAAGGAAAGAGCTTCGCAGATTTCCGATTTGAATGTTATCAAGACGATGGTACTTGGGGGATACATTGCCCAAGCTGATGAAGACTTTATTCATTCTTTGGGAAAGAAGTATAGCCTTCATAATCTTGATATGACAGAGCTTCGTAGTACGATGTCTTCTGAAGGTCTTGAGGGATGTACGTCTCTAGAATCAGTCAAATACTCCAGATATTGGACGGAAACCGGACATTTACTTTTTGAAGATTGCACAAACTTAAAGGAAGTGATTTTTCCGGATGATTCTGAATGTTCGTTGACTTCATTTTCGTCGGGTACATTTCGTGGGTGTACATCACTTAAAACGATTTCCATCCCGGCCAGTGTCACATACTTGAATACACAAGTATTTTATTTATGCAATAATCTGAAGGAAATACATTGTCTGTCTGGAGTAGCTCCTATTGCCACAGTGGATACTTATGATAGCCAGTTTGAGTCGACCATCATTTATGTACCTACTGGTGCTATCTCTAATTATAAGACTACATCCGGTTGGTGTATGTTCTCTAATTATAAGGAGGATCCGAAATTATCATACATTGGAAAGTCAGACTTGAAGAGTGATAATGTTTCTCTATCAAATGACACCCTCTATTGTAATTTGACAAGTGATGAAGTAGATAATCTGAGGGATTATGTTCTTGGTAGTGCTTCAGACTTAGGTTCTATCAAGCATGCTGTCTTGAGTGGATATCTGGGTGATGGCGATTTTTCATTTCTTGCAGCATTAGCCAGTGCCTACCAGTTGTCTTCATTGGATATGACCAATCTCCAATCTACTTATTCATATCGTTTCCAGGGGTGCAGTCAACTTAGAGAAGTCAAGTACTCAAGATATTGGAACTCCACAGGTTTTTTACTGTTTGAAGACTGTAACAGCATCGCCAAAGTTGAATTTCCTTCGAATCCCATCAGCGGAGGTTATTTGAAACTTGATGGTGGTACTTTCAGAGGTTGTACATCATTGGAGGAAATAAGAATACCATCCACTGTGCAATCGCTCGGTAGTCAGTGTTTTAACACCTGTAGTAACTTAAAGACCATTCAGTTGAATGCTGTGGTTCCTCCTTCTGCCACGGAAGATAGTTTTGGAGACCAATTCTCCAGTGCTCGTCTGATTGTGCCAAAAGGAACCCTGGCCGATTATAAGACTGCTGCAGGATGGTCGTTGTTTAAGAATATAGAAGAAAGTACAGAGGATGTAGATCTTGCCAAGCAGGAAATCAGCGACAATGTTTCCTTCTCTGATGGTACTCTATATGTGAATTTACCTGCTGAAGAGATGGGACGTTTAAGGGCAACCGTGTTGAATAAGTTCCCAGATCTAGAGCGTATCCACACTGTAGTGGTAAGCAATTACATGAATCAGGAGGATGCAGGATTCCTCAATGCTCTGGCATCTGCCTATAACTTAAGTACGATTGACTTTACAGAGTTGAAAAACTCTTTAGGCAATTATGCTTTTCAGGGGTGCAGGAAGCTATCCAAGGTGTATTACTCCAGGTATTGGTCATCGAGTGGATGGTATCTTTTCTGTGATTGCTCTTCCTTGACAGAGGTTGTGTTCCCTTCAGAACCAGTGGATCAGGGTATCACCAGTTTTGAATCCGGTACTTTCAGAGGCTGTTTAACCTTGGAGGATATCTCTATTCCTAAGAATGTTACAAGAATCAGTACGCAATGTTTCTATCTTTGCCAAAATTTGAGGAACGTTACATTCCTGGGGACAGCTATCACAGATTTGGATAAAGGTGCTTTTGAAGGTTGCAATTCTCTTGAGACCATCACCTTGCCAAGCAGCATGTCTCTCATTGGGGAAAGATGTTTTGAAAACTGCCCGAAGATCAGAGAAATTCATTGCGATGCCATCACTCCTCCTCAGGTAAGTGAATCCGCTTTCGAAGATATTTATCAGTCTGCTACATTATATGTGCCTAAGGGAAGCCGTTCCAAATATGCTGAAGCCTCTGTATGGAAGAACTTCTCCAATATAGAAGAAAATGAAGCTTCTGGAATTTCGAATATAGATGCCGCTGGGCAGACAGGATTGGTTTCGATCTATACACTTGACGGAACTCCGATATACAGGGGTACGACCTCTGTCAACGTGCATCAAGTTCTCCCTAAGGGTACTTATATTGTAAAGCAGGGTAGTGGAACAAAGAAAATAATCGTAAAATAACTGCTATGTATCATATGAATAAAGATCTGCCTTATGAGCAGCAGATGAAGGTTTTGCTTCACTATTACTTACGATAAGGTGGTGGAGGAGAATGAAGCTCTGAGAGCCCGCATCAAGGAGCTGGAAGAGGAAAAGGTTAAGTATGGTGATCCGAAAGAGTTGCATGATCAGTTGAAAGCTTTGCCTCCTAGCGTAAAGCAGCTGCGTCATGTGGCTGATGAAAGAAAAGCCCGACTCAATTGGGTGGAGAAGGAGCTGACCAAGCATCTTCGCAAGAAGGGAGTGAAGATTCCTCCATTGATGACGGTGACGCAGGCTGTCAAGATGATTATAGAAGAATAGAATGCCAAGAGAGAAATTGAGTAGCCCATGCTGCTTGGTTTCTCTCTTCTTACAGATGTGCAAAGTATGTCTTTTTGTGAGAAATGAATTTCATGTTGACTTATATTGCAAATAATTCTCCAAAATGAGTGTAATTTCCGGATTTTATTAGTACTTTTGCGGCTGACATTCAGAATTTAGCTTGTTTTCTAACTGCAGCACTAAAGTGAGTGAAAGTTCTGAAATGAAAATCCTGAGCCGCTTTTTGTAACTTGGGGGGCTATAGATTATGGATAAGTGCTGCGGAAGTTGGGTGTGCAAATCTTATAAAGTGTGATGAACTCAGAAGAACAAATTCTTTATGAACAACTGAAGGCTGGTAATGAGAGTGCATATGGCATTCTTTACAGGAACCATTATGCCATATTGTGTCATTTTGCCAATTTCTATCTACATGATAGATTTTCTGCAGAATCTGTTGTGGAAGATGTTATCTACCACTTATGGGAAAATCGTGAAAGTTTGAATATCACCAAATCCATCAGAAGCTATTTAGTAATGGCTGTAAGGAACAAGTGTCTTGACACGCTCAAGCTCAAGAGGAACCAAAATGAAAAGCCCATATCTAGCTTGTCGGATAAAGCTGGCTATTATATGGATAGCCAAACTGCCGGTGATTCTCCTTATGGAACTCTTCTCTCCAAAGAGCTAGAGGAAAAAGTAATCCAGGCTATTGAAGCTCTTCCCGCCGAATGCAGGCAGGTGTTCTTAAAAAGCAGGATGGAAAACAAGAAAAACAAGGAAATTGCAGAAGAATTAGGCATTTCTGTCAATACAGTAAAGTATCATCTCAAGAATGCACTCAAGATATTGCGAGAGAAACTGGAGCACTATCTTATAGCTTTATCCTTATTTTTGTTAATGAACTGAAAAAGATATTTTTTTCACTACACTTCTTTACCACAACATCGTCAATAAGCAAAACGTATCAAGAATATGAACAAAATACAATTTGAAGAATTAGCTATAAGATATTTTACCGGTGATCTCGATTCAGAAGGAATCCTTCTTCTTGAAGACGAAATCCGTCAGTCTGAGGAAGCTAAAAAAACATTTGATGAACTGAAGGAAATCTGGGCAGCCAGTACTACCCATGATGAGTTGGACAGCTACGACTACAAGGCTGCCTACCAGCGTTTCTTGCATAAGATTTCAGAAGGCTCAGATGAAACAGATGAGGATCAGAAGGAAGAGAATCCTCGTTTCTACCATATATATAGGTGGATTGGCGGTATAGCAGCCTCTCTCCTTATATTGTTTGGTGCCACCTATCTGTCTTATCAGCAGGGACAGAAGAATCTGCAGAGCACCTTTGCTGATATCGTTGTTGCCACTCCTAATGGCTCCAGTACCAGTGTTAACTTGCCGGACGGCTCCATTGTGAAGCTTAATGGAGGTTCCAGTATTTCATATTCGCAAGGATATGGAGTGGATAGCCGTATCGTCAATATAGAAGGTGAAGGATATTTTGAGGTCAAGAAGGATAGTACCAAGCCATTTATCGTCAACTCTGCCAACATCATCGTCAAGGTGTTGGGTACAAAGTTCAACTTCTGTGATTACCCACAGGAGGAACAGGCTCTTGTAGCTCTTGATGAAGGCAAGGTGAACATGTCAAGCGTTGCATCGAAGCAGGAAATCACCTTGCTTCCAAACCAGCATGTGGTGCTTGACAAGAAAACCGGTACCATGACATTGCAGGATACAAAGACTTTGGTTAACAAAAGTCAGTGGACCAAAGGTGTCATAGCCTTTAATGGCGAGTCTCTCAAGGACATAGCAGCTGTATTGGAAAGATGCTATTCTATCAAATTCAAGATATCTCCATCTAAGCAGAACTCACTCCATTTTTATGGTGTTTTTTACAGAAACAGTCAAAATGTGTATGATATCATGGAGGCGCTTGCTGCAACAGGAAAGTTCACCTATAAAATAAGTGGTAAGACCATCATTATTCAGTAGGAAATTGAAGAAAAAAAGTTTTTTTAGAAAAAAAGTGCTTTTTCACTACCCCTTTTGCAAAATACGTCGTCTATAAGCCAAATTTAGCAACAACAATTAACAACTTAAATGAAATTTGTTATGGATAAAAGACAAATCTTTCTAACTGCTGCTGCCTTGTGCTTGAACATGAGCATTTCGGCTCAGAGCGTGAATTTGCAGAACGTCACGGTAAAGCAGGCACTTAACAAGTTGCAGCAGACTTGCGGCTATTCTTTTGTTTATGAAGCAAAAGACCTAAACACCAGCAAACGTGTTTCAGTCAATGCATCCAATTGTGCAGAAGCTATTGGACAAGTCCTTAGAGGTCAAGGTGTAACCTATACCTTGAAAGGAAAAAATGTCATTATTTCAAAGGCTTCTGTCAAGCATCAAGGCGTTCAGCAGGTGGGAAACCAGCGACGTGTAAAAGGTGTCATCAAGGACGGAAACGGCGAACCTATCATCGGTGCTACCGTTAGAGTAAAGGGACATGAGAGCAATGGAACCATCTCTGATTTGGATGGAAATTTCTCGCTGGAGGTATCTCCAGGTGATGAGTTGGAAGTTTCTTATGTAGGTTACAGTACAAAACTCATCAAGACTGGCAACTCATCATCGCTCAGCGTAATCATGAAGGAAGACAATAAGTCTCTGGAGGAGATTGTTGTGGTGGGTTACGGTACTCAGAAGAAAGTTTCTGTAACTGGTTCCATGGCATCTACCAAGGGTGATGATCTGGCTGCTGTTCCTACTCCTAATATTACCAATACATTGGCCGGCCGTCTCCCTGGTCTTATCTCTTACAACCGCAGTGGTGAGCCTGGATATGATGACGCTGGTCTTCTGATTCGTGGTGCCAGTACAATCGGTAATGCATCTCCATTGCTGGTTGTGGATGGCGTGGCTGACCGCGCCGGTTCTTTGGGACGTTTGGATCCTAATGATATTGAGAGTATCACCATCTTGAAGGATGCATCGGCAGCCATCTATGGTTCCCGAGCAGCCAATGGTGTCATTCTGGTAACTACCAAGCGTGGTTCAAAGGGAGATCTCAAGGTTCAATATACCGGTAATGTGGGTGTCAGTTCACCAACTATATTACCTGAGATGTGTAACTCCTGGCAGTATGCAGAGTTGCTGAACGAAATCACTCCAGGTAAGTATTCTCCTGAAGAAATTCAGAAGTTCAAGGATGGAAGTGATCCCTTGAACTATCCTAATATTGATGCTTTTGACCTGATGCTCAAGCCTGCAGTTCAAACCCAGCACAATGTTTCTGCCAGTGGCGGCGGCAAGACCGTATCATATTATGTTTCGCTTGGTTATCAGTATCAGGATAACTATTACAAGAATAGTGCCAGCAACTATAACCAGTATAACTTGAGATCAAACATTGACATTACTCCTTCTGATCTCTTGAAGTTCAGCGTGAACGTAGCCTTCCGTCAGGAAGACCGCAACTCTCCTGTTACCGGTTCAGAAGATATCTGGCGTTATCTTATCAAATACAATCCGATGGTGAATGTCTGGTATCCAGGATCCAACTATGGTACTGTATCTTCCAAACAGGATAATTTCGCACCTGCCACCGGTATGGATGATACGATGGGATACCAGCGCGATCGCCGCTCTTATCTGAACGCTGACCTCACCATGCATCTGGAGATGCCTTGGTTGGCAAAGGGACTCTCTGCCGATGCAGGATTCTATGTGGACCGTTCTGATGTATTCTATAAGAATTTCCAGAAGAAGTTCTATCTCTATTCGTATGAGAACAATGACTATGTTCCTGTACAGCAGGGGCAGAATGTCTTGTCGGAGAACATGCACCAGACTTTGGGTATCACCATGAATGCCCGAATTAATTACAAACGCACATTCAATTTGGTACACAATGTAAGTGCGTTTGTTGCGTGGGAGCAATACAAGAGCCGCTATGACTATCTCTCTGGACGTCGCCAGGACTTTGTTTCTACTTCCATTGATGAGCTCTTTGCAGGAGATTCCAATTCAGCTACCAATGACGGTACAGCTTCCGAAACAGCCCGTCTCAACTACTTTGGTCGTGTAGATTACGACTATGCAGGCAAGTATCTCTTCCAGTTCAACTGGCGTTATGATGGTTCAGAGAATTTCCCTAAGGGTAACCGCTTCGGTTTCTTCCCTGGTGTATCCATGGGTTGGCGCATTTCAGAGGAGAAGTTCTGGAAAGAACATATCAAGTGGATGGACTACTTCAAATTGCGTGCTTCATGGGGCCAGATGGGTAATGACAAGGTTTCCGCATTCCAGTATGTAACTGCCTATACATTCAGCAATCCTGGCGTGTTTGGTGCCAATGGCGGAAAAGCAAATACAGGTTTGCGTCTCAACCGTACGGCCAACCCTAACATTACATGGGAGGTGGCTGATACCTGGAACGTGGGTATCGAGTCTAATTTCCTTGATTACTTCAACTTTGAGGGTGACTTCTTCGTAACCAAGCGAAGCAATATCCTGACTGCCAGAAATGCAGCTATTCCAGAGTATGCCGGTCTTTCGCTTCCAGATGAGAACATCGGTAAATGTAAGAGCATAGGAACTGAGTTTACCCTTGGCTACAATCGTCAGCTCAACAAGGACTGGGGACTTCACCTGAGTGGTAACTTCAGCTATAGCCATGGTACAATTGATTATATTGACGAGCCTGCAGAAACCTTGGAATGGCAGCGCCGTACTGGTAAGACCATCGGTACGCAGGGCAGCAATTATCTGATGTATGAGTCTATAGGTATTTTCCGTACTCAGGACGATCTTGATTCCTATCCTCATCTTTCTGATGCACGTGTTGGTGATGTCAAGTTCAGAGATGTGAATGGTGATAAGAAAATCGACGGTGATGACAAGGTTAGAATGGACAAGCCTGCTGTACCTGAAATCATGTATGGCATCAACATCGGTACCACCTACAAGAACTGGAGTCTTAACATGTTGTGGCAGGGTGCGGCCCGAGTATGGCAATATACCTTCATGGAGGCTGGTATCATAGGTAACTTTACCAAGGATTTCTATGACAACCGCTGGACGGAAGACAATCCAAATGCCAAATATCCTCGTACCTATAACCGTGATGCAACGGTTACCGGTGGCGGTAACTATCGTAACTCATTCTGGCTCAACAATGCATCCTATCTGCGTTTGAAGAGCATTGAATTGGCATACAGCTGTCCTAAGAGCTGGTTCAAGGGAACTCCAATATCAGGTGTCCTCCTCTGCTTGACGGGTTATAACCTTCTTACCTTCACAGGTATCAAGAATATCGACCCTGAGACACAGGAGAACAGTCAGGGATGGGCTGCATGGAACACTCCACAGTCTAAAGTGTACAATTTCGGAATTAACGTCACATTTTAATTAGAAGAATTATGAAACTATATATTAAGTACCTTACTATAGGATTGATGGCTATCACGATGTTGGCTTCATGTGCTGATATCCTGGACAAAAAGCCTTTGACTGAAATCTCTGACAATGACCTCTGGTCGGATCCGGCTCTCTTGAAGGCATTCGTCAATTCAAGATATAATCAGGTGGGAGTAAATGGCGCAGAATCCATGCAAAGCTCTATTGTGGATGAAACGGAACTTACCTGGTTGCGCGGTTGTGAAACCCATAATTTTGCCCGTCTAAGTCCTACAGACCTGGGTAGAATGAATGGCGCCTGGTGGGGATGGGACAACCGTTCTTGGAGTACCAAATGGACTAATATTTCCAATTGCAACATCTTCTTCGAGCGTGTGGACAATGTAGCTTTCACTGACGAGGCGGAAAAAACGAAGTTGGTGGGACAGGTACGTTTCATCCGTGCCTTTGAGTATTGGGATCTTATTGCCAGATGGGGTGCCATGCCTATCATTACCAAGAGCTTTTCCATCAATGACAGAGAAGAAATCGTAGATCAGAAGCGTAACACTTATAAGGAATGCATTGATTTTCTGGTTGGCGAATTGGATCAGGCAGCCAAGGAATTGCCGGCTAACTGGAGTGGGGATGACTATGGACGAGCAACCAGCGTTGCCGCTTTGGCTCTGAAGTCCCGTATCCTGCTTTATGCTGCCAGTCCTCTTATGAATGAGGATGTCAAGATACCAGAGGTAGGCTATACTACCCCAGAACCTGACAGATGGCAGAAGGCTGCCAAGGCTGCAACAGAAGCACTGGATGCTGCACAGAATGCCGGATATGAGCTTTATAACCTGAATGGTGATCCTTCCAAGAATTATCAGTTGATATTCATGGACAACACAGCTGCCAACAAGGAAACACTGTTTGCCCGCATGGGTACCAGCAGCGCTGATGGTGAAAGCATCTCCAGCTGCGATCAGTACAACAATCCTAACGGCTATGGTGGATGGGGAGGCAACTGTCCTTTGCAGGAGCTGGTGGATGCCTATGAAGTGGTAAAGGATGGCGTTGCCAGCAAGTTTGACTGGAACAATCCGGAAGAAAAGGCAAATCCTTATGCCAACCGTGATCCTAGATTCTATGCCACCATCTTATATGATGGAGCCAAGTGGATGACCAGAAATGTGGAAACCTACTTCGATGTTGACGGCAATGGCAATATCACTGGTGGTGGAAAAGACACCAAGTTTGGCAATGACAGTTGGAATGCTTCACCAACGGGCTACAATATGAAGAAGTTTATGGATGAGGGATATGCCTTGAACTCATGGAACTTCTGTGCCCGAAACTGGATCCACCTCCGTATGGCAGAGTTATATCTAAACAAGGCAGAAGCGCTATATTACACAGGTGACGAAGAAGGTGCTAGAGAAGCATTGAAGCCAGTAAGACAGCGTGCAGGAATGCCTGCTGTCACAGCTACAGGTACTGATCTGCTGGAGGCTATTAAGAATGAGCGCCGCATAGAATTCGCTTTTGAGGAGCATCGCTACTTTGATGTACGTCGCTGGAAGGAAGCTCCTAAATACTTCGGTTCTACCGTTCATGCCATCACTATCAAGAAATATCCTGATGGAAAGAAGACATATGAGGTGGATAAGTTGAGAAGTGATGTGGGTGGTGACCGTAAATGGGATGACAAGATGTACTGGTTGCCTATCCCGAAGTCTGAGATGGATAAGAATCCAAATCTTGTTCAGAATCCTGGATATAACAAGTAAACATGTATCTTTATAAAGGAAACTGTCATAACTTTTGTTAGTTTGTTCATGGTTTTGGTTAATAGCGTCTGTGCCTAGGAGAAGCAAAGCTTCCGAGAGTGGGCACAGACCCCACCTATGGGTTGGATAGTTGGGATTGCTATGAACCAACAGTTACAGAGAAAGGGACAAAAGCTAATGCCAACATGTGGAGAATGCTAAATGATGTTTGGGATTTGTGGTGGTGATTTGCCTTCTATTGTCCTTTTACATTGTCTGTGCATACCAATAAGGGAGTATTTGTAAGCATTAAAATAAATCAAACCTAAGAAGGAAATAATATGAAGCAAAAAATGTGTATCGCTGGTATTTTGTTGCTTGCTGCTTTGGGTATGCAGGCTAACAACTATAC